>CEUZ01127264.1_pt1 | contig 305308 bp, 294 predicted proteins | sample 361511 | NCBI WGS metagenome assembly CEUZ01 (sample SAMEA2622822, study PRJEB7988) | marine metagenome | biome: marine biome (ENVO:00000447); feature: surface water layer (ENVO:00002042); material: "saline water (ENVO:00002010), including plankton (ENVO:xxxxxxxx)" | depth 5 m
AACTCAGAAGGTTCTTGTGAAAAATGCAATGGGCTAGGATTTATAGAAATGGAAATGGCCTTCCTTGATCCGATTAGAACTATTTGTGAAGAATGTAATGGTAAAAGATATAAAGAAAAGGTTTTAACGTATAAGTATAAAGATAAATCTATCGCTGATGTTTTGGACTTAACAATTGATGAGGCAGCTGACTTCTTTAGTGAAAATGAGATTTGCTCAATTCTCGAAATATTGAAAGAAGTTGGTCTTGGATATTTGACACTTGGTCAACCTCTCTCTTCTTTATCTGGTGGTGAATGTCAGAGAATTAAGCTTTCAAAAGAGCTAAAGAAAAAAGGAGAGGTATATATCTTTGATGAGCCTACTACAGGGCTTCATGTTTCAGATATACAGAGGATAATTTCAATTCTTAATAAATTAGTTGATAATGGAAATACTGTAATTGTTATTGAACATAATCTTGATGTTATCTCTCAAGCAGATTGGATAATTGACATAGGGCCTCATGGAGGTAAAAAAGGTGGAGAGATCGTGTTTGAAGGTTCGCCAAGGGATTTAATAAATAGTGTAAAAAGCTTAACTGGTAAACATCTCAAAATGTACTTATCAGACTCTTAACAAAATACTTTCTACTTTAATAAGTATTTACTTATTGATTTATGAGTTTACATCGCTACAACACTCATCTTGAAGAAAAGATATAACTCCCTCAAGCATTTCATATTGAGGCACACAATATAATATCTTTCCATCTCTTTGCTGTTCTATTAGCCCAGCACGAATTAATCCAGAAAGATGATGTGTCAAAGTAGAGTTGGGCATCTTCAGTTTTTCAGCAAGAGAGCCTACAGGTAGCCCATCATGACCGGATTTTACTAAAATTTTAAATATACTGAGTCTTGCAGGATGTCCTAGTTCTTTCAAAGCCTTAGCTACTTTTTCTAATTCCATGTCAACTCCTTGCTGGAATATATTTCGATATTACCAGAAATATGTTGAAGGCTCAAGTTTGTTATGTTAAATTACGATATAACCAGTAATATAATAATAAGGAGTTTTAGATGGAATATTTGCCAATGTTAAAAGAAGCCGGAGGAATGTTCCTGTTCTTAAGTGTAGAATTAACAATTTTGTTTTTACTAATAAGTTACATTGTTGGGGTTCTTCAAGAGTACATTCCTCCAGAGAAGATTCAAAAAATCTTAAGCTCTAAAAATGGGAAGGGCTATATTGTTGCAGGACTTATGGGTTCAATTACACCATTTTGTTCGTGTTCAACAATTCCATTTTTAAAAGGACTATTGAGAGCTAACGCTGGATTTGGCCCAATGATGGTCTTTTTATTTACGAGCCCATTATTGAATCCAATCATTATAGGACTTTTCTTTGCGACTTTTGGAATGAAAGTAACAGTTTCTTACTTCATACTTGCTATGGGGGTATCTGTAGTAGCTGGGTATTTACTAGAAAAACTTGGGTTTGAAAAATACATTAAGCCAGAAGCTTATCTGGAGTCTACAAAGTCGAACTGCTCTTCTAGTAGTAAAGATAGTTCTTGTGGAGAAGGGGCAAAAACTGTTTCTGAAGAAATTGAATCTGATTGTAATTCTACGATAGCAGAGGTTGCATATACAGAGCCGACTCTTTGTTGTGCTACAGGTGGAGTTAAAGCTCCTAAGGTAGAGGTTAGCTCTAGTAGTAGTTGCTCAACTTCTAGTGGATGTGGAACATCTTCAAGTACAGCAATAGAAGAAAGCAAGTGGATTAAGATTTGGAGATCAACTTGGTCTGATTTTGTTAAAGTTGTTCCTTATCTATTTGGTGGAATAGCGATTGGTGCATTTATCTATGGATTCATTCCTACTGAGTTTATAGCAAAATACTCTAATAAAGATAGCCTACTTTCTATTCCAATTGCAGCAGTAATCGGCATTCCTCTCTATATCAGAGCTGAAGCAGTTATTCCTCTAAGTGCTGCACTAGTTACAAAAGGTATGGGGCTTGGTGCAGTTATGGCCTTAATTATCGGTAGTGCTGGAGCAAGCTTAACTGAAGTGATTCTTTTAAAGTCTATTTTTAAGAACAAAATGATTGCAGCGTTCTTATTTGTAATCCTTGGAATGGCAATAATGTCTGGCTTTATATTTAGGTCGATGTTGTAAAGAGAAAAGATGCCTAAGACAATTAATTGATGAACTTTTAGACTTAACATCTAATTTGACTTGGGCGTGAAATACCTCTTTCAAGGAAAAGGTTTACAAGTATAAAAATAACTACTCTCGACTTTATCCTTTTCTCAATGGTACCATTAAAAAGTTCAGATTAAAGACTATTCAACTTATGAGTGGGGGGCGCAATTGAAAAGCATTAAAGGGTCTTGTTTATGTTGTAAAGTAAGTATTGAGATTGAAAAAGCTCCAGAATCTTTTGGTGTTTGTCATTGTGAAAATTGCAGAACATGGACAGGTGGCGTTTATATGGCATTTAGTGCAGGTAGCAAGGTCAAGATTTCAGGAGAAGAGTTTATAACAAGATATAGTTCTTCAGATCACGCTGAAAGAGCTTTTTGCAAGGAATGTGGCTCAAATTTGTTTTTTAGAATGAAGAAAAGTAACCATTACTTTCCAGTGCTGGGTCTATTTGGTGATCAATTATCACCAGAATTTGCGGAGCAACAGTATATTGATAAAAAACCAAGTAGCTATAGCTTTTCTAATAAAACTAAAAATGTAACAAAAAGTGAGATGGATCGTGAGCTTGAAACCTTTTTGGCTAATCAGAAATAAGGTTACTCTATGACTCTGGAGAGAAAAATCGCAAAAATCTTTAATCTTACAGAAGAAAACTGGATGAAACATGCTAACCCTTGGAGTGTCTGGACAAGGTATTCGGTATTACCAGTTATCATAATTTCATTTTGGAGTAGAACTTGGATTGGTTATTGGCATTTAATTCCAGCATTAATATCTATTGCATGGATGTTCTTTAATCCAATTTTTTTCAAAAAGCCAAAATCTACTAGAAATTGGGCATCAAAATCAGTACTTGGAGAAAGGGTTTTTCTTAATAGAGATAAAATTGAAATACCTCTAGTTCACAAAAGTTCCATATACAAGATATTGAACACTATATCCTCGATAGGAATGTTGATTTCTATATGGTCAATAGTAAGCTATTCAATATGGGGCGCTATTTTGGGAACAGTTTTAACATATTTAGGAAAAAGCTGGTACTTGGATAGAATGGTTTGGCTGTACGAAGATATGAAAGAAGTTCCTGAGTACAGTAAATGGCTCTATTAGTAGGAAAACCACTCGAATTCTAATGAATTAACTTTGACCAACTGGGCCATGTGAAAGCTTTTTGTAATTATTGCATCTAAGCTAATTACTTGATGAACGCTACTTGTCCAGCAGCAACTTGATAATGGTTATCTACTCTTGTCCAAATTCGAGTATAGCAGTATTCACCATCAATTTTAGTTTGACCTGAAATCCGTAAAATCTCTTATGGCTATGGTATTTCTCTTCAAGACTACGACCATGAAAGTAGAAGAATAGGCCTAGGACTTATTCTATCTGATCCTATTTCTAGTACAGATTGATTTAGTAGTTCTGTAAATAGACTAAAAATAATACCTGATTCTAGTGAAAATGGTAGAAGGAACAGAACCAAACTCTGATTCTAAAATTTGAGTATTATCAGATGTTTTACCCAGCGTAATAAAAGAGCCTAAGTTGAAATAGAAATTTTCCTTTGCATTCCATTCCCATGACAAATTGAGGAATAGTGATTTGTCATCAAAGTTAGTCATAATGATAGGATCAAGTCTATGTAAAGGTGTTATCTGAATTGAGCTTCCGGCGTTTAGATAGTTTTTTCCGAGTAAAAAAACACCTCCTTTTTGATACGCAAAATTATTTTGTAAATTATAATACTCAGAAGGACTGGTTTCTCCAGCTCCATTATAGTGATATTCAATAAACATTGAGGTATCAGGTGTAATCTGTCGTTCTCCACCTAACACTGATCGAAAATATCCACTTTCATTTTTAGGATCAACCCAGGCATTTTCAAACCATATACTTGCACCAAGAAGTGATGTTTCTAAATCAAGTCCTCCCATGTGGGCTTCTTGAAAAACTGCGACCATTGGCTTAATTTCGTATTTATCCACGGAGAATTTTATCAACCCGTATGCTGCTGAATTTTTCCTGTCAGCGTTCTCACCTAAAACCACACCAACATCGTATTGTCCCATTTCTCCAAGTTGATGACGAAAGCGGAAAGCATCAACGCCATTTCTAACCTCAGTGTCGATGGCCGTAAAGCTGAATGGTGTAAAAATGTCAGTTGGGTTAACTGTTTTGGCACTACCAAATGCTAATTGTTGCCTACCAAAAACTACACTTGAAGTATCTCCATTCCAAGTAACGGTAGCTCGATCAAAATTATGATTTAAGTAATAGTTGTCATTTTTCTTAATCACAGTTGAGTTAAAATCATCAATTCTGTAAACACGTTTTTGATTATCATAGTTTCTTAACACCTCAGAAGAGTTTACATTGCTGTAAATCTGAATGACTTGATAAGAACCCTCAAGAGTAATGTTATCATTTATAGGGCTTAAAATTGAAACCCTGTTTACTTGAAATATTTCATTATTTGGCTCAGAATCAAACTTGCTCTGATAATTCAAATAGTTTAATTTTATAAACCCACTAATATCTGTCTCTGCATAAACAGTATTTGAGATAAAATAAATCAAACAAATAACACTACTTAGTTTCATCGCTTACAATCTGACCATCTTTTAGAGTAATTAATCTCTTTGCCTTTTTCATAATGATAGGGTCGTGGGTTGAGAAAATAAAAGTTGTTCCAAATTTTTCATTCAATTCAAGCATCATATCAATAAGGTCTGTGCCTGTTTTAGAATCGAGATTTGCAGTTGGTTCGTCCGCAATAACAATATCAGGATTTGAAACCATTGCTCTGGCCACGGCCACTCGTTGCTGTTGACCACCACTCAATTGTGAAGGATAACGATTTTCCTTCCCTTCGAGACCCACACTTTTTAAATATTGTGAAACCTTACGATCTCGTTCATCTTTGTCTATATTCTGCAAAGTCATAACATATTCAACATTCTCTTTAACCGTTAATACTGGAATTAGATTGTAGGATTGAAAGATAAAACCAATATGGTCTCTTCTAAAATTTGATAACTCATTACCCGACATCTTATCAATTTCCTTATTTGATAGAAAAACGTGACCAGATGACGGAGTATCAAACCCACTCATAACATTTAAAAGAGTTGACTTTCCAGAGCCAGAAGGCCCAACAAATGCGGTAAATTCACCCCGATGAATTTCTAACTTAACATTTTTGAGTGCATTTACTTTTGTTTCCTCAGTCTCTCCAAATATTTTAGTTACATTTTTAACATCAAATATTATTTCATCCATTATAGGCTCCTTTTCATCGCTTCACTCATCTTTATACGACTGGCGTGTATTGCTGGATAAAATCCAACAATAAGAGTGAAAATAAATGTTGCTATCGGAAAAATGACAAATTGTGAGTATGTGAAAACAAAATAGATAGGCTCCTTAAAAGTAACCTGGGCAAGATCAATTCCCGTAAAATCAACGCCCCAAATTTTTAATGGAATAGCAATAAAAAGAGCTATTATTATACCTGCAATAATACTTACTAAGGAGAGTGAACCAGCTTCAGATACAATCATCAAAATAATCTCTCGTCCTTTTGTGCCTAATGCTCTAAGAACTGAAAACTCAAACATTCGCTCATAGAGGGCCATAAAAAGAGTATTAATAATTCCAAGAGCAACCAAAACAATCAGAATCATTGCAATGAGTCCTTTAAGCTGATCGACAAGGCTCATCATCCCGACAAGGCTAGAAACAATATTTTCCCAACTTTCTCCTAAATTTCCTGTCACATTAATCTTCTCCCAAAGTGAACTATGATCTTTCTGTTTTTGGCTAATATTTTTAAATTTCACTGCGATTTCATGGATATTATCTTCGATACCTAAAAGCCTTTGCCCTCTTGAAATATGGATGAATGCTGATTTTTCATCCATTTCTTTTGATCCGGCTTTAATAATTCCTGTAATACGGAAAAGCTCCTGGGAAATTTCACCAGACTTGGCTTTCGCCACCGTCACAACAACTTTATCACCCAATCTTACTGAAAGTCGTTTTTGTAAGGTGTCTCCAATAACAAGTGAGTTTTCATTGCTTACAAAATCTCCTTCAATTATTTGTTTATTAATATTGGAGACTAAAATTTCTTTATCAGGCTCAATACCGTATAGAGACACATTTTTCATGGCCCTTGGAGAAGAAATCATGGCAAATGAAATTGTTCGTTGTGAATAGGCCTTTACGTCAACGTCTGAATCTAATATTTCTTTTACTTTAGAAATATTTTGAATTTGATCTTCTATTTTCATAGAGTCACGAAATTTCGGATGATGAATTTGTCCTTCACCAACTAAGCTATTGGTGATAATTTTTATCATATTTTCATTCATTCCAGATAAAAAGCCATCAGTTATTATCATTGCCGCCAGTCCGAGACCAATAATAATGCTTGTTAGTAATGACCTTCTTTTGTTTCTAAAAATATTACGATATCCTATTTTAATGAACATCATATCAAATCTCCCTCAAGGCTTCTGAAACTCCGATTTTGGAAGACTTAATTCCTGGGTATAGAGTCGCTAGTAATGTTGTTAAAATAATAAGCAATGTTGGATAAAGGTAACTATCGAGCGAAATTTGTGCCCTTAATTCTGAGATTGTCGTTCCTGCAAATGGGATGGGCTCGGAAAAAACAATTCCATTTTTCGTTAGGTAATAGTTAAGACTCAGGGAAAAAATTAGTCCAACGGCTGTGCAAATAAGTGAAAGAAAAATTCCTTCCATTAGTATTAAACTAAATAGCTGTTTTGGAAGAGTACCAAGTGCTTTTAAAACTCCAAACTCTCTAGTTCTTTCAAGAGTGGACATAAGGATGGTATTTAATATTCCAACGCCAACCATTAATATTAAAATAAAGATACTAATATTATTTCCTCTTTGATCGGCGTTCATAGCTCGATAAAAGTCAGATTCGACAATTTGCCAAGGGCGAGCAATTAAATTTTTATCCGTGAAATGAAGATTTTGGGCAAAGTTTCTTGCCTTATTGAAATCTTTTAAATGAATTGAAAGTTCGTGGACTCGACCATATAAAGTGTAAAATTCTGCTGCTGTTTTTAATGGTAAATAAACGCGATAGTCATCTTTTCCTTCTTGCTCTGTCCCAATGATTCCGACTATTTTAAAAATATCATTTGCAATGGAACCATCGGCCCCTTGAGAAATTAGAACAATATCTTCTCCAATTTTTGCACTTAAAATTTTTGCAATTTTTTTTCCAATTATAGCCTTATAATTTGTATCGTCTTTGTCAAATGGTATGCCTTCAAATATTCTATTATCATAGTGGGTTGCATCCATTTCCCTTTTTGGATCAATTCCCACAATCTCGGCCCCAAATGTTTTATTTTTTGAATATAGCAATGCTTCGCTATATATCCTTGGCGCAACAATACGAACTAAGTCATTTTTTTCAATTTCATTTATTCTATCATTGTAATGAGCGATAGTTTTTTGAAGAGAAGGGTTTTCAACAAAATCATTGTTAGCAACCTGGACATGGCCAGTATATTGTTCAGTGAACGCTGAGATAATTTGTCCGAAAGAACCATTAACAAGAGCTAAACTCATCGAAATAAATGTATACCCACCAATCATCATCAGGGATGTCAGCAGAGTTCTTCGTTTATTCCTCAACAGATTTCTAAATGCCATTTTAAAAAGCATGACCTACCTTCTTTTTTGAAGATTGGTTAATGTAAATGTCGTGGCAGGCACATTGGTATCAAATTCAACTTCTTTGTATCGTATAATAGTTTTGTGACCTTTTTTTGTTAAAGGTTGCAACTCCATTGTTGCGGGTATTGTCCTGTTTCCAAATTTTTTGACATCCTTATAGAATAAAATTCTTATTTTTTCGTTTCTTTCGTCAAAATATTCTTGTTTTAGAGGAAGTTCAGATTTTTTCTCAACTACTAATAAAATTTTGCCCCATAGACTTACTGTGTTTTTATGAGGAACAAGAGTTATTTCGATATTTCCATCTGACTCTTTTACATTAGTGGTTTTATAGTCTTTTATGAGCGAAGACTCTTTGACTAAATCATCGTTCGTAAAATCAGAGCCCATCCATGATCCCATCATCATTGATGGTGGGACTTTTATGACTTTGTTAATTTTGGGGAAAAAGTTCCAAACATCATCTTCTCTTTTGAGCGAACTTACACCCTTGTCTTTTCTGGGCTCTTTTATTCTGATGAATGTATAATCCATTCCCTTTGTCCACATATCCATTTTCATAGTACGAGACCAGTCGGGCGTAATAACTTCCATCTCTATTTTCCCTTGACTGCCCTTGCTTCGATACAGTTCATCTATGTTTTTTAAAATCTTATTTACGGATTCATCGGCCATTACATAATTTGACAGCGCAAAAAAAGTTAAGAATATAAACGATATTGCTTTCATTTTTCTCCCTCCTCAATTGCTTGAGTTAGCATAGTTCCAAATTTTTTGGTTATGTTTAGATACATTTTTTTATCTTTAAAAGTAAGATAGTGAACGCTTAGGCCAATAAAGTAGAGATCAATGACTCTTACGATGTTTTTTAATTTTGCTGGAGTTAGCTTTAAATTAAAAAAATGTGTCATTTTTTCTGACCAAGCAGTAAAACTATTCTCAAATAAATTCTTGATTCGAGTTTTGTATTCTTCTTTATGGTTGCTTTGAAGTATAAAATAAAAGAGCGTCGTTACTATTTCAGGAGCTTCATCAAGAAGTTGCATTGTGTACTTACCCGTGTATTCAATATATCCTTTAAAGGATTTAAAAGCAGTTGGGTCTAAATCTTCTTCAAATTGAAGAATTAAAGTGTCAAGCATAAAGAGATAAAGGTCATCCATCTGTGAGAAGTGATGAAAAATAACACCTTTGCTGACGCTTGCAACTTGAGCAATTTTATTAGCCGATAGTTCAGAGAACCCCTCTTCACGAATAATTTTAAATGCTGCTTCGAAAATAAGCTTTTTGGTCTTTTCAGACTTATCTTTTCTTAAATTCATTAGTCTAGAATAAAACAAACCGACCGGATGGTCAATAAAATATTCTGTATTTTTTTGAAAACTATATGAGAAGAGGTTTTAATGCCGCTGAAAGGAGGAACATCACTTTTGCAACCATTTTGAGAATTAGTAGCGTCCTTCAACTTCATCCGAAAGAGCTATGGGATCAACTGTAAAACTGGTCAAAGCAGCTAGATACAAACGTCAACTGGAATATGTTCTTGTATGGACTTGGGTATAATCGGCAAGTTGATTGTCGAGCATTTTTCATAAAGAAGATTGCTGTTGCCATTTGAAGTCACTAAAATTGACTTCGACTCAATTTTCATTTTTTCTACAAAATCTATTCCACTGATTTCTAGGTGTTTTAGATCGTTATCAATAAGCAAGATATAGTCTTCATCATTTTTTTCTAAATCTGAAATAATTTTTCTGGCGGCTTTTATCGTCCTTCCGTGCAATACCTTAATGGAGTTTTTTGCTATTTCAGAATTTTCAAATTTATTCTTCCAAAGTTTATGAACAAGAGGGTCATCATCAACGACAACGATAGTCATTTCAGGAGCAAAGGTTAATCTTGTAGGAAATAAATAATTTTCTTCTGAGGTAGGCAGCGATATTTTAATTGTTGTTCCTAAATTGAGTTTTGATGATACCTTTAGGGTTCCTCCCCATCTTTCTAAGTCTTCAATAGCCGAAGCAAGTCCGATTCCAGAGCCACCATTTTTTCCAATGGATACACCTCTTCTTCCTATCTTTTCCAGAGTTTCACTGTCCATTCCATTGCCGTCGTCTTCAATTTGAATGCTTAACATATCATCAACTAGGCTGACTCTCGTTTGAATTGTGCCGTGACTTTGTATTGCCTCAGTCGCATTTTTGTATAGATTCAATAAGTCGCGTTTGAATTTATTAGGCTCTACTTCGCAAAATGAATTAAACCCATCATTACTGCATACAACATCAAATTTAATTTCTTTTTCTGCACAAAGTTTTGAAAGTCTTACTTCGCCGACCATTTGATAAATAAAAGCTATAAGATGTGAGGAGCGGAAAGTATCTGAAGGTTCCGTTGAAGTATCCGTGTTCCCAAGTAAGGCTTGGTTCATTTCAGCCTCAGTCAAACTACCAATTTTGGGAATATCATCGACAGTATTGCTTATTCTCTCAAATACTGATTTTAAAATACCAATCTGGTTATAATCATTTTTTAGGCGTTCAAGGGCCGACTCTGCAATGACAAGCGATGCAATTATATCGTGTCGAACTCTGGACGCGACTTTTGCAACTTGTGCTTCAAGAATAGATTGCCTTGCAATAGCTTCACTTTCTTTACTCTTGTGTAAATAATCGAGCAGAATATTATTGAAAGTTGTTATTTCTCGGAAACGGCTTAAATAGCTGTCGGCTTTTAAGAAGGTTTCTATGTCGGTGCTTGCGTCAAGCTCTGATGAATACTCTCGAATCGGCTTTGCTACGTTTTTAGCCAGCTTCAATATTCTGGAATAGAGATAAAATGCAATAATCGAAAAAATTATACAAATGGCCATTGCAAATGTGAAAATGGTTTTCAGTGGTACTTTATATCCTACAAATATATCACCAACGTGTTCGTTATGGTAAGAGATTGATCGCTTTACTAGCACATAAGGTAATCTCGAAAACCAGTATATTTTTTTCCCCTTTATTTGTGATAAATCGGGTCGTTCCTCACTTAAATGTTCCTCAATATGAACGGAACCATCTGGCAAAGTGATCCATACATTACGAAAGTTTCCAGAAGTAACCAAAGTTTTAACTATTTGGGTCGGTAAAAAGTCTCCTCCCATTGCTACGGGCTGTGCCAGGCTTTTTGATACAACATTAAGAGTTTGAGAAAGTTGTCCATGATAATAATAGGCCCCAAAACCTAGACCCATAAGGAAGGTACTAAGAACCCCTACAACAAAAATTTTTGCAGAAAGTGACTTAGCTTTTTTTCGAGCAAATGAAGTAATAGATTGTTGATTAGAGGGTATTGGCATACGACCTCAAATCTTCAAAGAGCAATCTGCCTACTTGGGTAAAATTAACTCTTGAAAATGACTCCAACGACATTGTGAAATCCGACGTTAGACTTTCTTTTCTTTCGGCGAAAAACTTGTTTTTTGATAAAATAGGCTCATTAAATTCATTCAAAAAATGTACCATAAAGGCCAGTGCTACTGTTGCGTGAAAAGATTGGATTGCTGGACGCTTTGCTTTTCTTACATAAGAATAAACTAGATCATCTATTCCATTTTCAAAAATAGAATCGGCAGTTTGATAGAGATATAGGCATTGATGCCCAATTTCATGCGCGATATTTATGGAAAGTTGAAGTTCATTGTATTCATCCATTTTAGGGATGCTTAAAAAAATACAGCCTTTAGCAAAATGAGAGCTAAACCCGTTTCCAATTTTTTGAAATTCTCCATTTTCAGTGTTGATTGGAACGATGTGCTTGACCAGTATTGAAAACAATTTAGATATGTCTTTACTATGCTTTCTTACTAGGTCGATAGATTTCGTCAGAATTTGCATTTCCTCTGTAGATAGGCCCCCAAAACTAAGTTTCTTCTCAATGCTTTCCGTTAGAAAAATTCTTTCAAGAGGTTTTGTATCAGTATGTTTTGGAAATACTAATTCTTCAGTAGCGAAATAGTTCTCAAGTTCTTTCAAATTATCGACATTACTCATCCAGGGTGAATAGGTCTTATAGTTTTTTGATAACTTGTTATTTGCAAACTCAATGGCTTTATTCCGAAAAGCATCATTTATCTCACAAATTTTTTCTAATCCAGAATTGTCAAAAAACCATTTGTCCATATATGTTCCTACTGAAGAACAGTCCTTTCAAGAAAGAAAGTGAGTCCACCATCTTGAAGTCCAATGTCTTTAATTCTTTTTGTATCAATTGAGACCATCAGTTTTTTTTCAAAAAGAGGAATCATCCACATATTGTCATGTAGATATTTCGATAGGTCTTTTACGGCTAAAACTCGTCGATCAAATGTATCTGCTAGTAATGCTTTATTAAATAAGTTTTCATAGCCTTGATCGTTTAAAGGAAAGTGTGGTCGCATTGGAGAACTATTTCCTCTGAATAGGCCAAAGAGAACAAGCGGATCAGCAACATCGGCACCAAGAGAAGCGATCCTAAATAGAGTTGTTTTGTCACTTTCAGGAAAAAATTTAGAAGTAGAGTCTACGAATTTAATTTTTAGACCAACTGCTTTGAATTGATTTTCAAGAGTTTTGGCATAGGCTCCTTTTTTGGGGTCATTCAATCCACCATTAAAAATAGGAATTTTAAACTCATTGGCTAAATTCAGTCCTGGGATCTTCATTAATAATGATTTTGCAAGGGCTACGTTCTGTTGTTGTTTGGCTTTAATTCGACCCCAAAAGTGTTCGGCTAAAAACTCATTGGCCGGAGAATATATTTGAATACCATTAATAATATCATCTCGATTAATTGCCAGATTGAGTGCCTTTCTGAAATCGAGGTTATGAACGATTGGATTATTAAAGTTAAAATATATGCTAGTTAAACTTGCCGCTCTTTTAGAGGAGACAATTTTTTTATTTTTCCCTTCAGATGCTATATCTATATCTGTAACCTGAACTTTGGTTCCATAATAAAGATTAATGAATTTTGGTGATGTTCCATTATTGGCAACTTTTTCGAGGATCAAAGTTTTTTCATTTGGTTTAAATTCGTTTACTTTGTAACTACCAGCTCCAACTGGGTAAGTTTTCCATGATTCATAGTCGCTTTTGAGTGCTTCGATGGGAACAACAGAAAAATAAGAGCGTGCCAAAGAATGAAGAAATGAGGGGTTCGGTTTTATCAATTTTACGCTTAAAGTTTGGTCATCTATTATTTTGATTCCCTTTACGTTTCCGCTTACGAACTTTCGATCACCCTTAATGGACTCAATGCCTTCAATATTGTCTAAGAAAGACAAAAAGAAAGATGGCTTCCCCGAATAAAATCCTCGAAGCAATGAAAACTCTAAGTCTTTTGCCGTAACAAATCGCCCATTATGAAACTTCAAGCCTTTTTTGATCTTTAAAATATAGGCTTTTTCCTTATAGTCCCAATGAAAAGAATCAAGAAGTCCTGGCTCAAGATCATAGGAGCTTGTTGTGTAGACAAGTTGCCCTAAAATAGGCTCAATCGTTGTATAAAGCATATCAACAGAAGAGTTTTTGTTAAATGGGGGGATTTCAGAAGGGCTTAACCGAACATATAAATGATCGTTTAACCTAGTTGCGGCTTCTGCCGAATTTATTTGTGCTGATAAGCTCAACATAATTACCCCCATAAAATAAAGCGTTCTTTTCATAGTCATTAGTTTCCTGAAATGAAACTTGCCTTCGCATAAGTAACTTGATCTCTTCGCGGAACAGGAGTCGCTTGTTTTTTCAAATTCTCAAGAATCGTTTTGTTCGCAGTTAATGAATCAATTCTCCCAAGTCGAGTAAAGACATGGTTTGTTGCCAGAACATTTACAAAAGCATCGTCCAGTATGAAAACATCGTTATTTTCATCTAATAAAACTTCGCCGGACTCAGATAATTTTGAGATTAAAAAGTTTGGCAAATTTGTAGGATCAACAAATACCGTTCCATCTTTATCGAAATTCAATGCTCCCATGTCTGAAAACATCTTCAGTACACGAACTGTATCAACATTAATTTGTAAACTTTCGGCGATAATACTTGGATCGTTTATATTGGTATTTGATATTGTCGAAATATCATCTGCTAATACATTCTGAGCTTGAGTCATTCCAAGTGCTGCTAATATCATTATTGTCTTTTTATTCATCTTCCCCTCCATTAAGGTTAAATTGCTTGATTTGAAGTCAAACCAAGAGTTTTTCTTTTATGTATATAAGTTGTATAGGGCAAATTAGTTAATCTCGCGGCATCTGCTCTTTTTCCATTTGCCAGAACCATTGCTTTTTCTAGGTAGACACGCTCCAGATGATTTCTTACTGTCTCCACAAATTCTTGATAAGTTGGAAAGTCCTCTGGACGTTCAATTTCATTAAGAACAGTTGATAAATCCTCTTCATCGAATTGGTCTGAAAATTGAGAGCGATCAATTATTTTATCTGCTAATGTGTATGCCTTTCTTATTTTCCCGCCCAATTCACGAATATTGCCAGGCCAAGCATAGGTTTTTAGCAAATCAATCGCATCAGAGGTGATTTCCTTACCTAGTCCCATTTCCCGATTCTTTTCTGCAACGATATATCTAGCGATTGGCTCTATATCTTCTTTCCGTTCTGAGAGTGGAGGTATATGAATTGGGAGAATATTCAATCTGTAGTACAAGTCTTCTCGAAAATTTCCTTTTTTTACTTCAGTCATCAAGTCTCTATTTGTTGCGGCAACAACACGGACATCAATTTTTGTAGAAGTGTTCGATCCAACAGGGACGATCTCACGCTCTTGCAAAACTCTTAGCAGTTTTACTTGTAGATCAAGAGGCATTTCTCCAATTTCATCAAGAAAGATTGTCCCATAGTTCGCAGCGAGAAACTTTCCTGGCTTGTTAGAGATAGCTCCAGAGAATGATCCTTTTGTATGTCCAAATAACTCACTTTCAACAATGTCCTTTGAAATGGCACCGCAGTTTATGGCAATAAAATTGCCACTACGTTTTGAATTGCTGTGAATTGAACGAGCCACTTGCTCTTTACCGACACCAGATTGGCCCGTGATTAAAACATTTTCTCCAGCGAGTGCATATTTATCGACTTCATTGGCAACCTTGGCCAAGGATGAAGAGTATCCACGAAGACCTAATATTTTTTTAATCCAATCATTGTTAGCTTCTTTTTCCTCTGTTGAGAGGCTTCCTCTTTTTACCTTTAATGAAGCAACTTCTGAGATGAGAAGGATTACTTCTTTGCTTTTTTGTTTCAAGTAAATATGATCTGCGCCTGCTTGAGTACAAAGCGATGCTTCTTGATTTGATAGACTAGAAGATAGAACTACTGTGTGGATACTCGGATCAATTTGTTTGATAGATCGAATAACCTCATGGCCTTTAATAGGCATATCAAAATCGACTATGGCCATTCTAAATGAAGAGTGTTCTTGCTTGGCCTGTCTGATTGACCTAAGTGCTTTTTCGGGATTGGAGAAAGTGGCCAATGGAATTTGCTTTTCATTAAAGAGAGTCCGAGTTGCTGTTAAAAACATCTCATCATCATCAATGGCAATCACTCTTGGTTTCATTTTTCCCCCTTATCGTGGTGAGCATCCGACTCGTATTAGCCCTAGAGCAAGGCTTGTGCCAAAATTCAAAATTGTGGCTAAACCCTGTAATTGCAGTCGTTTACTAACTTTGGAGCTTTTCGAGCTGTGGAGCATGGTGCGAGTTGGTGGTTGAATTTCTACAAGATGTTGTAGCTCTCAAAATTCATTTTTTTGCACATGCCAGTAAGTTATGAGAACTACTGACAAAACACTTATATTTTACTTGCCGCACAATTTCTACAACTTTTTGTAGCCTCCTTTTCTGTGTAGTCCTTTAAAAACCTCTAACCTCATAAAACAAAAGGATTTATACACGTTTATTGTTTATTACAAAAAATTGTAAATGGCCCATCGCCAAAAGGTTTGATTGGGAAATAATGAAATATTTACAGGCTAAATTGGACTTCCAAGGCATTATTTAAGATCAATTAAGGCACATAATTGGCCCGTTACTTGCTTCATCTTTTGAATTGTTAAATAAATCATTTCACAAGAGGGGTACTATGAAGCGAACAATTCCAATTTTTACTTTAGTTTTATGTATGGGGCTTTTAGTTTATAATGCGAGTGCAAGCACTTGCAGTCGAATAATGGAGGGAAAAATGTCTGAAACCGTGGAGGAGCAAATAGTAAGAAGCCAGTTAGAGGCTTTTAATAATAAAGATGTTGAAGGATGCCTCCAATATTTTTCAGACGATCTCACCGTTACAGTTCTTCCTGATGAAAAAGTCATTGCATCCTCGAAGGATGAAATTCGCTCTCATGTTTTAAGTGACATTGAATCGGGTAAGTTTACGCCAGCCACGTTAGTTGATATTCGCTCTAATGGCCCATTTGTTATGACAACTGAAGTGAAAGAATCCAATGGTAAAAAAACAACCATTTCTTTTATCTACTATGTTGAAGACGGACTTATCAGGAAAATGTGGGGCGCACCTTTCACTGAATAGAGAGGCTACAAAATATTTTATTGGGCATTAAGTGCAGTAAAGTTGTGCTAATTATTATTTAATCCAGTTCCTAAGTGACCACAATTACATATTGAGTACTTAACTTCAGTTAATGGCCACGAATTTCTTCGTGGCCTGTACGTTTCCGTGTAATCACTTAGGCTCAGACTTTAAAGAAAATCTCGCTCAAGAACCGAGATTTTTTATTCAACCACGTAGCAATCTGCTTCAGTTTCTACTAACCAGCTTGGATCAATGAACCCTTTTACTTCGACAAAGGTACAAGCAGGCTTGATACTGCCAAAGAACTCACCGTGGGCCCTCGCTGCTTCTTTCCATTTAGAAATATCCGTAAGCATGATTCTTGTTCTCAAAGTATCAGTGATCTTTCCTCCGGCTTCTTCTATCGATTTTTTTGTAATCTCCAGACAGAGCTTAGTTTGGTCATAAACTGATTCAAGGCTACCGGTAAACTTTTCGTCTGGAATAGGTGCAGTTCCGGAGACGGCAATTATATTGCAGATCCTAACTGCGCGTGAAAATCCAATAGGATCTTCGAGGTATGATCCCGACGAAATATTTTTTCTCATGCAATGAGTAATATCACTGGCAAATAAGCTAGTCAAAAATAGAATGGCTAAAATATAAATATGTATCGTTTGTATTTGTGATCCTGATAATTTGACCTTTTATTGAACAAAAAGCTCTCTGAGCCATGAGTTTATATCGCAAAATCAATTTGAGCAGTATCTCATCATGAATTATTCTCAAATTTGATAAATCCACGACCAAAAAGAAAGTCTAATTTTACTCTCCTTTCGTTACTGAATTTTAATTTTACTATTAAAGAATTAGCTGTAGCTACAAATTTTTCGATCAATAACTACAGATTTCTATAAACTACTACCAAACTTTGTAGAACTACAAGCTATCGAAATAACTCACAATCAATTTTAATCTACAAGAATTTAAAAATCGTGTTCTTCAAAAACTTGTATTTTCTGTTTCTATACTTCTTGAAATTTTATTGATTCCAGTGGCTTAGACAAATTCCTGAAATTGGCACAAGTCCTGAAATAGTTTCCTCCGAAAACAAAGCCCTCACTATTAGTTGTGGGGGTTGCATTTGTTGCATGTGCAACGGATGCAACGATTTTTACTATAGGTAAGGAGGAAAAAAATGAACACAAAACCTTGGTTAAAAAGTGACGGAACACCGAAGTCTGAAAATGAATTACAAATGGAATGTAAATCATGGAGTTCTTCAACGTGGGATGAGTATTTGGCTCAACTTGAGCATCAACAAAAAGAAATTCTTATGGATAAACCACAAGATTGCGAAACCTATTCTCAGGATGAACATACGAATTGGTTGGACAACCTTTTTGATACTGAAACTTATAGTCATCTTGAATCAAAACTAGAGGACGAGCTTAAAAAGCTATCTGTTGAACAACAAAGAGTTTTAAGATCAATCTTTTGGGAAAATCTCTCTCTTGGGCAAGCTGCAAAAGAACTCAAATTAAATAAATCAACAGTAATGAGAAATCGAGACCGCGCACTTCAGTCTCTTTCAAAAGCTTTAATTCTGTCTGTTCTTAAAATTAAACAGGATTCAACCTCTCAGCCTAATGAGCTTGCTGGATAATCCATGCAACGGATGCAACGAAAATTACTATAGATAGGGAGATAAACATGAAATGGAAAAAATGGAGAAAACGTAAACGACATCGCTACTGGAGACACCTGTTTAAAGAACAGATTAGAAAAGCGGGATGGGTTTTGTTTGAGGCGAAAATTAATGAAGAGCTAATTGATCAGAATAGACAAAGAGTTTTTGAGCTAAGTGCAATGCAAGGAATTAGACCATTTCTTTAAAAGGAGTGAATTTTGAAAACTGTGAATTTTAAATATAAATCAAATATACCGTCTGAAATTACCTGTGTGGGAACTCAGTATGAAGATACAAAGGAATTGTCTTTAGGTGAACTGACTCTCTTTATAGAAAGTAAATTGATGGAGTTGTCTAACGAGTATTACGAAACTTCTATCAAATTTGCGATTCAATTAACTGAAAGTGACTTTACTAAAGAGAAAAAATATCTCGTTTTAATTACGGCCAAGGACTTTATTGATTACTTGCACCTCTCAAATCAGGTGGAGGAAATTCTATGGAGTTTTAATAAACAAGTATTTCACCAAAACGGTGGTCGATTTTTCAGTCATTATGTCCGCTTTAGTTATCTTCTAAAAAAGAACATCGAGGACAACACAGAGCTAAGGAAAGTAAGTTAGTAGGAGAACAAAACATGAAGGACGTTTCAATTATTTATGTAGAAAACAAACACTTAGAGGAAATTTCTGATTCATTGGAGGCCACGAAATATATGGATAACAAAATTACTTATGATGAGAGTGGCACTGGATTCGATGATATTTACAACGATTTAAAAGACTCTGAAGAAGTAAAGATGCTTCTAAAATCAGTCGTTCAAGAGCTTCCTGAAGATCAAAAAAATGTCATTACCCTGAAGTTTTGGAAGAATTTTAATGATGATGAAATCGGATATGAACTCAATTTTAGTAGAAAGAAAGTTCGTTCACTTTTGGAAAAGAGCTTTTCATATCTACGCGAGCGCATTTTGTCTGAAATGTATGAAACTGTAGACGAGATTGCATAAGGAGTATTTATGGATTCAGTACAAATGCTTGCACGCCAAATGAATAGAATGGAAGGAAAACTAGATAGGTATTTACCTATGGTTTTGGAAACTAAAAAAATCCCCGCGATGGAAAAGAAGCTTGAAAAAATCGCCGAAATCGAAAGCCAAGTTAGGCGTATTGATACTGTTGAGGAAAAAGCAGATCAAGGGATTAAACTAAAATGGCAATTGGTTGGTGGATTTACTGTTGTTTCCTTCTTTGTTCAACTTGTCGTTGCATTTATTAAAAGCACTTAAAAGTCTTTTTAATTTCTTTTCAAATTTAACATTTATTTCTATTTGGGATCAGTTATGTTTTTAAGAAAATATATACCCAATGGCGTGGGCCATTGGTGGGTGGTTTTTTGCGCTATTATCACGATATTTGCCATTTCCAAAGCTCATGCACTTCCGACAGTATGTAGTGTTGTTAAAACATCAAGTTTTAGAGGTTGTCTTGGGATGAATATTACTCCTTCTATGTGTGGATTTCCGCCAAGACCATGCGCTCATTTTAGTTATTCCGTCCCTCAGTTTTATATTGAGGTTACTGGCTCAAGAGAAACTTTTTTTAAGGAACTGCCAGGGGTTCAAGCGCAACTTCAAACAAACCAAGAAATTCTCCCTTTTGATGCCGAAGAAGATGAGAGTGCTTTTTCTTATCATGGCCATACCATAAATGTGCCATTTGCTGCTTGGGCATTTAATCAGCTCCCTTGTGGAGGTGCTATGTGGGATAGATTTTGCTTTTCGTCTATGAGTGAACACTTAGGAAGGTTATGGAAAACTGGAGAGGCAGATATGTGGCAGCCTGCTTATCTTGCTTGGAGTGCTTCGCCAAAGGCTTGTTTGATAAAAGGAGCTTTAAGTAGTGCTACGGGAGAATCAAGACCAAGTGGTTATCCCAATATGGGTTCGTGTTCCTTTGATCGAAGTTGGATGAAACGCTTTCCTCCTTCAAGTGCGCCAGTTTGCACAGGCTGGGGCATAAATTTTCCTCGATATGGAACTGTCATATCATCGGATCAAACAACGGCCTCTTTAGTCATTGCCTCTCGTATTAAAAGTTTGGGATCAGAGGTGTTTCAATCTGTGCCGAGTAACGCTGGTGAGAAATGGCAAATGATCTATCCACAGGGATCATCTTGCTTTAGAGAAGGACAAAATATTGGGATTCTTCGTGTTAACAGGGTTAATGATATTGGCCGACTTTGGTCTGGTAAATTTAAAAACTATCTTTACGTTGTCTGGAAACCTGTAAGTTGCACCAGAGACATTCCCTATATTGCAGCCACTCATGCTTGGCTTGCGGCCCTACAGGGTGCCTGTAGCGGCTTAGATTAGCCTTTAAAATCACAAGCTATAAAATGGAGGGTCTATGTTCGGAGACTATTTAGTTTCAAGGGGTCAAATTACCTCGGAGCAGCTTTATGAGGCTCTTTCGATACAAAAATTCAAAAAATCTAAAATTGGGCGGATACTGGTTGAACTAGAAACTCTCAATCAAAGTCAACTAGACTCTCTGCTTTTTGAGTATTTAAAGCCTCATTGTCCATTGAAAGTCTCCGAGCTTATTCAAAAGAAAAAAAATCTGATTATGCCTAGTGAGTATTCAGGTCAGGGATCTTATAAAGACCTTTATATTGTCGAATACACCTCTTCTGATGTTGTTCTTGTTGGCCAAAGGTTTTCAGATTTAATCATTCAAGAAGCGGAAGTCTATTTCCAAAAAAAGGTTTCTCTATGGGTCGTAGATTCAGAGATATTTTCTTTAATAGATACGGAAAAAAAGAGAACAAGCTACCAACAAGGTTCTATTGTCATAGCGAAGAATTTAAGTGATGAAGAGCTACTTGAAGACAATAATCCTTATTCTAGGTTGGTATGTGAAAGCATCGACCATGCAATAGAAGTCGGAGCAAGTGATATACATTATGAGTCGTTTGAAAATGGATATGTGGTTCGCTTCAGATGCAATGGTGTTTTAAATGATTGGAAAACAATCGACAAAAAACATTCAGATGCAATTACGACAAAATTAAAATCAATTATCAATATGGATTTAGCTGTAGTTGGAAGACCTCAAGACTCAAGAGCCACGTTTAAAAAACGAAAAATAGATATAAGGGCAAGTTCATTTCCTGTTGTCGGCGGTGGTGAAAAGATCGTTTTACGTCTTCAAAAACAAGATCAACAATTTGTTTTGGAAGAATTAGGGCTATCAGAAGATTCATATTCAAAAATTTTAGATACTGCCTACAAAAGAGATGGCCTTATTTTAATCTCAGGCCCGACAGGAAGTGGAAAAACGACAACCCTCTATTCCTTGCTATGCAAAATGGATAAGTATGGTAAAAACATATCTACTCTCGAAAATCCTGTTGAAAAAAAGCTAGATCGCATCAATCAAGCAAATATAACTGATTATAACTCATTTTCTGACTTTCAAAGAGCCTTGATGAGACAAGACCCTGACATCATTCTTGTTGGGGAGGTTCGAGATAAAGAGAGTGCAGAGCTTTGTCTAAAGCTCTCAGCTACGGGTCACTTAGTTCTTTCAACAATTCACGCTAACGGTGCAGTTGAAGTTGTAGAACGTCTTAAAAACTTAGGCATTGACGAGTTTTCGATTAAATCAAATCTAAGGTTATCAATTGCTCAAAGACTTCTAAGAAAGTTGTGCCCCTCATGCAGAAAAAGGGCCGATGACACTCTTCTTCACAAACTGAGTAATGAATTTGAAGGAATTGATTTTGACTACTCTCTGCTTTCCGTAACAAATCCAAAGGGGTGTGAAAGGTGTCAGCATGGAGTTGTTGGAAGAGTCGCCGTTATTGAATATTTAGAAAAAGAAGATGTTAAAAAATTCCTTCAAAACCAAAGCAATTTTTCCCTAGATAGAACTTTAAAACAGGCAAGTTTGAAGTTAGCGGAACAAGGGCTTATTGACCTTAATGAAGTAATACAAATTTCTTAAATGGAGAGGATGAAATGGAAAGAGTGCTAATTACAGCTTTCCTTTTTGTTGTGGTATCAAGTCAAGCATTTGCCATTGATTATTTTAATCAATCTATTGATTACTGGAACAGCAAGAGAGTCGAATCAAAAGATTCTTCTAGTCCAGAAGAAGTGACAACGACAAAAAAAGAGAAAGACCAAGTTAAGAAAGATAAATTTAGTTGGAATCGGTATCTAAATCCCAAGACCACAGAAGATTTCAAAGAGGTATTTAGAGAGGGAGATTATACTCCGCCGACTCCACTGCTTGAAGTGGCAAAAAATCCTTCTGATGAGAACATTAAAAATTGGTTCGCAGTCGTAAAGAAAAAAAACGAATTCCTAGCAAAAATTAATATCAGGATGGGCGAATATTTAAAAAAACACAAGGATATAAAACCTGAAGAAAAGCAGTTGGTTGAACAAAAGCTGCAAAACACACAGCCTTCAACAGTAGATTTTAAAAGGTTTCGTTTCCGAATGTATTTTGAGTCTAGTTGTCCACATTGCAAAAGAATGATGCCGGAACTTATTAAGCTCCAGAATATGGGGTTTTTCGTTGAACTTCGACAAATAGATCATAACCAAAAATTTGCTCAAGGACTTCCGTTCCCCGTAACTCAAGCATCTCAAGCGGAGTTAAAGGAAAAGAATATCAATGCTTGGCCAGTTCTTTTTGTAGGCGATACTCAAAAGAAAGTCATTTATAGGATAAATGGCTACCAATCAGCCGATTCCATCATTTCCACTATCCAATCTAAATAACTTTTTAAACAAAAAATAAATTTTAAAGGAGGCTCCCTATGAATAAGGAGTTGAAACGTAAACTATTGTCATTTTGTGAGAATGAGTTACCCATATTTCTATCCCTCATTGCAATCATTGCTTGTTTGATGATGATGTCCTCATCTGCATTTGCGAACATTCCAAGACTTCCAGGTTCGGATCAAATGGACAAACTGACAGCAGCAGGGAGTCTGTTGAGATTAATTGATAGCTTTCTGTTTAAATTCGGAGCTAGGTTGATGGCCGGACTCGCTGTTCTTGGAGCTGGTTGGAATTTAAAAGAGCAACGATTTGGAATTGCGATTGTTTGTATTATCGCAGCTATCGTGATTGGTACGGCACCTATGTGGGTAAAAAACATCTTCGATATTGGAGGTGGAACGCTCTTTTCTTATATCATTTCTCGTGGAGTTCATTATGTATAGCTACGAATCCATGCGGAAAAAATACGGAACAAAGGTAAGTCAGACGATTGATTCTCCCATCATGGTTTTTGACTATTTTGAAATTGTGGAATTGTTTGCAGCACTTCTAATTTTGCTGATTTTTGGAGTCGTTTTTTATTCGTGGGGAATAATGATTCTCCTTTTACTCCTAACTTTAGGGTTGGGGCCAGTCGTAAGAAGAAGAAATAAAAAAGGTATCTTTTTCCATTGGCCTTATCGTCACCTAAAGATGTCCCTCCCTGGAATTATTAACCCCAAAGAAAACAAAAAATATTCTGACTAAGGAGAATTGATGAAGCCACAATTAGAACAATTTAAAGAGAAGTTAAATGAGCTTCTATTTCATTTCGGATTCTACCTTAAATCTGTGTTTCAAAAAATAAAAATCAAAGCAAATGAAATAGGAGTAAAAATGATTGGCCCCATTGAAAAAGGTTTTAAGAAGGCAGAACTGGCAACACCACCAGAGGCAAGTTTTGAAGGTGTTGATCTAAGTGTTTTGCCGAAGTACATCGCTTACAAATCTGCCCTTCTTCGAGAGAAGTTAACTTTGTACTACATCTTGGGCATTGTCACTGCTCTTTTCTTTTCTCATTATCTCCTTTCTCGTTTAGAAATCTCTAATCTTAATGGGAAACTAAGGGAAAAAGAGTACATCTTGGCCCCTGGTGTTTTGGATTTTACCAAAGCATCTCCACAAATGATCCCTAGTTCTTATGTCCATGATGCCGCGACGGATTTTTTATCTAGTCTTGGAAATGTCAGTGCGGCGAATATTGATGAACAGTATCAGTCTTTAAAACGCTTTATGAGCAAAGAATTAAAAGTACAGTTCGACGTCGATACTGCTGATTGGATTGAGCAAGTAAAGTCAGACAATATTTCCCAAATTTTAAAAGTGACAGATATGGAAATCACATCAAATCAAGATGGAGCCTATCGAGTTGTTGCCTTGGGTAAAGCTGACTTTTATGCAGATCAACAATATTTAGGACATGAGGATCAAGTTATTGAGATGATTCTTAGGCTTGTACCTCCTGAAAGTGGAAAAAGATGGTATTTGCAAATCAGCTCTCTCTCTTGGGAAAAAGCAGATACGTTCAAAACAAAATCAAATCTATCTAATAAAGAGTCCAAATAGACTCATCAGCTAAATCTATTAAATTTTGGAGAATTAAATGAAAGATAAGTTCTATACTCTTTTGAAAGAGGTCGGTTCATTTCTTAAACCCTTTGCTGTTTTACTGTGCAAGCTCATTACGGTTGGCTTTGCAGTATTGATCTATTTTCTGATCGGATATTTCTTTGGCACTAATACTTGTTACGCAAGAACAGTCTATTACGGATCAGAGGTCGAAACGGTCACTATATCTTATGGTGGCCCTACAATTTTTAGATTCAATGAAGATGTTAAAACAATTTCTCAAGCGGCAAAATTTAGTATCAAGCCAGCAGATGGACAAGACCCAAACTACTCCGTTTTGGCCGTAACACCACGATTTACGCAGGGAAAAGCGGAAGTTTCGTTTATCCTTGCTGATGGAGCAGTTGTAAATACAAAAATCGTTATCGTACCGAAAGCCTTGCCTGAAAAAACGGACTCATTTTATGACTTTCAACCAAAAGAACGCTTAATTGATTCATCTGTAAACTCAGAAGGCTCCGACGTTTCCGATCTGGAGCTTATGAAGTCAATGATCCGTTGGGATAATGTGGTTGGCTACAAAGTACGAAATCTTATTCGGACTGTGAATACTGGTGTCGATGGCCTTTCTGCGAAACTTGTAAGAGTTTATACAGGGCCGAAATATAATGGGTATGTTTTCAAAATTAGGAATGAGTCCCGAAAAGAATATGCTATTGACGTTAAAAGTCTGACTTTAGGTGTACCCAATGTCGCTTTACTTTCTCAAGTTGACAGAAAAATTCTTGAGTCAAGAAAATCAAAAGAGAATACCACTTTCCTAAGAATAATAGCAAAACCTACCTCCGTCTATTACAACATTGCGCTTCCCATTGCCCCCATTCAAAACCAATAAGTTCTAAGGAGTTTTACTTTGAATATTCAAAAAGAGTTAACGCGTATAAAAGAACTTGCCACTAAAGCAAGTAAGGAAAAGTACCTAGTGTATTCTATCCTTCCAATTATGATTTTAGGTTTCTTTTACCTTTATGGATTATATAGAGATGGTGAAACTAAGGTTTACTACAAGTCATCTGTAACGAGCTTTAATGGTGGAAAAATTCTTGGTGACAATGGAAAAACTCTCTATCAACGAAAAGAAAAAGTTTTTCATAGAAAGTTTCAGAAAGTTGACAATGACATTAAGGTAATTAATCAAAAAATGGAAAAAATGGCTGAGTCAATCGAGGTGATTAAAGATGCCGTTGGAAAATCAACTCAAAAACCAGAAGAAAATTCAACCAATGAAAGTAGTGAACAGAAATCATTAGAGCAAACTTCACATAATGTAACTTTTGATGAAGCACCTTCAAGTCTTTCAACTGGCACTATTTCAAGAGTGAATGGAATGAAGGTTGTAGGTTCGGCAGTTCGGAAGAGAGAATTTCATAGGCAAAATAATGGCCCCTCACTTATTTCATTTCCTGTGCAGCAAAAGAGAAAAAGTGACCAAATGACCGTCAAACTTCCGGCGGGCTCCTTTGTTAAGGCCAAGCTACTAACAGGGGTTGAAGCACCAGAAGGAAAGACTTTGCCTGTACTACTTCAAACTGACTATGCTTTTGTTGGGCCAAATAAAACTAGAATTGATCTTACTGGATGCTTTTTAATCGCTAAATCGACAGGAAACTTGTCTATAGAGCGAGTCGAAATGCAAGCGACAAAAATCTCTTGTGTTTCAAAATCAGGCCGTATGTTTGAAAAAGATATGAATGGATTTATAGCAGATTCAAAGGATAATTCTTTTGCCGTCATGGGAAATGTAAACTCAAAACAAGATCGTGTTGCATCTATGGCCTTCTTGTCTTCTGTGGTTGAAGGAGTTGGAAAAGCCATACAACAGGCACAGACAACGACACAAACTAACGCCTTGGGTGGTTCAAGCTCTATTATATCTGGAGATCAAGGTAAGTATATTGCAGCCGGTGGAGTTGGAAACGCTGCTTCACAAGTAACTCAGTGGTATCTTAAGCACGCTCAGAGTTTACTTCCAACGATCAATGTCGGTTCGGGTCAAGATGTATGGATTGTTACCCAAGAAAGTGTGGAGCTACCTAACTGGTATTTCCGTAAAGAAAAGTCAAAAGTTCAAAATAGTTCGTTCACATATTTAAGTGGATTCCTCGACAACTAATCAGTTTAAAAAACTCAGGAGAATTTAATTATGAAAAGTATATTCTTACTTTCCGTCGCTCTTTTATTGTCTTCTTGTGCTACTACAAGAGCACCGAGCCTTAATTTACTGGAAAAAAGAAGTGACTACGACAATATGGGCCAGATCGAAAATGAACTTTCATCTGTAGATGCCCCCCTTTTAGTACCTCAAAGAACAAATCCAACTGTAACTGATATTTGGATTCACCCACATGAAATGCCTACGGGGGATTACTTTCGTGGAGGTTGGATTCGTACAGTCATTTCCAATGCCAGATGGGAAGTTGAAAAGAAAAAATCGCCTCTGGTTATTAAGAAGAAATCCAAACACCTAAAAAAGTAGCTCATTAACAAATTCATACCTTTACTGGAGGTTTCATTTGCAATCTCAACGCCTACCTATGCCCAAAATTTTTGAAGAAGCTCTTAGCAAAAGGGAACTCTTCACAAAGTCTCTTTTTACTCGCCCAGAATCACTTTCAAAGCTAATGCCTTATGATGGTTTTATTAAGGAAGAAAATGTTTTTCAGTTAAAGGATGGCTCTCTTGGAGCCGTATTTAAAGTTGAGCTTTTAGAACATGAAGCTATGACAGAGGAACAGATTCTAAGGGCCGTATCTTCCACCAAAAATTGGTTTTCACTACCTGAAAACTGTGTCTTACAAATCCAATACGAGCAATCCAATTATTCTTACTTTGATAAAAGACTAAAGTCGCTTGAGAATAGTTATGAAAAAGCTCACCCTGTTTCAAAAATTCTTTTTTCAGAGAAGATAAAAAAACTCAAAGAATCTTGCCAAACTGTGCAGGAAAGTTCACCTTTAAAACGTCAGACCCTTCTCTCTGTACGTTATTTCCCAGAGTCAAAGTCAACCATCAAAGTGAGCGACTACTATCAAAGAGGTGAAGGGTTAATTCATCGTGAGATGAGAAACTTCATTTTTGATCTTCAAGCCTTCAAACATCTACTGAAAAATATTGAATCCAATTCAGAACTCAAACTTGCTCCTCTTACAGATAGTGATTTACTAGACTATCTAAGAAAATTCTTTAATCCAAAGACTTATTATAAACGTGAGTTTGCTCCTTCTAATAAGTCTCGTTCCTTGTCCGACCAATTTTTATTCAATTCTCCTCGACTTGATTATTCAACTATCGAGCGTGAGGGAGTGAAAACTAGAACTCTATCACTCAAGACATCTCCTCTGTATGCTTATGATGGAGGCATGGCCTATTTTGTGGGCCTCGATTTTCCATTTAAGTTGTCCTTAAATTTTTCATTTCCAACAAAGTCTAAAGTTAAAAAGTTTTTTGGGATTAAAGAGTTTTTTCTCGAAAATACGTTATCGGCAAAAGGAAAAATTCAAAAAGAAGAAATTAAGGAAGTTCAAGATAAACTCGCTAGAGATGATCGTTGCTTACATCTTACGTTTAATATCATTATCGAAGGCGAAACAGATGATGAACTAGATGAAAGAACTCGAAAAATTTGTCATGTGTTCCATAACAAACTTGAATGTGAAGTTATCGAAGAAGATGATATTGGGCTTGGCCTTTGCCTTAATTCATTGCCTTTGAATTATACTCCTGATGCTGATTATTCTACACAGAGAGCAATTCGTGTACTTCGATCAGACGCTGTTAAATTTGTTCCTATTTTTAATTCCTTTGAAGGGTTAAAAAGGCCATTGTCTGTTTTTCTTTCAAGAGAAAATAATATTATCCCTTTTTCTCTAACTGAGAACGAGACCTCTAATCATACTTGTGTCTTAGCAGATACAGGATCAGGTAAATCGGCTTTCGTAATCGAATGTATTCAAGCGGCTAAAAGAATGTCGCCAGAGCCGTTGGTTTTTATCATTGATAAAAAATCTAGTTACTCGATGCTGTCAGAATATTACGATGGAGAGTTGACCATCTTTGATCGTAGCAAGGAAGTCCCATTTTCTCCTTTTCGTGGAATTTATGATGAAGAGAAAATTGCCTTCCTTACAAAGTTAATTTCTCTTTCAGTTAAACTGACATCTCCTTCCTTTGAGATCGAAAGTGAACATCAGACAGCAATAAGTAAGGCCCTCAAACTAGCATACCTTAAAAAGTGTGAGCGTCAGGGACTATCTTATGTCGATGGAGAGCTTCTAAAGCATGAAGCCTCTGAAAGCGTAGAGCTTTCTATGGAGGATTTTATTGTTGAGCTAGGTTCTCTAGTTGATGACGGGAAAAACAGATCAAAAGAGGTTGTAGAACCTTTAATCTCCAAATTACGACCATTTTATGGAGATGGGATTTACTCTAAGTTTTTTTCGGCCACTCAAAATGGAGAGTCTAAAAGTAACAAGCTCTTTTATATTTATGACCTTGATGCCTTGGATGGCGACCCCGTTCTTCAAACGCTTATGACTATGAGTGTGATTGAAGAAATCAGGAGAATCCTGGCATTACCTGAAAATCAAGGAAGAACTGGTTTCCTTGTTATGGAAGAGTTCGCCATGCTTGGACGTAATAATCCAGCTTTTCGAGACTTTGCGATTGATTTCGCAGAAACGATGAGAAAACGAGGTTGCTGGTTAATCACACTAACTCCTAGACCACAAAACTATTTTGATCTTGAGGTGGGAAAGGCTTTTTGGGGTGTCGCCAGCAATTTCGTATTTTTGCAAATGAATCCAGATTCGTGTGACTTCATTGCTAAAAATTCTTCGCTTCTTGATGAGGCCAATAGCGAAATTATTAAATCTCTTCGGACTAGAAATGGAGAGTACGCAGATGTGTTCTATATGAACAAAGAAAAAACCACCCAAGGTTCATTTCGCTATCGTCAGACGGCGTTGGATCGTTGGATGAGTCCTACCAATGCTTTAGATGCAAGGGAAGCGATTAAGGCACTGCAAACCCATCCCAACAAATGGGAGGCACTAAGGTATCTCGCTGAAACTTATCCCAAGGGGGTGCCTTCTAAATCTTAAATTCAGGAGAGTCTATGAGTTTCAATAAATTTTTATTGGTGCTGGCCTTTTTTTGCTTTAATTTTGTAAACAAAGCCAGTGCCGGAGGCGTCGATTTTCGCTCAAGTAACGAACTTTCACCAAACGATTACCTTTTAGGTTCCTATGGAAAACTTAAAGACCCTGTATTTGATAAATACAGAACTATAGACTTAAATGTTGACATTGGGATCGGTTCTGACTGTGGAAGAATCGACATTAAAAACACGATGAGAGCGGCACTTCAAAATGTCCTGGATACTAAATATCTTCAGGGTATGGGCCAAGATATTCTTGCTGCTTCTCCAATGCTTCTAACATGCTACTTTAGTCCGACTTGGTGTAGTATTCTCAAGCACTCTCAGATTCGGGCCAATTTTCTATCTCAGCTTCGTTTAAATCAATGTAAAAGTATTAATCGCTTTGTTGATAATCGTGTATCTGACTACTACGAAGAACGGTCTAAGTGTGTTCAAGATTCTATTAAAAAATATGGTGGTGATTTTGAAAAAGCGATGGAGAGTTGTAAAAACTATCAGGATTACAATATTTCGAGTTGGTCTGGTGATGGTAAGTCAGTTGAAAATAAGCTTATTGAATCGACTGCAAAATGGGCAGGATTCAAGGGAGAAAGTGCTGATCGTGTTGTTGGATTAACGAAGGCATTTATCGGCGATACAGTCATAAAAAGTGGTAGTATTAGTATCGACTATGGGCCAAGGAGAGTTCAGTTAACTCCTCGAACCTATCTCATGGAAGTGAAAAACAATACTTATTCAAAATTGTGCAAAGGACTTCTTGATAAAGTTATCCGCTCAGGGGGCTATAAAACAAACATTTATCGAGTTGTTTCTGATGATGACCTCAAAAATGTAAGTGGGCCAAGTGAGACCATCCTTGATCGTCAAACAATTCTTTCCTTAGTTTATCTCCCTTACAATAAAAGACAAATTGCTTGTCGCAAGCTTTCAGATGCTCTTGCGATGAACACCTATACTGATGATATGGGCAAAACGCTTGATTTTATCTCATCTAAGATGGGTACGAATCCCCATCTACCAGCCAAGAGGCAGTTGGAGGCGGATCGAAAACGACGCGCTTTTAAAGATCAAGTCGAGTTGACCTTAGCCTTAGAGAAACAAAACTCTGATCCCGTAAATAAGGTGCTCCATCAGATTAATTTGGAGGGAGCAAAATATATGGGAATAGCGTCAAAGCGTGAGCTTCAAGTTGATGGTGAAACACAGATTTCAAATCGAGTCGATAACATCTTTTTCGACTGTGCAGACGGTGTGAGCTGTAAATAACAAGGAAAAAATATGGACTTAACTAAAAAAAAGGGGCTACTTGCCCCTAAAGACTTTTGGACAACATCTGAAACCGAAAAGAAGAAAATTCTTAACGAATGTGGGGGCGATGTTGTAACGGCTGCCTTAGTTCCTAACAACATTTTGGGAAAAGATGTCTCTGTTGCGTGTGATATTCACGATTTTATGTATCTTAAAGGTAAGACATCGCAAGATAAAGTCGTTGCAGATAATACATTTGCCAAAAATTTAAAAGCCTTAACGGATCAAACGCAAAACCCAATTCTAAGGAAGCTCAGGGGCTTAATTGGAAGAATTTATTATCTAGCAGCCTCAATTTTTGGTCATTTTTATTTCTAATTTCCCACAGATTATCTCTCTAAATTTCTTTTCTAAATAAAATAATAGGAGATTCAATGTTTTCATCAACTGCGTATGAGGCGTTCTATACCTATATAGGTATTTATCTTCATGAAGCCTCAATCAAAATAATCACTTCTCAAGAGGTTTTAGTTGGTCTCTTGATCTTGATATTAGGAATCACCTTTCTATCTTCATCTTGGAAATATTTTTCTCGGTATATGCCTTTCGTAAAAAAAGGTGGTGCCAGTTTTTCTGTATTTTTTAAGATTTTGGCCTGCTTTATAATTGGCGTTTCATTGCTCAAGGTCGATTCTCCGGCCAGAATTAAGAATTACAAACGGATTTCATGGCATACCAATCCATACATTCAATCTCGATTTCCAACTATTGAAGAGTCCTACAGCGTAAGTTTTGTTTTTGATTTACTTACACGATCCGCAGAAGAAATTTCTAAGCTAGCCAGTGTTTTAGTGGATGAACTTTTTAAGAAAACTAATTCTGAATTAGATGCTCCGGCGGCATTTTACAAAGCTGTAATGTATGCAGGATCGACTACAATCGACGATCTTGAATTAAGAGACAAAATAGAGGTTTATACAAATAGTTGCTTTGAAAAGGTCTTACCTTTGTTGGGAGCGGCGAAAAAGCAAGACAAATTGGATGAGTTTTTTAAACCTCAAGGAGCTGTCGAACAGGAATTAGATGCTATTCCTATTCAGTTAGATGATGGAAAAAGGGTATCTTGCTTGGATTTAAAGGAAGAAGTCCGAAGTCACCTTTGGCACTACGCCCAAAGTAAGGGTGCATCCTTTTATCGTCACTACGGAGGAAAATATGGCGATGGTATTAGGGAGATAACAGAAGAGGATCAGAGAAATATTATCGCCTCAGATGCACTTGTAAATTACTATCTTTCAAAATCAGAAGATTCACTGGGTACACAAAAGGGAGCTGAAGTTAAGGGGAAATTTGCAAACTTCCTTATTGGCTGGAGTCGACTTTTTTCATTTGACGGCTTCCTCACAATGTTTGGCATGAGAGATCAAGTAGGTGCAGCACTAACAGCTAAACGAGCTGAGAAATTCTCTGAGTACCTTCAGCGTGCGCCACATTTAAAGGGAATGGTTAAAATGTTTTTAATCGCTCTATTTCCCTGGTTGGTGTTTTTTGTTGTCGCTGGACGATGGAAAGTTTTGATTTCATGGTACGCCATATATGTGTCCGTCTTGCTTTGGACTCCTATATGGACATTGCTTTATCACTTGATGACTAGCATTGCCCTTTCTACAGACACAATGATGGCCTTTGGAAAGCTCTCTGATGGAATTTCACTTTATAGTTCGAGTTTTATTACGACAAAGCTCTATCAATTCTATGCAATCTACTCTTGGCTCCAAGTGATCGTTGGGCCTCTACCCACAGTTATATTGGCCTTTGGGTTATTCAATTCATTTATAAAAGACAATGAAGGCGAAAGCACACCGGAGCCAGTAACAATGGCAAAGGATGCCGGAATTTCTGCTGCCACGGGCGGGAATCCTGCCTCATCGGTAGTGAAGCGTATTTAACGCTTCACTACTTCATTTTTCAGAAAATCAATAAGCAAATTTCTACTAATTAGCGGAGAGTATTTATGAATACTTCAAAAAGTTCTTATCCTCAAAACAAAGATCAATTCAAAAATGGTATCTCAAATAAACCTGACCTGGCCGGGCAAGCTGTTAATGAGTTTCTACATGAGGCAACAGTTGTCTCGGCCATAGGATTATGGAAGGTATTAAAATCTCTTTTTTCAGTCTACTGTCCATTTACCTTGGTATCTATTGGGACTGCCATTTGGCTCGGTTACTATATATCAACTGAAGCATTACATATTCAATTCATTCACAGTTTAGAACCTTCACTATTTACTTATAAGAGATTGTCTTCGCTCTATAAGATCCATAGGAATTGGCATTGGGTGGGCATCTCTACTCTTTTATACTTTCCAGTTGTTGTAACAATCGGAATCTATGCTCGAAGTTTAGTGACTAAATATAAAGCTATTTTTCATAAGGTCGGTTTGCGAAATGGTGTTGGTGAAACACCAAAATTTATAAAGAAAAAGAAAATAGATTCATTCCAAACAAGATACATATTTGATGCGAATGGTGTCGGTCTTTCTGAATTTGAAGTGAAAAAAGAAAGATTAGAAGCACATTTTCGTGAAAACATCGAGTCGGTCAAATATGGAAAGAATAAAGGCCGAATTGAAGTCACACTTAATAGACAAGACTTCCCTGAAAAGCTCACTTACACAGAGTTATCTAAGAAGATTACACTTCCCACCAGTAGCTTTTATATCGGTCATTCTATGGATGGAATACTCACTCAGAATGTATCAGAACTTCCGCACATGATAATTGCTGGAACAACAGGATCAGGAAAAAGTGTTTTCTTTAAACAGGCTTTACTTGGACTCCTTGAATCTACTCCTAATATCCAGATGTATCTAGTTGACCTAAAAGGAGGACTGGAAATGATTGACTTTGTGAAGGCCCCTAATGTTCGTGTTGTTAAGACTATGGAAGAGGCCCTGAAGGTCTTTAGACAAGTTGAGCGTGAAATGAAGGCCCGATTTAAGTATCTTGAGAAGAAAGGCAAAAAACAAATTGTTCCAGAAGAAGATAGAAAAGAGCGGATCGTCTTAGCTGTAGATGAAGCCTCGGTTTTGTATATGAATCGTGGCCCACATGACCCTGATAAGAAAAATGCTCTTGAAGCACGACAGCTTGCTGATTCGATTGCTAAATTGTCGAGAGCCGCTGCAATTCATTTACTGTTAGCAACACAGAAACTTGAAAATCAAGTAATTCCGACTTCTGTAACAGAGAATATTTCTGGAAGAATGGTGTTTCGGGCCAATTCATTTCAAGGAAGTAATCAGGTTATTGGATCGAAAGATGCAATGGACTTACCTGAAATACCAGGAAGAGGTATTTGGAACTTTGGAACCAAAAAACTGATGATTCAAGCTCCATTTATTGATGAAAAGATTATTAAACAAAGATGCCTTGAAATTGCCGCTGACTTTGAAGCCGGAAAACGTAAGTGTTTCAATCCTATGATTGGTGAAGTGGAAAAGAAGACTGAAGAAGAAGCACAAACCAGTGCTTATAAGGATTTTGTTAAAGATGGTGAAACTAGCAAGGAGAATGAATGAAGTCTTCTATTCTAGGAATGTATATTTCTAAGGTGGATATTGAGTTTTTAAAATATCTCCATTCGGTTAAAGTTGCCAGCTACGAGCAAGCGAGTCGAGACATATATCATGGCTTAAAGAGTAATAGCGTAGCGAAGAGGCTTCGCAAACTTGAGAATAACAAACTCATTGAAGGTTATCGCTCAAGAACAATTCGTCATGGAAAAAAAGTCGTAAGTTTAACAAAGAAAGGGTTTTCTGAATTTGTAGCAAAAGGAGAAGAACAGCGAATTGAAATTAAAAGTGACTCTGTAGAACACGACCTCTCTCTGGTAGATATACGTCATCGTTTTTTACAAAGACCTAAGATTAAGAGGTATATTTGTGAGAATGAACTTCAAACTTGGGGGAAATCACATGACGACGGGATTTACTCAGCATTTATGAACTTAAACTCTGATGGCCTAGTAGTTGCGGAGGGGGCAGAGAATCTACTATTTCTACCTATCGAATTTGATGCTTACCATAAGTCAAATTCAAGATATGAACAGTTCTTTGAAAAATACTACAGCTCAAGTGAAGTGACGATAGCTCTGTATGTATGCAACTCAAAGAGAATAATGACTCAGTTAATGAAAGTTGAAGAACAAAAAGCAAATACCGTTCATCCTAAATTTTTTTATATTCTGAAAAATGATTTATTAGAAAATGATGAATTTGTATTTAAGAACTGGAAGGGGCAGCAAATAAAGCTGTAACATTTGTCTAATGTCCAAAAGGTGTCCAAGTAGTGTCCTCTAAGGGACAGCACGAAAACGTACATCTACTCAATATTCTTAGGCTTTGCCTTTTCGCCAAATTCGGACTGACTGTACTTTTCGCTATTTTTCCCCATCTCGTTTCTATCTTCTCCAATTCATTTCACTCTTCGTTGCTCATTATACTCATTCATCAAATACTCAAGGACGCGAGCGCGGTCGAGGTTCAACTCTGGTAGTTTTTCCGTGAACGATTCCCAGAGACTCGCAGAGCAAGAAAATGATGCTGCGGTTCTGTCGTTGGCCTGGGCTGCGCTTATGTTTATAGGTTTTTCTTTCTCAGTATAGGCCAAAAAACTTTTGATAATCTCCTCTAGTATAGGGCTGTGATTCTTGGCCCCGTCTTTTCTACAAGTTTTTTTAAAGGTCTCAAAAATTGATTTAGAAGCCCTGAACGAGCAAGCTTTGTGATCGTTTTCACCTAAAACAGTTTCTAAAATTTCGTCAGCATTAAAAATCATAAGTCTATATTACAGTCTTAAATTTCTTTGTCAAATATAAAAATATTTGCTTATCGAATATAAATATATTTGACAAATTACCGATAATCAAATATAAATATATTTGAAAGCAAAATATAAATATATTTGATGGAGGTATGAAAATGAAAAATTTAAGAGTGAAAATTCAAGAAAAACTAGAGTTGAACAGCTTTGGCCCTCAGTATTTAGAACACAATGAAAGAGTCTATAAGATTAAGATTTGGAATAACGACTCGTTTCTAATTACGGATGTAACCAATGCGGGAAAACGCGGAACTGTTTGCAACGAGCTTTCTGTTAATAGCAACTATGGTGCCCCTGACTTAGCCTTTTGGAATGAGCTTCTAGCGACTCACACAACAGAACTACTAAAAGCGACAACCGATAAAATATTGCCACCAGAATTAGAAAAACCAAATTTTAAATTTTACTTTAGAGAGGTTGAGTCTAAGAGACTTCTCGCTCTTGACCTTTCCACAATCAAGCCTCTTAAAACTGAGCCTAAAAAATGGACATTGCCCCATGTTGTTAGAGCGATAGTAAACGGACAATATGAGGGGCTTCGCTGTAAGTATCGCCACCTTGATGACACTTGCGAGGATTTTGGAAAAGGTGAAATCAAAGACCCAATTAATTTTGTAAAGGGAATTGTTGAAGACCCTTCTGGCTGGTGGACACATCAACAAACTGACGGCGTTGTGACTGTCTGTTGTCACTCTTTCGATTCAAACGAATTTAAGCCAAAAATTGAACCAACTAAAAAAGTAAAACCAGTAAAAACCCCAGAAGTCAGCCGTAGAAAATTTGATATAGGATGCGGTCACTTGGGGAATGGCTTGCTTGTCTGGAATAGAAACAAGGAAGTGTCTGGAGACTTTGAAAAAGTGGCGCATATCAACGCCGACAGAGAAATTACTTACTATATAGAAAACCTCCCTTCTGAAGTTTTAACACAGGTTGAAAGTTACGCAAAAACTAATCCAAGCGTGTCTACCTCTCAGCCAGAAATAAAAGTTTTTAATGAAGGGAACCCAACAGAAAAAAACGTGTATGAAGCAAAAAAAGAAGCAAGAATTGAAAGACTTAGAGAAAGAGCAAAACAAAAACATGAGTTTGCGGATAATAACGGTTTTGATCTTTTCAGTGAAGAGAAAAGCGGTATTCCATTTGGTCAGCCCTTAGTTGGAAGCCCACAACGGATGAGACAACAAAGAAAGCATCGAGAGAAAATTGCTAATAAGATTGAAAGAGGAATGGAGGCAAGAAACTATGCACATGATTTAGAGGTTCGTGCAGACGCAGCAGAGAGTCGTAGGGCCATTGACTCGGACGATCCCGAAGCAATCAGAAAAATTAATGAAAAAATACAGAGCATAAAAGATGGCAACGAGTGGGCCATAGCAGCTAACGCCAAAATGAGGAAACTAAAAACATGGCAAGATGCTCACGATTATTTCATAAAGCTTGATGATGACGACAGTAAACGGATCGTAACTCACTTGATACAGCGAAAAAGCTTTTATGCAATCCCACCAACTCAAATTCGCGCTTATTACTTTGGTACTGACACCGCAGAAATAAGACGCCTAGAAAAAAGATTAAAAGGGCTTCGCTATATGGGTGAAAATTCAATCAATTTTTCAGTTGGTGAAATCACTGTAAAAGAGGAATCTGGACAAATTCAAGTTCATTTTCCAGATAAACCAGTAAAAGAGTTTCGCCTAAAATTACGTCGAGGATTTTGTTTAAAGTGGTCAAGGTATTCTGCTGCATGGGTTAGAAAACGGACACCTTCAATTAATAATCGTTATATCAATGAATTGAAGAATGTTCTTCTAAATGTGGAATACGAAAGATAAGTAAGAACTAATCGGATGCAATACAGATAAAAATATTTAAATATTCTTTGACTAATACGGAGGGCTTTCTGCTCTCCGTTTCTTTTTTATTTTCTAAAAACTAAAACGGAGGATTAATCATGCTCTTTTCGGATGAGCAATGGGCCGAAGTGTGCCCATTATTGCCAATGTATAAATCATCACCCAAAGGAGGAAGGCCAAGGCTTGAAAAACGAAAAATTTTCGAGGGTATTTTATATGTCTTCAAAAATAAAATTCCTTGGAAAGGAGTGCCAAAAGTTTACGGATCAGGAACGGCACTCAATGACTACTTTAGAGAATGGTCGAAAAAAGGTGTATTCCACCAGATAAAAGACCGCCACTACTCTATAGTCCTTAACCTTGATTGGGATAAAGTAGAAGAACTCAACAATTCATATCACCCTAAAATTTAAACTAACACAGGAGTAATTGCTTATGGAACATTCTAACAAGGATGAAGGGATTGCTACGTCTAAAAAGAAGGTTGTAAACAATACGATTCCAATTCGTGTAAAGAAAACAACTTCTCGGACTATTCGGGCAATCCTCAATAAATTAAATAAAAAGCAGCTTGGTAAAAAAGCAACTGTCGATGATGTCATCTCAAAGGCTTTGCCACTGTTAACGGACAAGCATTTGGATGAGATCAAAGAAGCCACTTATTCAAGCAAGGATCGGCTTGAAATGCAGTATCAAGATTATTGCAGAAAACATGGAAATATCTCAAAAGAAACCTTCCTCGAAATGCTTTTACAAGCTGGCTTACCCGTACTTACAAGTACGTCGCAAAGCGACGACTAAATCCACCCTAACTTATCAATAATACAGCGAAAATCTACTCGGCGTTCTGCCATTTTTTCGTGATTTCCCAAGGACAAAATGCTATGCTTAAAAACGATAAATCAGTTATCGGCGAAGAGGCTTGTGCGTCTACCGATAACGAGTTCTTTGACAATCGAATAGAAGTAATAATTGCGTTAAACCATTGCGTGTTTAACGAAAGAGAAGCAGCTTTTTACTGTAGGTGTAGCGTAGATAGTATTCGCTATCACGCTTTAAGATCGAGGAAGTTAACCTTCTGTGATTTTACAAGAGAAGGTTTGGTCTTTCTAAAATCTGACCTTGATTCGTTTCTGCAACTTTCTAGGAAGCAGGGCTATCGAGGTTAAGGGAGAAAGACTATGAATGAACTTACTCAAATTGAGATACCTTATAATTACCATCCAAAGGTCTACACATACCAAAGAAATTCTAAGTGGTATTGGAAATATAATCTTCCTGGTGATGTTTGGCATACTTGTTTTGCGTCTGAAAATAAAAGGACAGCAGATCGTAATGCTTCTTTAAAATTGGCTGATTTAGCAAAGGGTCTTTTCAATTCAAAAGAGATTGAAAAAATGCAAAAGACTTCAAGCAAAATTAGTTCGATTGATGATGCAATTTCAAAGTTTTTAGATGCTATCAAAGTTGAAAACTCTCAACGATATTTTGAAGCAATGTCATGGGAGTTAAATTCAAGTTTTAGATATTTCAAAGAAACTTTGAATGTTAAATTGATCCATAAAATTAAAGAAGATCATGTCTACCAATATCGTCATCACTTACTTTCTCAGGTTAAGAGTGGACAAATTTCTCAAGTGACAGCGAAAGGAAAGTTGAAGCGGATCAAGCAGTTGTTTAAATGGCTCAGAAAGCGAAAAATGATTGTTACGAATCCTTGTTTAGAAGTCGAATCTATTAAGGTGGATCACGACAAGAGAGCAAGATCAGTAGCAACACCGCCTAACGTCGTTGAGCAGCTATTGGCCGCCGATTATAAACATCGGTTTGATTTTCCAATAAAGGAGCTTGTACTTTTTCTCTTTTCGACAGGAGCTAGACTTGGAGAAGCCCTGCATTTAGAAGTTGATGACCTCGATTTACAAAATAAAATTTGGAAAATTGGGGAAAAGAAAGACTGTCCAACCAAATATGGATTGGGCTGGAGTTCTAAAACATCAAAAAGCAGAATGGTGCCTCTGTCCGACAACTTGATTGAGGTTTTGATTCCGCTCATTGAAAGGGCCAATCAAAACAAAGTTATTGGATATATCCCTGATACGACAAAAGAAGGGAAAGGCCAAATTCCAGTCGAAGCCAAATTCATTTTTACGATGAGAGATAGAAGCCTCACGACTAAAGATGAAATTGTCTATAGAAGAGTGAATGATGTGCGAGGAGCTTGGGGAGGTCTTTTTGCGGCTGCGGGTTTGGCAACACCAACCAAATATGAAGTTCCTAACTCTGGTGATGGAACCAGACATGGAAAGTATAAGGGCGGTGTGAAGGTTCGCTATGATGTGAGTGGCGTTCCTTTTACCAGACACGATATGCGAAGAGGCTTTAATGCTGTTGCTGAGAAAGCTGGAATGGAGCTGAAAGAACGATGTGCAGTTTTAGGCCATAATCCTGTTGTTAACCAAATTCACTACGGTGGAGAGAAACAAATTGACCATGAAAAAATAGCTCGTAAGGTTAACGAGCTATCAGATTCAGTGCTTGATTTTGATTCTTATAGAAACCGAAAAATAAGTTAAAAATGGTGCGCCGGAAAGGACTTGAACCTTCACATCTTTCGATATACGCCCCTCAAGCGTACGTGTCTACCAATTCCACCACCGGCGCGCACTAGACTTATTGAAAAGTGTGTCTACCAAAACGGAAAATACACTTTGTTACTATTTTGTTACCAAGCCATTTTCACAGTTAGTTACACGATTTGCGAACTTCTGTAAATCATCGACTTTACTGGAGATTTGGCTTGTTACCAGAAAAGTCTGTAAATACCTCGCACAATGCCCTCAAGCGTGCGTGTCTACCAATTTCACCACCTGGGCATAGACTTGGACTTCTTTATGAGGAAGGCTAATTTATTAAAAATTCGGGCAGTTGTCCATGTGAAATCAGTGACTTGGGGTGTTAATTATGGTGAATTAATTTCAACAAGGTGCCCTTTGGACTATTTCTCTGGTACTTAACCTGCCTAATGAAAAAATGCGTATTGTGGGTCATATTAATCGTTTTGATGGGTAGCTGTGCCAGCAACCCTGATCATTTGTCCAAGGACAATCTTAAGGATGTAACGGGGATTATTGCCCGTAAGAAATGGCTTCTTGAAGAGATTGATATGGTCGAGCGCGAGCTTAGAAAGGTTGAGGATCAAATTCAAACCACTAGGCTGATGATTAAGCAAAGGGCCACGGTGGATGCCAATGATATGGACGGAGTGATCGAAAATTATTCGTCAGATTTATCAAGGTATGAATACGAAAAGATTGACCTGATTAAGGAACTTGAAGGCCTAAAGAAAAAGCTCTAATTTTTCTAAGATAAGTTCAAAGTCGTTTTTAAAATCTTCATAAGAATTAAAACTATAATCAGCTTCTTTAGAGAAGTCTCGGTCTTGGTATTTTGGATTATTAAACCAAATGGATTTTGCGCCGGCATTATGCCCGGCCTGTAGGTCAAAAAGGTAGTCGCCAATCATGAGGATATTTTCTGGTTTAACTTTCCAAGCATTGCAGGTGCCATGGATGCCGCCGGGGTTTGGTTTACAGTCCTCATGATCTTCCCGGGAGAAGATGGGATTAAAGTATTTTTTTATGGAACCAAGTTCTAGGTGAGCAACTTCTTTGCAGTTTCTAGTAAGGATACCAAGGTTTAAATTTTTTTCTTTTAAGAAGGAAAGTGTTTGCTCAACATGGGGGATAAGGGAGGCGTTCTTCGCTGCCTCAAGTTCAAACTCGTAAAGTCTTTGATGTAGTTTTTCTTTTTTCTCTTGGTCTTCAAGTTTATCAAGCCATTCAAGAATGGGGTGGGGTTGGGGGATGCCAAGGGCGTCTCTAATGGCATTAAAGTTAAGGTCCACATCGACGAGGGTGGAGTCTAGGTCAAAGATAATGCCTTTAAGTTGGTTCATCACGAGATTTTAAAGGTTTAGGAATGTGTTGGGAACATAGTTTTAAAAATTAGATGATAGGAAATTTTAAAGATGATGCGCGCTAACTGACAGCGTTGGTGGGGTACTAAGGCCAACTAGTGAGAAGGTGGTTGGATGTGGAAGGCCGGTCTTATTTTTAATATAAGGGTGGGCCAATAACCTAAATAGTTTTTTTGTAAAAAACCATTTTACTTAAATTTTCTAACAAGATTGCCAGCATCTAATTTCTATATTGGATTTATTTTTCGAAGCGGGCGATACTGACTTTAGAGTTTTGCGAGCGGCGACGCTAGCTAAACACCACGGGGGTGCAAGTCCCTCCCATAGAACACCTAGTTACTATGGAAGCCAGGATCTCTGAGTAAAGAAGTGATTCGATACTTGGTTGCAGATCTGGAATGGCCTTAAGACGATACCGAATCTTAAGGTCTGCGAATGAGCAGGTTGTAGCATTAAGTGAACCTTGCGACCAAAAGGTATGAAGCAGTTAATCGGTAACTGTGGAGCCTTGAGTAAAGCTTCCGAGCACACTGGCAAAACGTGCGAAGGGCGAAGAGATTAGCGAAGAACTAGGTATTCGCAGCTAATCGAGTTTTACTCCGGTCTAAGAGAGGGCGACATGTTCAGAAGGGTGAATAGCGAAAGCGCGGAACAGCTTAAAGAGTAGAATAGGAACTTTCAAACCTATTCAAGTAAAAAGGGCGGAAACGCTAACGAAGCCTTTTTTATACTAGTTAAGTTGGGCGGCTGAGGTTGTAAGTGTTAAGGGTAGTAGCAACATAACTGCTATCTAGCGAGGACCTCTGAGGCAGATTAAGACCAAAACAGCATGGGTGTTAATCTTAAAGACGTGTGGTTTCAATGACTGTTGAGAACTACTAGGGTCTAAGTAAACTGATGAAGAAGTTTAGTGTATGTTTTGAAAGAACTTAAGCTAGATGGAAACAAAGGGAAAGCTTAGAAGAGAAATGTCGGCCTTGGCAACCGTACTGGAGAAAATCCAACGTGCGGATCCGAAGTTAAGGGTTATGTAGGAGCTGGAAATTTGAGAAAGGAGCAATCTGGACTTAAGTGGAAGGAACCTACATAAATTCCCTTATTTTCTAGTCTTGTATTTCCCCGACCAAAGTATTTCCCCCATAGAATTTTTTACCTTATAAATAGTTAATATCTAGTAATCTTCATCTCTAAGTTTCTGATTTCCGAATAGCTTTCATGAACCATATTTTTTTAAGAATCCTTTTTGGATTTTTAATTCTATTTACTTTGAATAGCTGTCAGGAACAAGGGACCGAAGGGGATACCATTTCTAAGGTTCCAGATAATCCTAAGGTGCCAGCTCCAAACCCCACTCCTAAACTTCCGCCCATAGATACGGGAGGAGAGTTTAAGGATAAGGTTTTTCCCATAAAGAGTTTTGAATCTGATCTTGCCCTTTCGCTTTATAGACCAGCGGGAGTTGGGGGCGGCGGTGCCATGAGCGGCGTATCCATTAGTCCCTTTTCTACGTTATGGTTTGTTGGCACAGATATGGGAACTCTTTTTCGCTCAGTGGATTTTGGAAAAAACTGGCGGGCCGTAAATCATCTTGAAGCGGTTTTTTCTCCAGATATTGATCACGCCGTTTCCGTGGGTTTTTCTCCCAATCCAGATATTCTTTTTCACGCCCCGGGGGGATTGGTTCCCTTAAGAAGTGAGGACGGAGGAAAAACCTGGGATCGAATTCAAATTAATTTAAAGGATAATGAGTATATTAGGTACTGGCGCACGGATAGCTTTGATGAAAATCTGGTTCTTTGCGGAACGACTCACGGGCTTTTTATCAGTAAGGATAAAGGGGTTACCTGGAGCAGAGATCCTATTATGAACACTAGTGCCCAGGGAAGCTTTATTGATTATAAGGTGGGCGGTCATGTGATTTATCATGCTACCTCCGATCGAATTTATTATTCAAAGAATCAAGGGGATTCATGGAATGTTTTTTATAATAATGAGGCTATTAAGATTCGCGGTTTTACTGCCGGAAGAGATTCAGATGGATTGGCCTTTGCCTTATTAGATGATCAAGGGGAACAGGCCTGTGCCTGGGCTGAACAGCACCGAAGTGATTGGGGCGACGATTGGATGGAATCTAATTATAGGGACTGCGGTTATGTGTGGATTGGAAATGCTTCGGCAGAGTTCGTACAAACAAATCAGTACGGCGGCGATCATATTCGTATGGCCGAAAATAATTCTAAGACAATTTATGTGACTGGAGGACGCTATTGGGTTCGCCAGTACGGAACAAAGGTTTGGAAGTCTACCAATAGAGGACAAACCTTTGATTTAAAGCTTTATCAAATGAACTGGGATGTTACCCCCTATGAAGCCTGGGACCCGGCTAAGCTTGAGTATAGCGCCCCGGCCTTAGAGCAAGGTTGGTGGGATGATGGCTATGAGTCTTTTACCATTAATCAGCGAAATGCCGAGGAAGTTGGTGGCTCGGGTTATTTCTTTTTACATACCTCAACGGATGGAGGGGAAACCTGGAAGGCCCCTTTCACAAAATTTGCAGATAGTGGAGAGAGAGTTAAAGGAAAAAAATGGGAGTCCGTGGGATTAGAAGTAACTACGGCCTATCGAATGAAATTTCATCCTAAGAACCCAAAGCTAGCTTATGTTGGCATGGCCGATATTGGCGGACTTGTTACGGAAGATGGGGGCGAAACTTTTAGAATTGCCCAGGCCTTTTATAATTCTAATTTTGATTATGCCTTTGATCCTGATGATGACAATATTGTTTATGCAGCTTCAGGGAATCATCACGACTTCCCAGAGGGCTGGCATGCTGAGGCCATTAAGTCTAATGGTGGAATTTATAAATCAAATGATCGGGGAAGAACCTGGAATCGTTTAACACCCACGTCAAATGGATGGAATAGACAGTTCTTGGCCGTGGCCTATGATAAATCAAGAAACACTTTATATGGCGGAACCCAAAGTAATGGGGTGGCCAGATCCACTGATGGTGGGGCCACTTGGGCCATGTTTAATAATGGTCTTCCAAGCGGCGACTTAATAGTGGCGCAAATGGAAATGGATCCTCTAAATGGAAATATCTATATTATTATTACGGGAGACTATCCAAGATTTACCAATAGATTAAAAACGGGAATTTACTTTTTAGATGTGGCAAATGGAAGCACCACTTGGGAGCACTTAAGAGGGACCGTTCATTTTCCTGAAGGAGAAGTGGATCCTATTTATGATCTTTGGTGGTACCCCATCGCCTTTGCTGTGGACTTTAGTGAAGGAAGTGATCGATCTACGATTTGGATGGCCGATTATGAAAATAACCTAAACTGGCTCGCCACTGGCATTTGGAAGTCAACTGACAAGGGTCAGAACTGGGAGCGTAAACTTCAGTACACCCACCCCACCTCAATTGTTTTAGATCAAAGTAATCCGGATAAGATTTATCTTAATGGTCGCTGGCAAATTGAAGGAACCTGGGGAGATGGGGGACTTATTTATTCAACGGATGGGGGTGAGACCTGGAAGAAGAATGATAAAGTGCCTCTTCAGAGTAATGGCTATAACACAACATTGGATCCTAATGATCCGAATAAAATCTTTTATACTTTCTTTGGAAATGCTCTTATGCATGGACCAAAACCGGAGTAGAGTTGAAGCTTTTAAAACCGCTTTTTGCGTTTATCTTTTTAATTGCCTCAAATCTTGTTTTTATAGAACGAGTTTTAGATATGGTTTCCCGTCAAAGATGGGTTAGTCTTATCATCTATTTAGGAATCTGGGGAATCTGTGTCACTTCTTTTGCCCTAACTCTTTTTCATGAGAATAAAGTTATTCAGGTTTTTGGTGGCATGATTATGGCCATCTCCACGGCCTTTGGAATGAGCTACTTAAATATTGGTGGTCACTTTTTAAACTATATGGATATGGAGCTTCTTTGGATCTCAAGAGGTCATGCCATGAAGGCGCTCCTTTTTTATATTGATCATCTTTATTTTCCAGTTTTAATTGCTCTTATAGGGTTTATCTCTGGTTTTTTACCGGGGCATATTGAAATCAGAAAAAAAGGCCTAAAGCTTTTAGCTAATTTAATGATCCTAATTCCTTTTCCCCTCCTAGCAGGACTTACCTTTGTTAAAGCAGGTTATGGAACTGTAGGTATGCCTCAACAGTATTCAGCGGTTTCAACTTTTTTACTTCTTCAAGGATACGAGAGGGTTAGTGAAGGGATGGTGGAAGCAAAAAGACCTATTCGTTTAAAACCTACAGAAGAGGCTTGGTCAAAAAATATCCTATTTATTGTGGATGAATCTATTCGCCATGATTACTTAGATATTAATGAAGACAAAAAAATCACTCCTTTTTTAAAGTCTATAGAGGATCAGCTAGTTAATTTTGGAAAAGCCAGCTCCTCTAATAATTGTAGCGGTTATAGTAATGCGGTTCTTAGAATGGGCGGCATTAGAGGGAAGCTTTCTAAGATTGGCTCTAATCCCTTTATTTGGTCTTATGCTAAAGAGGCCGGCTACACCACCTGGTATTTAGATGCCCAGTTAAAACATGGGGAGCTTCAAAATTTTATGACAGAAGAGGAGCTTCAAAGCATTGATCATTTTGTTCAATTAGATAAAGTAGAAGAAGCCTATCTTGATCAGTCCATGATAAGTGAAATTTCAAAAATACTTAATAATGGTAAAAAGAATTTTATATACTTTAATAAAAGAGGAGCTCATTTTCCCTATACGGAAAGCTACGTCACAGAGAAGGCTCCTTTTCTTCCGCAAATGGAAAAAGGCGATGTTCTTGGGGACAGCAAAGAAAAGCTAGTTAATTCCTATAAAAATGCTATTTGGTGGAATACGGATGAGTTCTTTAAAATTCTCTTTAAGATAGATCTAAGTGAAAGCTTTGTTTTTTATACCAGCGATCATGGTCAAAATCTTATGGACCGAGGAATACAAACCCATTGCAATACTGAGGAGCCTCATCATACGGAAGGGATGGTGCCAATCTTTTTAATTCCAAATGAAAAAAGAAAAAATGAAATTACAAAATGGACTAAAACAAATTTTAATAAGACCAATCACTTTCAAATCTTTCCCACTATTCTCTTTACCATGGGCTATTCGCCTCTAGAGGTTATTAAAGAGTATGGAGAGGGATTAAATCAAAGGCCTACATCTCCCCAAGAATTTTCGGCAGGACCGGTCTTACCTAAGTTTGGAAAAGGGGTGGATTGGAATACAATTAATCCGTAGAGTTGGTGGCCTGATCTCTTAAGCGATCTTGAGCCAGTTTTAAGGCCCTAAGTCTTCTTTGTCTTTGAAACCTAAATTTCTTTTTCTTTGTATTTTTGGCAACAAGCTTTTTATTTTTTCTTTTGTTTTTTCTTAAATTCGCCGTTTTCTTTTTTCTTAAGAGCTTCTTTAGCTTGCTAATTCGAGACTTATTAATCTTAGGTAGGTTACGAGAGCTCCTCTTAGGTAGCTTTATTTCCTTTTTAGGGGCTTTTCTAGTGGGACTACTATCCTGAGCTAGGACTGTGCTAGAAAGGCATAAACAAAGGCTTAAAAGAATGACTTTTAAAAATCTCATAGGAATATTATCGGTAGTTTCGGGCAATAAGCCAAGTTTTTAGTAAAAACAGTAACTTATGCCCGTTGTATGAAGGCTTCTAGACCTAATTATGGCAATTATTTGATGATTTCAAACTTAGTAATACCTTTACTATGATCATGGGCCAAAAGTTCTTTAAAAGGCACACCATTTTTCATAAGGGTCCAATCATCACCAATTCTATCAAGTACTACATTGAACTTTCCATACTTACTTTTACCAATAAGTTTATACTTTGATAAAAACCTGATGGTTACATCACCACCGTTATGCTTAGCTAGGTTATCAGAAAATAGAGTAATAACTTTTACGCCCATTTTTGTAAGGACGGCCACTCCGTCAGGAAGCTCATTTGGTGTGGCCTGAACTTCGCGATCTAGTTTTCCTTTTTCATCAAAAATCTTAAAAATAACCTTAACAATATCGTGCTTATTGTCAGTTTCTAGAATAAGTTCTGATTTTACATTGTCTGATGTTCTTTTAATAAGCGCTAATTTCTTGATGCCAGCTTGAGCTGTACTAACTGAAATCAATAAACTAAGGCATATGAAAGTTATGAGCTTTCTTACTTGCATTGATAATCTCCCCTGAATGGATGTCCGTCTCGTCAGGGTCACCATTGCACTTATTTCAATTAGTTGCAATGGACCTTGGAATACTTACACGGCACCTATGACTAATGTTAGAACTTGTTATAAATGGAGCGGCTTAACTAAGAGGATACCTATGAAAATTGCAGTGATTGGCGGAACCCACGGAAATGAACCTGTAGGAATTGAGGTCATGAAGTACCTTAAACAAAATAAACCTAAAGGATTGCTTCATGAGTATGAATGTTTTCTTGGAAACCCAAGGGCCTATGAAGAAGGTAAAAGATATATCGATACAGATCTAAATCGAAGCTTTGGAAAAAACGGTGAGCGCAAAGGTTATGAAGGGGATCAAAGTGCCGAGCTAGTAAAAAAGATAGAAGGAAAATTTGACTTTATTTTGGATCTTCATACGACCACTTCAAATATGGGCCTAACTTTACTTTTAAATAATGACCATGAAAATACGAGAAATGCAGCCGCATATTTAAAAGAGTTAATGCCTGAAATTAAAATTATCGAAGGGATGAGGTTAGGGGAAGAATGTCCTTATACTAATAATATGGCCCAGGCGGGACTTACTGTTGAAGTGGGACCGGTGGCAAATAATGTTTTAGACTCGGCCCTTATTCTCGCTACTAATAAGATCGTCACAGCTATTTTAGAATGGGACTTTAAAGGAAATATTGATTTAACTAAAGTAGAGCATTTTAAGTCCGTAGGGGAATATAAATTTCCAAAGGCCGGGCAGTGGTATGTTCATCCCAGTTTAGAAAGAGCAGACTTTAAGGAACTTCATCCGGGAGATCCCGTTTTTATTAATATGGAAGAAGAGGTACTAGGCTTTGAATACGATAAGGCTATTTATCCTTACTTTGTTAATGAAGCGGCTTACTTAAATGATAATCTTGTTATGACAATGGGAGTGAAAAGGGACGGGTTTAATTAGTCCTCTAAACCTCGTTGGGAAATAAAACCTAATTTTAAGGCCTCGATAACTCTTGGGTAGAAGCTAGGGGGCCATTTTACAGCGCCCCCATCTTGAACTAAATCAATAGCTGCTTTATAGCGATCAATCTCTGGCATATCTTGATTAGCGCTTAAAAACTCTTCAAGTTCGTTGGCCAGACAAAGAATAGGAGAGTTTTTATAAAGAGCCTCTCCCGCCATACCCCTTGGGTAACCGCTTCCATCCCAATATTCATGATGTTCTTGAATCATCTTTATCACCTGCTCAGGAATTCCTTCTGATTTTCTAATGATAAGAACTGAATTGTCCGGATGGGAATGAAGAGATTCTAAATGATCAACATGATTTTTATTATTTAATACGGCCTCTGGAATTTTTAGTTTTCCATAATCGTGAAATATTGATGCTAAGTAAATATTTTCAAGGGCAAATTGATGACCAAAGCCTAAGCTCATGGCTATATAAACAGATAGGTTGCCAACTGCGATAGAGTGAGAGGCGATTGAATTTGATCTACCCACTAAGACTGATAGGGCCTGGGAGTATTGATTATTGGAGCGCATCTTATCAACAAAGTCTTCAACATTACTTTGCAGCTGATCTACTTTTTCTAAGTCTAGCTCTTTATCAGAGAAAACTTCATAAATGGTTTCCTGCATGGCCTTACTGGCCGTAATCACTTCCCGGTTGGCCTCTCCGGCCTGATTGACGAGGGCCTCAATTTCTTGGGCGCTTTTATCATCAATCCATCTCAAAAACTTTTCCTCATCTTTTTCATCGATGAATAAAAACTTAATTCCTTTGGATAAAAAATTATCGTATTTTTCACGCCCAAGGCTTTCCCCTAAGTTTTTAAACTTAACGTATTTCTCATTTAGGCATAGATAAATATCTGCCGGTAGCATGGCATCTGGATTGATTTTAGAAAGTGGTACTTTTTTATATGTCATATTCGACTTCTATTTTAGCCGAATATGACATTTTTTTGGAAATTTTCCTTATCTTCGTGGTCTACGTCTTCGGTCAGGTTTTGGGGTCTTAAAATCCAGTCTATGGCCAGTTCTGACGTTTATAAGCTCATATTCAAAGACATTCTCAAGGAGGCTAGTCTTAGAAATATAGCTTTTAGACCTAAATATTCGGCCATTTCTATTTTGAAACTCTGCTTCAACATAAAGGGCCTCTTTATTATTATGAACGACATCTTTTTTATCTAGGAGGATAGCGCTTGCACACCAGTTGCTTTTTTCTTGGCAAAAGAATGCTGGGTCTAAGGCCATCTTAATTTTCTTAGTGGTCTTTTCAACAAAATCATTAGTACTTAAAACTGATAATCTATTATTTCTCAAAGTAGGGTGAAAGCTTGGGCAATAACTTGAGTTTCTAGAAGCAGCTACACTTGTGTTTTTAATTCGAAGTCTTATTTGATCATTTTGATTGCTGACAACAACAACACCGGTATCGACGATATAAGAGCAGTTCATATTTCCCGCTGCTTTATAATTTTTCTTTTGCTGATACCGAACAGAATCTTTAACTTGAGGCATTCCACCATTGGCTAAAATTCCTGCGGTAAAGGCGTTGGCATCAGTACCATTATTTGGAACCGTAACAACTTTATTGTCTTTGCCACAGCTCGAAAGCATAAGGGCAAGTACGGTAAATCCTAAAATATTTTTCTTCATAACTCTCTCCCAGTTATTTTCTATAATCTATGGTTATCAACCGGAACTGCTGAGTGCAAACAAATTGGCAAGGTGTAAGTATTTATTTATATGGTGGTGTCTTTTTGTCCCTAGGGAAAATCGAAAAATTAGCTAGTTACTTGGAAGGATTCTGGCGCGAGTCCCAAAGACCAAAGGGATTTCCAATTAAACCAAATTGAATTTTATGAAATCTATTGCGAAAGAGAATATTATAATAGTCGTGACCAACATCATACTTTACGAAAAAATTTATATTTTTAAAGTACTGAGGAAGATTAAAGAGGGCCTTTGCTTCAAAATGAATGCGGTCATACCATTTCGCTTTTATAGGAGCCACATCTACCACATCTAAATTATCTGGAAGGCTCCTATCTATGGGAGCCACTCTATAGTCCAGTCCATTTAGGACATAGCTAAGTCTTCCATAAAGTTTAAATTGTGTTTTAAATAACCACCAAGGTTTAAAGGGGGTTGTTCTAAAAGCGAGAGCTACTTTTAAATCTTCATACTGACCATCTAAGTTTTTTTCCCGGTTAAATCCCGGATGCCAGATTAAAGAAAGCTTTGTCCAAGTCCAACGAGTCCAGTCGGAAAGCTCTTTTAGTCCTAGAAGATTATAACTTGAGAGCTCTAAATAATTAGTTGAAAAATTTCCTGTCTGAGTATTAATAGTTCCGTTGGGGTTGTAAAAATCCCCAGCCTGACCATTGCTGTGATGGCTAATTCTAAAAGACCAATAGTTAGGTTTCTTTTCCCCTTTTTCACTATTGTTCCAAAGATAGAAAGTTACACGGGGGAGATAGCCAGGGGTTTTAACGGGAGCAGATTTCTCAGTGGTCTGACGGACAATAAATTTCCCCGTCACCTTAGTCATATAGTCCCAACCCTTATGATTGAGGTTTTCAAAACCGGCCAAGTGTAAATTAATTTGGCCTTCATAAAGAGCGCGATTAAAAATGGTCCATTTTTTATGACCATCTTGAGTAAAATCTAGTCCATTTCCAAAGGCAAGATAACTTGGCTCAAGATTAGAATTAATAATCCTCTTCATATTTAAGTTTTCCGCCTTGGCCGCAAAGCTAAATACAAGATAAATGAAAATTATGGCTTTCAACTTTTTTACTTTCCTAGTGAAGACTATTAAGAGAACATTCTAGGCCCTAGGGGAAGGAAGGTAAATGGAAGCACGGCTTCAAAAGAATATAAAACTGATCTATTGGATAGATTTTGGGTGGATGATGATCCTTCCATTGGCCGTAATTGTGCCATATTTCCAATCTAAAGGCCTTTCTATGCAGGAAGTCTTTGAAGTTCAGGCCGTTTTTTCCGGGGCAGTTTTACTGCTAGAGCTGCCTTCTGGCTATATCGCGGACTTACTTGGAAGGAAAAAAACCATCCTTCTCGCCACCTTTTTTCACGCTTTAACTTTTACCATCTTCCCACTAGCCAGAGGTTACTGGGATATTGTCATCATCGAAATCTTTATGGCCTTAGGGGTAAGCCTTTTTTCGGGAACTGATGTGGCCCTAATTTACGATTCCATGGAGGCCCTTGGAAAAGGAAAGGAGCAATCGAGGTTAGTAGGACAGCAGATCTTTTATAAACAAATGGGAGAAACTCTAGCGGCACTGATTGGAGGTTGGCTGGCCATTTACGGATTATCCACAGTTGTATGGGCCAACGCTTTTCTGATCTGGACTCCTTTTGTCTTAGCTTTCTTTTTAGTAGAGCCACCAAGAAAAAAAATGAGCACAAAGGGTCATAAAGAAAACTGGGTCTATATTTATAAATCATTATTTAAGCAGGGTCCGCTTTTAATCTTAATAATTTTAAACACCATTGTTTATGGTCTTGCTACGCTGATTGCGGTTTGGAGCTTTCAGCCCTTTTGGAAAGAAATTGGCTTTTCAATTAGTAGCTTTGGGTATCTCTGGGCCCTTAGTAATATTACCGTGGCCCTTGTGGCGAGGAAGGCTCATCTAATTGAAAAAAACTTTGGCTCCACAAAATCTCTAATTCTTATGGCCGTCCTCCCTATCTTTGGTTATTTATTAATGGCCTTTGTTACCGGCCAGAAAACTTCTTGGGAGTGGATGCTTATTGGAGCATCTGCTTGTATTATTTTTCAAACCTGCCGGGGACTAGGTCAGGTGCTCTTAAAAAATGCCTTAAACTCACGAGTGGAAGGGGATATGAGGGCCACTGCCAATTCAGTTACTAGCCTTGGAATGAGAGTGCTTTTCATCGCTCTTGGACCTCTTATGGGCTATCTAATCGATACCAGGGGGCAGGCTTTTAGTTTTAATTCTTTTGGGATTTTATATATCTTCTTTTTTATGGCCGTCTTATTGCCATTATTGGCCAAAAGAGCAGAGTTTAAATTACCTGACTGATTGCCTCTCTTATTAAAACTTAGCTCTAGCTAACCGATAAGAAACACGGTGAGAGCATTAAGTTTATTACTAATATTTTTCTTCATTAGTTCCTGCGCAAGTTATGCGCCGGTTGCCCAAAGATTTCCGGCCAGCTCAGCCCCGGTGGGCTTTTGTAAAAACATGGTGCGTGACCTACTTTTATCTAGAACTCATTTAAGCGCACCTGATTTAACGGAGTATATAAAAAAGTCTAAATCTCTAGGTGGAGAGTATTATCTAAGAGAAATCAAAAGCCGTGATGATAAAATTTTAAAGGAGCTCTTCAGTAGTGAGGAGCTAGATTCTTTAAAAGGTCTGGACTTAGAGTTTGAACTAGACAATCTACTTAAAAAGGTTGGTTTTAAAGAAATAGATATTCTTCATAGTGTATTCACTGTAAGTGATGAGGAGCTTGAAGTTATCGTTAAAAGACTCTCTTCTTGGGAGCAAGAAAACCTTTTACGATTAATGACTCCAGAGGCAGATGAAGTTTTCTCAAGCTTGCCTATATCCCTTGTCGTAAGAAGAGCTGGTAAGAAGCAACGAAACACTAGAGCGGTTGTAGATGTTTTAGAAAATTATTTTGTCTCTTCTGGAGAGGCTACGACCAAGGCAAAAAAGAAGAAGGCCTATAAAGTTGTTGTAAATAGACCAGAAGTTGATTTTGATGAATCGGTTATTCCTAAACTAATTGCCTTTTATCGGTTGTCATCAGATGAGTTTAAGGCCCAAGTGGCAAAGCTAACCGATGAAGAACTCCTTATGTGGAATGAAACAGCAAGGACCTTTAATAATAAATATCAGAAAGTCTACTTCTTCGATACTTTAGGTGAAAATGAAATATTAAAAGCACAGTCTGATTTGAATTATGTGTTTTCCGTTTTTACAAAGGAAATGAGAGAACGGGAAAGAGTAGCTATAGAACTAGCAGAAAAGGCTGCTAAAGAAAATGCAGAGGCCAATAAAGACGAGCTTAAAGTATTAAGCGATGAAGCCCTTGATTCTCTTTTAAGTGAGCAACCACTTACTGTTAAAGAAGATAGTTTTAATTTTTCTGATGATTTTTCAGATCAAGATATCCTCTTAAGCTTTATTAATTTAAATGGCACAAAAAGATTAAATCTTGCTCCTGAGCCTATTAAAAAGATTCTACTGGAAGTTGCTGAGGAATCAGATGAGCAAAAACTCTTAGATGAAGAAGTTCAGAGCAGGATCATGAAAATCTTTATGGAGAAATTACCAGAAGATGATTTAAATTATGTTTTTGGCATGAGCATGAAAGGAACAAAAGAGCTTTTTGAAAAAGCTGCTAAAAAGTCCGGTTGGGGTGAAGAAAAAGGTCCTTCTAATATGCATAGGGGCTGGGCCTGGAGATTACTTCCCGATGATGATCCGGCCTGGAAAGACCCAGAGTATTTGGCCTACTCCTTAAAGGTGACAAATGCCTCTGGAGGCGGCCTAAGTGCTCAAGATAGAAATCTCTATGAGAACATAAAATATAAGTTTTTAGATGAATGGAAGAAGCTCGATCCGAACTACCGGCCAGTTGAATTTACCACTACGGGAAGTGATGCTAATAATCTTCTTTATTCCCAGGCACTTTCTGCTGCTAGAGCAAAACATGGTAGAGAAGTAAAGGATGCGGAAATTTTATTCTTTGATCAAATCTATGGTGGAGTCCGGGGAAAAAGTGCGGGAATGGGATACCATCGTATGGGAGAAAGAGCTGCTCAAAAGCTAGATGATTTTAAGCTTCCTACCGCTAGAACTTATTCAATGAATCCAACAGATCCAGACGAGATTGCAAGATTAGATAAAGTTGAAAAAGAAGTCCTCGATGGAATAAGAGAAAAGGTGGCCAAGTATGCTGATACGGAAAAACCCATAGGTGGACTATTTTTTGAGGCGATTCAGGCAAATAGTGGTGGCGTCTCTTTTTTTAGGCCTTCTTTTTTATTACAAGTTCAAGAACTTTGTAAGGAACTTCAGATTCCCCTTATGGTGGATGAGATTATGGCAGGGGGAGGAAGAACCGGAAAGATGTGGAGTCATATGCACTATGAAGGATTTACTCCCGATATCATTACTTTTGGTAAGGGAATGCAGGTGGCAGGAGTGGCCACTAGAAATGGCTATGGTCCTCAAGGTCCGGTTACTCAAGAGGCCGTAGTAGAGTCTCTTTTAAAGGCCTGGGTTGTTTTAAAAACAATAAATGAAAGAAAGCTATTAGATAATGCTACTGAGATGGGAAAATATATTTTAAAGCGAGTTCGCGAGCTTGGGGGAGATATTGCTCCAACTAATGATCTTAGCTACTCAAGAGGAATTGGTATGATGATCTGGCCTGGTAATGTTCGTGGGAATGTACGAGGGGCAGAGGGAAGACTTTTTCCTTATTTAAATATGTCCAGACAAGAGGTAGACGAAGTCCTACCTAAGCCTAGTAACTAGGGCCTTTAAAAAGTTCTCTTCAGCTCCTTTTGAGGTTCTAAAATAAAGAGCAGGCTCAATAAGTTCAAGTTCCATTAATTCAAATGAATCATTATTTCTAACCAAGTCAACGCGATTATAAAGCTGAGTTGGGTCAACAATGGCCTTAGCCGTTTCAATTAATTTCTCTTCCGGAGTAATCGATTTAATTTCCCCGCCCCATTCTTCTTGTACTCGATAGTCCCCAGGTTTAGGCGTTTTCAAAATAGCGTGGGAGTACTCACCATTAAAAAAGAAAAGAGAAAATTCCCCCTCTGTTAAAACGGAATCTAAAAAGATTTGCACGAAAAAATTTTCTAGCTTTACTTGAGGTACGGATTCACCCCTTAACCTTGGAAAGGTATTATCAGAATTAGCTCCTATATATGGCTTGTAAATAATTTTCTCAGTTCCTAGCAAATCACAAAGCTCATCGACGGACTTATCTATAATTTGATCATGAAAAAGAGTAGGTATAATTTTATGTCCACTTTCTTGTAATTCTTTTAAATAGGATTTGTGAGAGTTCCACTTGACCGTATCAATATTATTTAAAAGGAGAGTCTCGGAGCTGATCTTATCAAGAACTTTTATAAATTCTTCATAATGATCTTGGTAATCCCAGGTACTACGAATGATAACGGCGTCGAAAAAAGACCAGTCTGTTTCACTATGCCAGCTAATGGTGGAGATCTCGAGACCATACTTATGGGCCACGGGGATGGCCAGATCATCATCGCAGGAAAAATCTTCTAATTCATCTTTTGTTAGAAAGGCTATTTTTTTCATTTAAAAATCTTAAAGTCTTTTTTAGTAATCCATTTTAAGTCTAGGTAAGTACCTCTACCTGAGCCATAATAATAGGATTTATAATGGATGGGTTTTTTCTTATGGTAATCCTGATGATACTCCTCCGCAGGAAAAAAGTTCTTAAAGGGAAGTACTGGGACGACAATCTTTCTTCTAAAAATTTTAGCCTTATCAAGAATAACAATAGACTCTTGGGCCAATTTCTTTTGTTCCACAGTATGAAAAAAGACGGCCGGTTTATACTGGGGACCTCGGTCAGCGAACTGACCACCTGAATCAGTCGGATTTATAGAACGCCAATAGAGCTCAAGTAGTTTCTTGTAACTTGTCTTGGTATCATCGAATTTAATTTGAACGGCTTCATAGTGCTTTGTTGAGCCACTACTTACGGCCTTATAGTTTGCATCTGACTTGCTCCCATCTGTATAACCTGAGATTGCACTAAGAACCCCTGGCTTATCGTCAAAGACAGATTCGGTGCACCAAAAACAGCCCCCTGCAAATGTGGCCAACTGCTCTTTAGCAGAAGCTGCAAAGCATAAGAAGAAACTGATAAATAGAGGCAAGATTTTGAATTTCATTCATAAATCTTAACCTAAAGAATACGGTGGGAATAGGCTTTTTCAGTTATAATAAAGCCCATGTTTAAGGCACTTATAATTGAGGATCGGAAAAAAAGAGGGCTAATCCTCGATGTGAACTTTAAAATTTTTTTAGAGGCACAAACTAATATCATCACCTCAATTTCTGGTTTAAAAAAGATTTTAAAAGGGGACAGCTTACCTAAATGGGATCTCATTGTTTGCCGAGATTCCATAGAGGGAGAAGATGTTTTTTCACTTCTTGATGAGGCCATACCGGAGCTTGGTTATGATATTCCTATCGTTGTTCAAGTTAATAGGAAGAAAAAAGACAAGTTAAATAATGTTGAAAAGTTTATTTATGTGGAAGAGAACGGTCTTCTCAAAAATATTCTTTCACCGGTTGCTAAGCTTTTTGAAATTACTCCTACCCAAATGGCAAAATATAAAGTCCCAGATCCTTATCCTGTTGACTCTTCCCTGCTTGAGTATTTTATAACTTCTCCCTGCGAGATTTACACAGACGAAGATAAGGAGCATTGTATTCTTAGCGCAGGTGACAATATAGATAAAGAAGTTCTAAAAGGACTTCTAGGAGGGGATGTTTTTGTTGAAGCATCAAAAAGAATCTTATTTGTAAATACTTTCACAGAGCAATTTAGCCATATGGCCAACCTACTTGGAAATCCTGATATTGATTTGGCTCAAAAAATGGACGCCCTAGATAAAACATTAACTTTTTTAAGTAAAGAATTTCAAAACGGGGGGATGGATGAAGAGGTGGCAGAGCTGTCTCATCAATGTATTACTTCGATGGTTGAGATCACGAGTTCAACAAAGGGACTTGATGATTTTCAAAAACTACTGCTAAGTGATGATTTTAGTGAACGCTTTCTTACGGCCCAGCTAGTAATTTTTTACTCGCTTCATATGATAAAACTTTTGGATTGGATTTTAGAAGATCCAGAACTTAATATTCCCTATGCTGCATTTTTTCATGATCTGCTTTTAGAGTCTGATGATTGGGCTGTTATCAGAAATAATGATAGTTTAAAAACAGCAAAGCTAGACGAACTTCAAAAAGAAAGAATTGAGAGGCATGCAGACCTAACGGCAAAGTTCTTTGAGGCATGGGATTCGGTTCCTAAAGAAGCTTGCAAGCTAATTCGCGAACACCATGGTTCAACTGATGGAAGAGGTTTTTGTAATAATTTAGAGGGGATCTCAAACCTAGCAAAATCTTTTTTAGTTGCGGAGGAATGGGCCGTATCTTGTTTACCTTTTTATCAAAAGAAGGGATTGGAAAGATCGAAAGAAAAAATCTTAAATAGCCTAAAATTAAAATTTGAAGGGAAGGGATACAATGAACTTATTGGGGCACTGGAACTTTTAGAGCTCGTCGATTTAGATAAAATTGTAGAGTTTTGGCAAAAGGCAGATAGTCTTGATGAAGTTGAAAGAACATTAGAAGTCCATTTAAGAGAATCAAAGCTTTTAACCGAAGAAGAGCTCGGTCATTGGGAGGTCATCTCCTTTATTCACCACCGCTTAGAGTTAATCAAAGAGCAAGGCGAACATTTATTAGAAGAGACTGAAAAAGAGCTAAGCCATAAACTTCTTGAAAAAAGCTCATATATGTACAGAATTTTAAATGGCATTTTTGATGGACAAGAAACCCCTAGTATAGAACCTGAAGTTATCGAACAAATAAAAGATTGTTTTGATGATTATTTAGAAGCTGCACCAAAGGTTTACGACACCATTCAGGCCTTTAGGCTTTCAAGAGACTTAAAAGAAACAGACCTTATGCTAGCGGCTTCGCAGGCAAAAGTAACCATGTGTAAATTTCTTATCGATAACTCTTTAGAGGAAATCAATGTCATTGATCTTGAGGGAAAAACCGCTTTGATGTTTGCGGTTATCGCTAATAGTGAAGAGATTGTGAATCTCCTACTTGAAAAGGGAGCCAAGTTAGATCAGGTGGACCGAATGAGAAGAGGTCCTCTTTATCATGCCTTAATTCATGGTCACGAAGAGCTCTTCTTTAGTTTAAGTCAAAAAGGAGCTAGGCCTAGTCAACAGGCCGTGGGTGGAGTTAGTCTTTGTATGGTTTGTGCGCTCAGAGGACATTTGAAGGCCTTAGAGTTTTTAGTTAAAGAAACTAAGGCCGATTTAAATTCACAGGACGCCAATAAGAAAACTGTAATCGATTACGCCAAGAAAGGTGGGAATAAAGAAATCATAGAGTTCGTTAAAAACAATATCTGATTATTTCTTCATTCCTTTACTTCCAGAGCCAGTTGAAGGGATATCGTAGGTCTTAGTATCTTTTCCTTCTTTTCTGCTTTGGTCGTGAACTCTTGTTTCAGGCTTAAGCTCACATTCAAAATGAATAAATCTATACACTAGATAATCAGCAGGTCTTGCTCTTGGTCCGGAAAGATCCTCTTCTTCACTAGCTCCAGTATCATCGAGTTCCCAATTACCCTCATAAGTATCTTTAACGTAAGTGACTAAAAACGTGGCAACTTCTTTTTCCGTACCTGGAACGATATTCTTGTATATTTCCGTATTGGTAAAAATAAAGTCTTCAGACTCAAGTTCTGCCATCTTATTTTTGTATCTATTAATTTTTCCGGAATAGCAGCCTTTAGAAACATAGTTAAAATCAACATCGGGATTGGCCCGATCGTAAGAGATAAACATTTCAGAATTTCCATAGCCAGACTTTATTTGTACCCCTGGATCAACAATAAATTGTTCATCGGCATTGGCCATATTAATTAGGGCAAAGAATAAAAATAAGTACTTCATTAGCAATCCATCGGTTGATTAAAAGAGCTCTTGCTCTGTTTCTCTTTGTTAATTATAACCTTTCTTTGGGTTGTAGACCATTTAGAAAGGGGTTTACTGTTTAAAAAATCAATTAAGGTCTTAATTGGTTTATCAAATTCTTCTAATAGGTTATCATGTCGAAATCTTAAATCTTCAAAGAACTCATCTCCTTCGTCATTCTTAAGAACTTCAAAACCAATTTTAGTTAGTAGTAAAACAAATTTTGTTCTAAGTCTTGCTAGAAAGCCGCGTCGCTTTTCTGTTACACAGATAGGCAGAATACTCGATTCTCCCCGTTCAAAATAACGAATTGAATAAACAATATTACATTCGGGAGCCTTCCATTTTCCAAAAAGTTTTACATCTTTTACTGTATTGAGAAGGGCAATATTTCCATCTACAAAAGAATTTATATAGGCGTAGTAGGGTCCAAGAATCCAGCGGGCCAGTTTTCCTAAAGTGGTGGTTCCCTCTGGAATTTTAGAGCCTAAGTAAATCTCTAGTGTTTCCTCATCACGCATTCGAATTGAGCCTTCCGGAACAATATTTATATCATGTACGGCCTTTACATGTTGAGCATCGATTCCATTGATCATTGGCGCATGGGGATGGCATTTTCGTTTCAAAGGTTTCATATGCCACCAGTCTAATTCTTTTCCCCTTATATCATGGGGGATAAAAACTGGTTTGGGTGCAACTTCGTCGGGATAAATCCAGATCAAACCGTATTGTTCTTGGGTGGCATAACTTTGTGTTTTGGCAGATTTTTTTGGAGATTCAGCACAAGGGATATGAGTACAAGAGCCTTTTTCATTAAAGCGCCATCCATGAAACTTGCAGCGAACTTGTCGTCCTTCTACTTTTCCTTGGGTCAAGTTTAAACCCATATGTGGGCAAAAAGCATCAAGGGCATGTGTTGCTCCTGATTCGTCCCTCCAGACAACAACTTGCTGCCCCATAATTTTATAGGTTTTGATTTTATTTTTTTTAATTTCTTTTGAGTCGCAAAGGGCATACCAGCCAAGAGGGACTGCGTCCCAATTCCCAAAAACATCAAGCCTATCAAGAGGCTGTGTCCCTTGGTTAAGGTGGTTTAAGTCTGGTCTATTATAGTCGCGCATCCATGCTCTCCTTACCGACCAAAATCATATCAATTCTAGAGCTTAACTGCCAGCGTCTAAGACATTGACGAATATTAGGAAAATAACAGTCGTGGCGCGTAAAATCAGATACTTATCCTGGGAAATACTGGAACGAGTTTTGCTCCATATAAGGGAATATTTAATAAATTTGGAGAATTTAATGAAAAAAGCACTTTTGGCCATGGCCTTATTATTGAGCTCAAACTCTATTTTTGCAGGAACTGTGAATGGGATTCTCTCTAAAGATGATTCCGGTAGAGTGATTTTAACCTCTATGGAAAATGATCGAGAAGTACAACGAGAAGTCGTGATGGCCCCTCAGTTTGAATATACACTTGATTCTAAAATGCTTAGTAGCCAAAATTATGTTCTAGAATTTTCTGGAGAGATTACTGACTCTCAAATTATAACTGATAGGACCCCAACAATTATTGCCGGCAAAGATAAATTAGATGGGCGTATGATTACGGATGAAAAAGGGCAGCGCTATATTGATGGACAAAAAGTAACCTATGGAAGAACAAAGCCAATTTATGGAATTCCTTTTGATGAGCAAAGTAAGAGCTATTATGAAAATAAGGAAGTTTTAGCCAGAGGATTTTTTGAAAAAAGAGGTGATGAAAAAGTCTTCGTTATCAACGCCATACTAGAAAAAGATTTAATCTCTTCTATTGGTCCACAAAAATATCCAGCTCCTAAAGAATTTTATAATGATCCAAAGGCCTTTATCATAAATGAAATGCCTAAGAATATTAATTCTCAAGGAAAGAAGCCTTGGAGCGGAACTTTATTTAACAAAAAAGGTTATCAGCCTAAAGAAGGTGAAGGAGTACTTGTTATTACTTTAAGTGGTAGACAAGGGGATTCTCCTGGAGCCTCAGCAGGTCATTTTGCTTTTGGCGGAGGAATAGTAGGAAAAGATGGAACTATTAAAGGTGAGACTTATAATTTTTACTTTGAGGGACCTAAAGAGGTCTTGGCCGGTAATACTGATCTTGTAAGTTATTTTGGTCACCTTATCCAAGGTCAACAAAACTACAGACCTACTTTTACTTTATATGCTTATGGGATTAAGCCCGAAGAGCTAAAGAAGGCCAGAGATCTCTATGAAAAAGAACTTCATAAAGTAAGAACAGTCAAAGGACTTGAGATCACACCTGGTTATAACTGCACCACAACTTCAAATTATGTCATGAGAGAAATAGATATTTATGGACAGCATCACAATCTTGGTGCCAGATTATTTGATGTGCAAAATGTTGGCTATGTGAATCCATTTTCATGGTGGTCAAATAATACCAATGGAGAAGGGGTTATTGGTGGAGTTAGAGTGGTAAGTTATGTAACCACAAGAGACCCTCAGTATTATGTCCCAAGACCTGCTCTAGAGTCATTTGTTAAAAACTTTTCAAGTAAAAGGTGGAATAAGAGAAAAGGAATAAAAAGAGTTGATTATATCTTTATCCCTCAGACCCCAAGTCGAAGACAAGTGGGAGGTATGAGTTATGATCAGCCTATAAAAGAAGGAAAGAAAATTCTTGCTTATGATAAGGAAAGAAAGAAGAGAATGCCTCAGGTGATAAAGGCGCACGAAGTATTACTTGAGCAAGAAAAGCATTCTCACGCTGAAATTGAGGAAGCCAAAGCGATAATTAAAAGTGATCAAGAAGAAGTTAAAAAAGTACTAGATACTATTGACTAGACTCTATTTCTTTAAGTTTTTTATACAACCAATCTTTTGTAGGGACTTTAGTCCCTACATTAGTTTTTATATAATAAGGTTTACCGGTGGTTGAAGATCCAGAAGCGATTTTATCAATAAACTTCTTAACCGTGACCTTTTCGCCTTTTTGCCAAAACCAAAAACCTTTTAAAACGTAATTATATTTATACTCAAGGTGTTTTCTCGCCTTTGAAGCATCGTATTCTTTTCCGTTTCTTATAAAGGTTAACTTAGATTGTTCTACTGCTTCTAGAAGCTTATTAATCTTTTGATGATCTGATAGTTCAGCTGCATAGAGAGGTAAAATTAAAAAGAGGCTAAGGATTAGTTTCAATTCATTTTATAGGTGAGTGAAAACTCCATGAGAAGCTATGGCCACAATAAGAACAAGGGCGGCTGAGATGACTCTTTCCTTGATTTGCTCTTTTTGTTTTCTGCTCATACATAACTCCTAATCAAAGTTTTCTTATTAATATTGTGAGCTATTTCTTATCGTATTTAACTCAACAAACGTGAAGCTAGCTTCACAACTTGGGTAACCGACCGGAAATTTTGAACTTCCATTGGTTTTATTGATCTCTAATCGGTTGTTTTTACAAAAAACTTTAGAGGTTAATTTTTTGCCTGCTTTTCTTAACCACTACTAAACTTCCCGAATATTGCCAATAATGTAAGCCCTTCAGGGTATCTGGGGTGAAAAACTCTTTCATGCTATAAGCCCTTATGCTCAACTTTCTCCGTTTAAAATGGCGATTCCTCTTAATTTCAAGAGTCCTTATGATGGGGCTTCTGTATTCAACACCAGTCCAAGGTGAGCTAAGAGATTGCATAAAGCTTGTGGGGGACTGTGAGTTTTATACTTGTATTGAAGAAGTTAAAGACTGTGGACGCTTTGGTTATCCTAGGGGCTTTGGAAAAAAATACTGTGAAAGATTCGAAGACAGAAAAGATCAGTTTTCGAGCAAAGGCTGGGAATGGATAGAGAAAACCAGAACCTGTTTAATTAATAGACTTGCGAATATTTCAGATGAGCTCTCTTGTAAAAAGCTTAAAAGACAATCTTTTAAGGATCATGTGAGCTGTTATTTAGATGGTGGATTTTGTGAGCTTTCTAAAAATGATAAAAAAAATGTGTATAAAACCATTTGGCCAAGTCTATGGAGAAGAAAAACTCTAGTGGCAGGATGGAAAATAAAAAAACAATGTCGGCAAATTAAGAATTAAGAAAATGCTCCCAAGAGCTAAAGCCTAGTTTCTTCAAGACCCCATCTCTATCCGTACCATTGGCCCTAAGATTTTTTAATATTAGAGAAGTTTCGTTTTCACTATTTTGACTCTTGGAGATTTTCTCCCCGTTTTCAGTTTTGATTAATGGGTGATGCAAAAACGAGCAGCTCGTATAAATCTTATCATTTAATAGTTCTGCTAGATAAAATTGTGCCTTAGTTGAATCTATTAAATCTTCCCCTCGAATGATGAGGTTAATTTTTTCATCAATATCATCTATGAGGGAGGCCAACTGATAAGAAGGGAGATCGTCCTTTCTCCAGATAATAAAGTCTCCCATCTTTTTAAATACTTCCTCATTCTTAACCTTATGTCTAATGGCATTTTTTCCAGGCTCATAAGAATAATCTTTCTTAAAACAGGGACAATTATTCTCTTTTAAAAAACTCCGGCTGCATTCACAGACATAGCAATCAGGTAATTTTTTTAAAAATGATTTATAATAATCTTTTTTTAAATACTGGGAGTAATTTGTTTTGAAATCTTCTAGATTTTTTGGACCAGACTCAATAGGAATCTCTAACCACTTTAATGTATCGAAAACATCGGAAATATACTCATCTCTAACTCTTCCAGAATCGGAATCATCAATTCTTAGATGTAGCTTTCCTTCCCTTTTAATGACGGTTTCTCTATATATGACTAAAAAGTTATAAGCATTCCCCAAGTGAAGGAAACCACTTGGTGTTGGGGCAATTCGACTTTTAATGGACTGATTCATAGTAGGCCTTTATACTAAGCAAAACTGTTATAAGGATTATGCCCCAATGGACTCAGAACGTCTTAAAAATTACGCAGAGAAGAAATTCGGTCATAAAGTAAGACGTATCATCGAAAACCCTCAGAATATTATAAATGAAATTGCCTCTGCCTCCCAGCTACTTTTAAAAGATAAGATTGTCTCAGGTTTAAAGGGAGGATATGAAGATTTTCTTACTCTACTTAGACTCTTAAAGGCTTGGGGAGTGGGCGAGTATAAGGAAGTTCCTTGGAGAACACTTTGGCTTTCTATCTTGGCCGTTATTTATTTTGTTTCGGTGGTAGATTTAATTCCCGATTTTATTTTAGGAGTGGGATTTGTTGACGACTTCGCCCTTATCACTTGGGTTCTAGGATCCATCAAAGCGGACTTAGATAGATTTAAGGAATTTGAAAATCAGAAAGAGTAAGCATAAGTAAAATAGATTTCAATGGGCATTCTCCCTTTTACTTTTTCCGTGGTTTGATTATTAACAACAACTCTATTTCCACCGGTATCAGCCGACTCATCAAGAACTTCTCTTTTTATTTTATAAGAGTAGGGGACATGAGCGATTAGACCTGATTCAATATGCTCGTAATTTTTTAGCATATATTTGACCCAGCCTTTTAACTTGAATTTAAAATAACCTTGAATCTTATCAGTCTGATCCCAAGATAATCCGTCAGCTCCGGTTGTTAAGATTCTCTCCTCTTGATCAGTTGTAAAAAAAGCATTGGCTCCAAAACCATAAAAGGTTCGCTTTAAAATATCCGGTCTCTTTTGATAGTTAAACCAAATATTTGCGCTGGTATACTCACTTGTTTTTACTATAAGGCCAGTGGGGTTTGAGCTCCAAAACCCAGTTCCTTTATTTCTTATGTAGCGGCCCTTCATTGCGTAAGCTACGCTGGCTCCTATATTATAACGGCTTCTTTCTTTTCCCGAGAAATAGTCTATGCCTATATGTGGCTGAGCTCCAAAAGAGCTTTTTAAGTTACCATCTTGTGAGGCCGTAGTGGTAGAAGTGGTGGACTCAGCCCCAGTTCCAAAAGCATAGGCCCTAGATGCTTCACCAAACGGCCAAGCAAGTTTAATAAAGTAATCTAAATCATAGCCGTAAAAAATTTCTCTTTTACTTCTATAGTTATACTCAAAGAGATGATCGCCAAATTTTCCATTCGTTATATCAGGATCTGGAGTAACAGTGGCTCCGTTAACTTGGCGAAGGTCGTTTTGAGTAGTTTGAAACACATGAAAAGTATTGGTGTATTTAAAAAGGGTTTTTTTGGTCCAGCTGTAGTGAATTTGATTTTCAGCTTTAAGGCTAGATTCATTTAGCTCTTTTTTGATGGAGCCAGTATTTGTTTCATAGGAATCTCTTCCATAGCTTAAGGTGGCCCGCCACAAAAACATATCCGCAGGGGGCCTATAGTTTAGAAAGGGGGTTTTAGGACTAAAGCGAGATTTAACTGCCTTTGATATTTTCTTTTCTTTTAGAATTCGGATTTTTCTTTGCCTTTCATTTTCTAAGGCTTCAAAAACCGCATCTTTTCCAATTTTCTCAACAGTGGCCTCTTCCCTGGCCCTTTGTTCCTGTTTTGCTTTGAGGAGTTCCTCAACTTTTGAGGAAAGGGGCTTTTTTACCTGTGCCTGAGTAAAAACAGGTAAAATGAGAATGGCTAAAATACTCCATGATTTCATTACTTTATATTCTAAATCAAAGCGTCATTTAGTGAAAGGGATTGTCCAAAAGCGTTATACCTGATAAAAACCCTCCATGCGAAATTCATATATCCAAGTAGACACACCAAATATCCATATTTCTCGTAAACGTGAAATGGCGGAAAAGTACCCTGAAATCAAGTCCCTTATGGGTCCAAATGCCTCTAGCGCCCTTTGGATACTGGGGATTGTGCTTCTTCAGCTATTTTTAGCCTCTCTTTTTGCCAAGCAATCTTATTTAATTTTGGTGCTTGGGGCCTATTTGATCGGAGCCTATGCTAGTCATTCTCTCTTTGCTCAGATTCATGAATGCTGTCATAACCTAGTTTTTAAGAAGACTGTTCCTAATAAAATTATGGGAATTATTTGCGATACGGCCTTATTCCTACCTGGTGCCATGGCCTTTAGAAAGTATCATATGGTTCATCACCGCCATATGGGTGAGTACAAGTACGACGCCGATATCGCTAGTGTAGAAGAAGCCAGGTTTATCGGAAACTCCACATTTAAGAAGTTCATGTGGATCGTTTTCTTCGGTCTATCCCAGGCCCTAAGGCCTATGCGCTTTAAAAATATCAAGTTAGTGGATAAGTGGTTGATTATGAATATCGCTTATATGGTCCTCGTGAATATGGCCATTTATCACTTCTTAGGGGGTAAGGCGCTTCTCTACGTAGGTCTTTCAACCTTTTTTGGTCTTGGCCCTCACCCAGTTGGTGGACGCTGGATTCAGGAGCACTATGTGGTCACTGAAAATGAGCAGGAAACTTATAGCTACTACGGGCCACTTAATAAGCTCTCTTTTAATGTGGGCTATCATAACGAGCATCATGACTTTATGAATATTCCTTGGAATAACCTGCCAAAATTAAAGGCCATGGCCCCAGAGTATTACGATTCCCTATATTCTTACCATAGCTGGTCTGCGGTTCTTTGGAACTTTATCACCAATAATAGTTATTCGGTTTTTGACCGAGTTCTTCATCCCGAGAAGAAAGCTACTGCCTAATTTCTTTACGCTAAGAAAATATTTTATCGCCTTCATTTTCAAAGTGAGGGCGAGAGAAATTCATGTTATTCTTTCGCTTATTTTAAGGGATGAGCATGAGCTATTTTTGGGAAAAATTCACAGATGAAGAGCTACTAGATCTAGAGCTAAGAGAGCTTGGATTAGTTCTCAAAGATTCATTTAGGGCCCCTTTAATCAATCAGCTCCTCGAAGAACTTTCCAAGAAAAATCTGAAATTTAAACCTCACTTCTGGGCCTCTGATGAGTGGTTTTCTCCAGAGGGAATTCCAGGTATCGCTATTCCATTTTTCACCTTACATCCAAGGTTAGTTCGCCTAGAGCGAAAGATGATGGGCTATTGTGAGGGCGGTACTGAGCTTTCATTTATGAAGCTTCTAAGGCATGAGTGTGGCCACGCCATAGACCATGCCTTTGAGCTTAAAGATAGAACAGAGCGAACAAAGCTCTTTGGACCCACTCATATAGCATACCCTGACTCATACACTTATAAACCTTATTCTAGGGCCTATGTAAGACATATTGGCGAAGGCTATGCACAGGCTCACCCTGAGGAAGATTGGGCAGAAACCTTTGCTGTTTGGCTAACTCCAAAGTCAAACTGGAGAGTAAAATATAAAGGCTGGAAGGCCCTTGATAAATTAAACTGCTTAAATAGGCTTATGGGGCAAATTAAAGGCAGAAAACCCGTAAATAAATCCAAAGAAGTAGTTGATTCACTTGCCGACTCAAGGCTCACTTTGCGAAAATATTATCGTATAAAGACTTTGAGCAAGAGAGTGCAGGGAAGGGCATTTTTTGGAAAGAAGCTAAAGAGCCTTTTTTCACCTGTGGGAAAGATTAGCGGAGAAAAGCTTCTCTTAACTAAAAAGAAACTCATCATTAAGAGAGTCGCTAGAAAAACGGGGCTCTATCAATATGAAGTTGAACCTATGCTTAAAGATCTTTTAAAAGAAACACGTACCACTGGGCTTTTTGTAAGACCAGGTAAGCGACGAGTAGAATCTGCCTTGAGTGATTTGCTAGTCAAAGAAAGTATTCGTTTTAAAAGACAGGGAAGGCATAGGGTAATTATGTGAGCAAACTTCGAATCTTAGTTTTAGTACATGAGGCACTAGTTCCGCCTGATGATATTAAAAAAACATCTGAAGAAATTGAATTTGAACCTTGGGTAACAGAATATCATGTTATTTCTACTTTAAAGAAAATGAAGCATGAAGTTCATGTCCTTGGAGTTTATTCTGATCTAAGGTCTATTCGAAGCGCCGTAGATGAGATCAATCCCCATGTGATTTATAATCTGCTAGAAGAATTTGATGGGGAAGCCCTTTTTGATCAAAATGTAGTGAGCTACTTAGAACTTTTAAGAGTTCCTTATACGGGCTGTAATCCAAGAGGACTAATCCTCGCCAGAGATAAAGCACTGGCTAAAAAGATTTTAACTTATCATCGTATTCCAACACCAAAATTCTTCGTCTTTCCTAAAAATAAGAAAGTAAACAGGCCTAAGCATTTAGAGTTTCCCTTAATCGTAAAATGCTTAACGGAAGAAGCTAGCTTTGGAATCTCAAAGGCCTCAGTGGTTCATAATGATGAAAAGCTACAAGAAAGAGTAGAATATATAAATAAAAAGCTAAATGATGATGCTCTCGTTGAACAGTTTGTGGAGGGAAGGGAGCTTTATGTTGGTATTGTTGGAAACTATAGGGCAAAAGCACTTCCAGTATGGGAACTCTTTTTTGAGAAAGTAGATAAACCAGAAAAAGAATTTTATTCAAATAGAGCAAAGTTTAATAAAAAGTACAGAACAAAAAAAGGGATTAAGACTGGACCTGCTGAACTTGATCCGGCCTTGGAAAAAAAGATCTTTAGTGTATGTCGACGTGCATATAAAGTTTTAAATTTAAGTGGTTACGCTCGAATCGATATTAGGCTGACAGTTGATGAAAAAATCTATATCCTCGAGGCCAATCCTAACCCCGATATTTCGGCTACGGATGAACTTGCCATGAGTGCACTACATGCCAAGATAAAGTACAAAGATCTTCTAAAGAAGATTTTGAGTCTAGGCATTCAATGGTCTGGATCAACCAAGTAAAGCTGGAGAAAGCTATGAAATTTCTTTTAATATTCTTACTAAGTTGTAACTTCCTATATGCTCAAACGGCTAAAGAGGAACTTCAAGAGGTTTCTAAAAAAGTAGAAAAAAGAAAGGATTATTGTTCTCCACTCGATAAGATGATGAAAAAGTGTGAAGCAAAGGATGGGGAAACGGATAAAAAAATAGTTAATAAGGCCCATAAAAAAACAAAAGAAGTTTCTAAGAAAGTAGAGAAACGAGAAGATTATTGCTCTCCACTTGATAAAATGATGAAAAAATGTGGGAAGAAAAAGTAGTGACTAAAACTTTTGGAAATGCCCCGCTACCTAAACGGTTTGAAAATGAGGCTATCTTTTCTCCTGATGGTTCCGAATTTGCCCTTCCAGCTGATACAGCAAAGCTGTTTATCAATTGGTGTTTAGAGTCTGGTCTAGAGGTTATGGGTTTTGATGTTTGGCTAGCAGGCCCTACAGACAACACCAGCTTAGATGAGTTTAATTCAAAGGGAGATGCCGGTCATTGCTTAAAAGAGATCGAAAGAACTTTAACCGATTCAAAAATCTTAAAGTATAACCGCAGTGTACTTTTTAATATTTGGGTTAATTTTTAAACGCCGAATTTCTTAAGGGCCTCTAGGAACTTATTTTGCTTATTTTCTTTGAGATAAACCTTAACTGTTTTACCGTCAGCATCGGTGAGGCTAGGGTTAACTCCTTCTTTTAAAAGGAGCTCAAAAATTTCAAAGTTATTAACAGTGGCCGCGATCATCAAATAAGTTTTATCGTCAAATTTTGAGCTTAATCTAGCTTCGTGAGAGATCAGATGCTCACACATAGCAAAATCCTGTGCCATAACGGCCTCGTAAAGTGGTTCTCGTCCTTTTTTATCTCTGTCGTTAATCTTTAAACCACTAACTAAAAGAAAATCAATAAGCTCTTGATTTCCTCCTCTAGCGCCATAGTGAATACAAGTTTTTCCATCTAAGCTTCTGGATAGTAGTGAAGCTTCTGGATTTTTTATAAGTTCTTCTTGAAGTCCATTGTAGTCGCCATTAAAGCAATGAAACATAAGCTTATTAATCCCAGCTTCCTGCATAGCCTTTTCATTGTAGGCTTCTTCTTTTTTATCAGGGATATCGCGAGTTTCTTGCGGCCTAGGAACTTCCTCTTTTTTAGGGGCTAATTGATCTTCAAATGGTCTAAAGATTACATCTAGTTCTTCGTCAGCCTCACTTTGAGAGCTAAGAATATCTTGAATCTTATTTGAGATTTGGTTTTTTGTTAATGGCTTTTTGATTGCGTCTACAATAAGGGGATCTTTTGAAATCATCCTAACTCTAAGGTCATCGTTAACATGAGCGCTAATAATAATCATAGGAAGATCAAAGTTTAAAATATTAGTTGACGTATTTTTTAAAAATTTTATGAGCTCATCAGAGGTTTTGTTAGGACCCATGACAATATCGATTATAGCGCATTCAAATTGATGATTCTTCAGTTCTTTGATAGCTTCTTCTACAGTAGCGCATAGAAAGGGAACATAATCTTTTGATTCTAAATCTAATTTAATAAAATTAAGAATGTCACGGTCATCATCGACCACCAAGATTTTTTCTTTCATCACATATTTTGCCTAAAATGCCAGGCCTTTGTTTTCGTAAATACATAGAGTCCATGAAAACTTAGAGTGGCCCCAAGTCCTGAGTTTTTTCTTCCGGCCCAGGGCGTATACCCCGATACACGGTCACAACAATTTAAGTAACAAGTACCGGCATCTAATTTTTTCATAAGTTTTTCGGCGCGACCTTTTTCGCTTGTAAACACGCTTGCCGTTAGGCCGTAATCAGTGTCATTCATATGAACTAATGCTTCATCATCGTTAGTAACTCTTTGAATACCGATGATGGGACCAAAGGTTTCTTCAGTCATAATTCTCATTTCATGATTAACATTAGTGAAGACTGTAGGCTCAAAGAAATTCCCAGGGCCACTAATAACTTTACCACCAGTTTCTAGTTTGGCGCCTTTAGAGAGAGCGTCACTAACCTGTTCTTCCAAAAAACTTAAATGTTCTTTTCTACTAATGGCTCCTTGAGTGATATTTTTGTCAAAAGGATTCCCAACTTTTAAATTCTCTACTTCCTTTAAAAATTCCTCAAGAAATTCATCATAAACTTCATCATGCACATAAATTCTTTCAACTGAGCAGCAACTTTGACCATTATTATAAAAGGCTCCACTGACGGCAGAGGCGGCCACATCTTTAATGCTACTTACTTTATTTGTTACATACAGAGGATCTTTTCCTCCAAGTTCAAGGCCTACTGGAACAAGTTTTGGTGCCACTTTTGTTGCGATATGTTTTCCAGTCTTATAGGAACCAGTGAAGAAGTATCCATCGAGTGGCATATTAAGAAGTTCTTCTCCAACTTCTGCGCCCCCAATAGCAAGTTTAAAAACCTCTGGGGGAAAGCCCGCTTGGAATAATAATTTTTCAATCTCTATACCTGTTAAGGTTGAGTATTCACTTGGTTTATAAAAGACTCCATTTCCACAAATAAGAGCTGGCACAAAAATATTAACTCCCACAAGGTAGGGGTAGTTCCAAGCAGAAATATTGGCAATAATTCCTAGAGGTTCGTAGCTTATGAACTCTTCCGTTCCTCCATCGTGGTTTACTTTTTTCTTGGTTAAGTACTTTTCACTTTCCTGTAAAAAGAATTGTATTTTAACCGCTGCTCCCTTTACCTCACCTAGGGCTTCAGAGTATGGTTTCCCCATCTCATCGCTTAGTACTCTGGCCAAGTGTTCTTTATTTTTTCTTAGTAAATCAGAAAATTTACTCATCATTAAAATTCGATCTCTTACTGACGTTTTTTGAAACTCCTGGACCCCATTTTTTAGTAACTCATACTTATGAGCAAGAGTCTCACTATTGTCGGTAGGAATTTCTTTTATTAACTCGTTATTAGAGGGATTATATATTTTTAAACTCATTTATTTTTCTCCACTTCACTTAAAAAATAATCATACAAAGGGGTCGGGTCACAAACAACATCTTTCAACGTTGGTGAAAACTCCGGATGCCATTGAACGCCGAAGGCACATTGGTCTCCATCATAATGAAAGGCCTCAATAATTTGGTCACTTGAACTAAGGGCATCTACTTTTAAATTGTCTCCGAGACGTTTTACGGCCTGATGATGAACTGAATTGACTTGGAGCTTTTTTTTGCCCTCATATATCTTATGAAGAAGACCATCTTCAGTTACATCAACTTCGTGATTAATATGGTCATACTTATCTGGGTCTCTGTGAACCTGCTTGGTTTTAATTTCCGTATTTATATCTTGATGAAGACTTCCACCGAAATAGGCATTTAATACTTGAAACCCGCGGCAGATACCATAGATAGGTTTTTTATTTTTAAAGGCATAGTCTATAACTTTTAACTCATACTGGTCTCTATAGGGATCCCCAGGCCAGCGCTCTTTATCTATATAATCATCACCATAGGTTTCAGGGCAAAGATCTGAACCACCTTGGATAATAAATCCATCTGCTTCTTCTAAATATTGAAGCAGGAGATCGTCCTTTAGATCGGGAAGTAAATAAGGCATAACTCCAGGTCTGGCCAAATACCTCACCATATCATTTTCCATATAGGTAAGTTCTTTATGACCAAACACTGTCCTTGAAGGGTCCTTATAAAAAAAGCAAGGGGTCATGGCTATTTTAATCATAGGTTACCTTCAATGGCCCAACTATAAATTTCTTTGAAATTTTCTAGGCTAACGGGCCTTGGATTACATTGATGGCAAACATCTTTAAGGGCGAGATCGGAAAGGGCGTCTATTTTATCTGTTCCCACGTCGATGGCACTTAAGTCTCTTGGAAGGCCAAGAGAATTATTTAATTGGAGGGTCCAGTCGATTAGGGCCTTAGAGGAAACTTCTCCTAGATCTAAGACTTTACACAAAAACTCGAAACGATCGCTGGAACATTCAGCATTAAACTTTATCCCATAGGGAAGCATAATGGCGTTGGCCAAACCGTGATGAGTATCAAACAAAGTTGAAAGGGGGTGGGCAGTAGAATGAACGACGCCAAGTCCTTTTTGAAAGCTAGTTGCACCCATAAGAGCGGCCATTTGCATTTTGGATCTAGATTTTAGGCAAGGTGCTGTACTGGCCTTATATAAACTCTCATTGATAAGCTTGATGGCCTCTATCGCGATACCGTCACACATGGGAGAGAAGCCCTTTGAGACATAGGCTTCGATATTATGAGTTAGGGCGTCTATTCCAGTTGCCGCTGTGATATGGGGAGGCAGTTCCATTGTAAGTTCCGGATCTGCGAAAACCATTTTGGCCATTAACCTTGGAGAGAAAAGGACTCTTTTTTGATGACTTTCATCCTCCGAAATTACAGTTGATCGGCCAACCTCCGAGCCTGTGCCGCTAGTCGTAGGGATAGTTATAAAATAAGGAATTTCCTCTACAACATATTTGTCTCCACCTAGGGCATCGTCAAAATCAAAAAGATCACGTTCGTGATAGGCCTTAAGGGCGATGGCCCTGGCCACGTCCATACTAGCACCTCCACCTAGTCCTATAATTGAGTCGGCTTTTTGTTCATGGTAAGAATTAGCCCCGTCTAAAACATTTTTCTTAACAGGGTTCTTATCAATTTGAGTGAACTGAACCGGCTTTAGTCCAGCTGATTTTAGTTCATCCATGATCTTTGCAAATAGGGGTAAGGAAGCAAAACCAGGGTCTGTAACAACTAGCGGATTTAAAAGTCCTTGCTCTTTGAGATGAGGCCCGACCTCTTTTATTACTCCTGGTCCAAATCTAATGGGGCAAGGAAAATTATATGTATATTTTTGAGTCCAATCCATTTTTACACCTACATAATTTCAAAATATCTTTTGAGTTCCCAGTCGGTAACGACTTTAGCAGCCTGTTTCCATTCCCACTCACGGGTTTGACTAAAATGCTTTATAAAATCCTCTCCAAAAAGCTCATTGGCAATTTTTGAGTCCTTCATTTTCTGGGTGGCCTCCCAAAGATTGGAAGGAAGTACACCGTGGGACTTATCCTCATAACCATTGGCCGTGCACGGGGGTTGAGTTAACTTTAATCCTTTTTCTATTCCATAAAGACCTGAAGCTAGAGAAGCTGCTTGGGCCAAATATGGGTTGGCATCAGAACCTGGAACACGCATTTCAATTCTTGTGGACTTGTCAGAGCCTGGAAGAACTCTAATAGCCGTGGTTCTATTATCAATCCCCCAAGTGACTGTGGTTGGGGCCCACATTCCTTCTACAAGTCTTTTATAGCTGTTCATATTTGGGGCATACATTGGGAGAACTTCTGGAAGACAGTGTAGAAGGCCTGCTAAATAGCTCTCCATAATAGGACTCATTTTGTTTTTTGATTTTTCGTCAAAGAAAACATTTTTACCATCCTTCCATAATGATTGGTGAATATGGCCAGAACATCCAGGGAGCTTCTCATCCCACTTGGCCATGAAAGAAGGTATGACACCATGATGATGTCCTATTTCTTTTGCCGAGGCCTTAAAAAGTACAGCTCGGTCAGCAGCTTCTAAAATATCTTTATAAAGAATTGCCACCTCATAAACACCTGGACCGGTCTCAGTATGTATTCCTTCAATGGTGACTCTAAATGCATCCATTAAATCAAATAAATCATGGAAGTACTCTTTCCTCTGAGTGCTTCTAAGAATCGAATACCCAAACATTCCTCTTGTTATTGGGTTTGGATGAAGATGATCATTATCGTGTAGGTCATTTGAGTTTTCTTCAAAATTAAACCATTCAAACTCTTGGGCAAAAATTGGAGAGTAACCCATATCTAAGGATTTCTGCCTTACTTTCTTTAATAGACTACGAGGGCAAACATGAAGACCATCAAAGTCCGCTAGTAAAAAAGGAATATCTTCATCCCAAGGAACAAATCTTAGAGTATTTAAATCGATCTTTGCGTTGGAGTCAGGGTAACCTGTATGCCAGCCCGTAAAATCGACCCCTTCATAAGAAGTATCGGCACAGTCCCAGCCAAAAACAACATTACAAAAACCAAAGCCGCCATCAATAACTGATAAGAATTTATCTAGGTGAATAACTTTTCCCCTTAGAATTCCGTCTATATCCGTAACGGCCAGCTTTACTTTTCCACCAGGAAAAGATTTAACTTTTTCAATAACTTGTTCTTTTGTTAACTTCATTATTTTTCTTCCTTATAAAAACAGGTAAAGATTAAAGAGGAACCAAACATTATGCCAAAAAAGAGCAGGGCCAATCCTTGATTATAATAAGACATGGCAACTAGGGAGACAGTTGCAATGATAAGAGCTAGAGCTGGAACTAGGGGATAGGCAAAGACTTTAAAAGGTCTTTCTAAATCAGGCTCAGTCACTCTTAGCTTGAAGAAGGCGCACATGGAAATTACATAGAGACTTAGGGCCCCAAAGCAGGCAAGAGTAATTATATCCCCAGTCCTGTTAGTAAGGACGGCCCCAATTCCTATGATCATATTTATGAGCAACGCAAAAGCTGGTGTCTTAAACTTCTTATGAGTCCTTCCAAAAATCTTAGGAGCAAATCCAACTCGTCCAAATTCAAAAGTTGCCCTACCGGCCGCTAAAATAATTCCGTGAAATGAAGCGACTAAACCAAAGAGCCCAACCCAAACAATGAGGTGGTATAAAAATGCGTTACCACCAGCAATGCTTTTAATGGCCAGAGGAAGGGGAGAGTCAGAAGCGGCAGTGGAGCCTGCTTCGTAAACGATTGTTTCCCATCCACCGACACCTATGGCAGAGGTAAAAGTTAAGAGGCAAAGAATAACCAAAGTCGCGATTGCAGAACCAAAACCAATAAGCACATTTCTTTGGGGATTAATGGTCTCTTCGGCCACATTAGCTACCCCCTCAATTGCTAAGAAAAACCAAATAGCAAATGGGATGGCCCTAAACACACCTTCCCAGCCATTTGGAAAAGCATTCTTTGCTAGGTTTGCTGTTTCAAAGTGAGGAAGAGCTACACCTGCGAAGATTAAAAGCTCTACGACGGCGATTATAGTGATCACCAATTCGAACATGGCGGCAATTCTTACGCCGATAATATTAACCCCAGTGAAAATGAGAAAGGCAGCAATAGCTATATAATTGGCCGGTATGCTTGGCATATGGATATTTAAATAAGCACCGATAGCAAAGGCGATGGCCGGGGGAGCGAAGATAAACTCTATATTTTGGGCCATACCTCCCAAAAATCCCCATTGGTTTCCAAAGGCCCTTTTTGAATAATCAAAAGCCCCGCCTGCCTTAGGAATAGCGCAGGCCAGTTCTGTGTAACTAAAGGTAAAACAGACATACATGATAATGATAAAAAAGGTGGCTATGGCCAGGCCTAATGTGCCACCCTCAGGTAAACCTAGATTCCATCCAAAATACATTCCACTGATGACATAACCAACCCCAAGACCCCATAACATAAGGGGACCAAGTGTTCGATCGAGTTTGCCATCTCCTTCGGCCAATCCGCTCATTTTTACCTCTATAAATTAAAAAATTAGAATCTTTAAATGATAGGAAATAAATAAGAATTAGTCTTAAAAATTAATAATGCGGAGGCAAAGAGTCGGTTTATTGTTTTAGAAATAACGCGGCCTAAGGAAGACCGCGTTTTTATGATTTATTATGAACTTACTTAAGTGGCATTCTGTAGAAAGACCCGTGCTCATGAGCATGCTTTTGAGTGATCATTCCGTAGCCGTCAAAAACTTCCCCATCAACATTAAAGTCACGGCCAAAACCACCTTTACCCCAGCTATTTTTGAAGTAGTAAACACCTTTGTAAGTGAACTCTTTAGTCGTTCCGTCTTGCATCTTAACAGTTGTTTTTACGATTTTTTCATCGTCGTAACCAACGACTAGAACTGAGTGACCAGCACCATTTTCTCTTGATACCTTATAGTCAACAGACCCTCTTTCTGGATATCCAACAATTCCTAGAGTCCAGTTTTCTTCCGAACGACCAATACCAAATTCAATAGCCTTTCTATGGTTCCAGGCACCATAAAAGAACTCAATTCCCATTGTTAGAGGAATTCCCTTGGCCAAAAGTCTTTTAACATCTTGAGTATAATAAACACTGTAGTTAGTGCTTGAAAATTGAATATAGTTATTTCTAAATTCAAAAGCTTCAGTTCTAGCTTCATCAAATTCCGGATCATATAGTTCATTTCCTTCAGATTGAAGAACTTGTGAAGGAGTGTTTAGAAGTCTTGGGTCTCTATGTCCAAGGAGACATGATTTTTTTAGTCTTCCTTCTAGGTGACCACATCTTTGAGTGGCCATCGGATTAAAAGAGTTTTCTTCCCATGTCTGTCCGATATAAGAATAAGTTTGTTCTGTTGGAACTCCGTAATTTCTTAGAGCATTAAAGTTAGACCATGAGTTAGACCCATCTGAAGTCCTATTTCTCATGATTAAATACTCTAACCATTCTTCAGAAAGATCCAGAGAGTCTTTTTCGAATTGATAGTTCATAAGAAGCATTGATTCAAGCATGGCAATACCACTAAAGATTGAACAAGTTCCACGGGCCCCTTGAGCTCTAACAGGTGTCATGATCTCTTGCATTTCAAGAAAGTCGGATTTGCTTATGTTTTTAAAATTCGATTTAGAATCAATCGGATGAATTAAATTCTTATAAGGAGCGTCTAAATATGCTCCGTCTACACTTGCTTGTAGGTTGAAACCAAAAGTAAGCGAAAGTGCCAATAAAATGTGTTTCATAGTATCTCCATGTTAGTCCCAGTCAGGCGCAACATCCCCTGCGTAACTCAACTAGTCAATACATCATTTATAATGCGTTTTAATAAGCGGATCTAATGAGCTACCCCATATAAACTATTAAATATCAAGTATTTAGAGTTCTTATGGTATAATTGCGCTCTATGAACACCTTAGGAAAACATAAGAAAAAGGGCCTTGAGGGTTTTAAAAAGTTCGTCGGATCCCTTGAAAGCATGAACGAGAAAACCCGTATTAAGGTTGTTCAGGTCGCTATTTTAGAGGATCCTGTTTATCTCATGGCGGCCATGTCGAATATGACAGATTTTGGTTATATTTTTAATTATAGCTCTGAAGAGATGCAAAAAATCTACTCTGGCGTCGCTGGAGGAGTTCAAACTTTACTATTCGCTCTTTATGAACATCCTCAAGAGCAAGAGTTTTTAAACTCTTTAGATGATCGTACGAGATCATCTTATCGAGATGAAAAAGAATACTTAAAAAAACCTAGCACTGCTCAAATTATGACGGCCAGAAAATCCTTTTTAGCCTCCATGAGAAGCTTACAAGAAAACTTTTCCATTGGGAGTTTTGAATGGAATTTACCAAGCGATTCGGTCGTTAATGGAACTGGGTTTGATTCGGCAAGCTCGACTGGGGAATTTGAGCTTAAATACGATGATGGAACTGTGGCCCTTAGTGGTGAGTTAGAAAAAAAGCTAAGAGTAGGGGAATGGAAGCATTATTATCCCAATGGACAGCTTATGGCCGAGGGAGTTTATATTAGCAGTGAAAAAGCTGGTCCTTGGACATTTTATTTTGCTACGGGAGAAATAAAGGCGAAGGGTGAGTATAAAGAAAACTTAAAGGAAGGCACCTGGGAGGAATACGATAGAGAAGGTCTTATGACCCAGGTCATCTATAAACGTGGAAAATCTGAAATCTAAAAAGAATCTGTTAGGGCCTCTTGAAGGGCGGCGATAATCTTTCGGTATGAAGGGAGCTGATAGGTTTCATTCATATTTTCCAAAATTTCTTTAATAGTTAGACCTTTTTCTTTAAAGTCTAATAGACTAGAAACAAAATCCTCTAAGACGATAAACATTATACTCATGGCCCCAAGACTAGAAGTATAGACTTCAGCAAATCCAATCCCATTTCTCATGCCATGATGTTCTCGGATTATTTGCTCAGCACCCCTTGGGGCATGCTTCATTTCATGTATAAAAGTGGCCATATTATGGGCATGCTCAAGAACCAGGTCTTTTTCTTTAGCTTCAAGTTTTGCCTGATAGAGATCAAGCTTATTTCTAATTCTAATATGTTTTTCTTCTGTTAATAAAATATCGTGGAAAAAAGCAGCAAAAGTTATCCTTTCAACATTGGCTTCAAATTGTTTTTTTTCTGACCACTCAAGTTTTGGCATAACAGCTGAGGCAAAAACACTAATCAAGTAGCTATGCTTATAAGCAAATGATCCTTTATTATTTAGGATATTTTTTAAAAGACCACCTAGCTTCTTATTTTGGACCACTGATTGTGCCATGGCCTTAATAGAAGCCTGACTCATCAAAATCATTTGTTCTGTAACACCGGTATTATTGATAAGTGTTTTATTAATATCATAAGCGTCTGATCTAAGCTCAACGAGGACTGGCTCTGGTTTTGTGATATCTGTAATGGATCCCAAGTACTGTTTAAGCTGTGCCTCTAGAAAGTGGTTTTTTTGATCTGTCGGGATATGAAGTTCTTTTACTCCTTGTGCTTCATATTTTTGAATGGCAGCTTTATCAAACTCATCACCGCTATGAATCCTTTTAACATATTGATCTCCAGTAGACCTGGCCAATTTGATATAGGTATCACAGGGGGCCTTGTTCATTACATAAAAGTTTTGAATATCGATGGGAATATAGTCGCCTAGCTTTAACTCTTTTAATTTTTCTAGAGTTATCCCAAGGGTTTTTCTAACTAGGGTGGTAAAGTCGCTGACTTTAAATCTTTCCGGTAAGTGAGCATATTCAAACCCTGCGGCTTCAAATTCACCGAGAACCAAAACCTTACAGGTAAGCTCATTATCGTAAATATAGTTTAAAACAATTCGAGCAGTCTCTTCAGCATTATGATCTGGTGATGGGTTTATGCTTCTGACAACGACTAAGTCGAGCATAGGGTTTTCTGAAATATAAGCAGTCCCGGGGGTACCATGTTTTTCAACATGGACTTTAGCTCCAAACTCCGCACGAAGGGCAGAGCTTAAAAGGCTAATGGCCTTGGGATTACTTTCTACTACTAAAACGTTCACAATATTTTCCAGATGTTATGTGTTTATTATAACTCAATTATGAAACTAAAAGAGTGAATTTTTTTAGACAGAAGTTCGGAACTAAATCTCCTAGTATTTATGTACGCATTATAATTTCTGCTCTTATTTTGTGGCTAATTTTATGTACTTTGATAATATAAATAAAAATAAACTAAGTAGGGAAATTATGGATGCTTCAGAGTATGCAAAAATCATTAACAATATAGCTGTTTTCAAGGGCCTCTCACCTAAAAACCTAGAAAGACTAGTTGGTGTTTGCACCAGAGTTACCTACGAAGAAGATGATAATGTACTAGAGGCCAATAAGCCTGGGGAAGAAATCCTAATTGTTCTTACCGGTAGGCTGGCCGTAGTTGGTGATGCAGGAGAAACATTAGCGTTAATAGATCCGGGACTTTGCGTTGGGGAGATGGCGGTTTTTACAAAAAGAAATCGTTCGGCCAATGTAAATTCTGTGATGAATACGGAAGTCTTAAAACTTCATAAAGACGATTTATTCACTTTTGTTGAGGAAGAGCCAGTGGCCGGTAATATTGTTTATCGAAACGTCATAGAAATTCTTTCTTCTCATATGGCCAATAATAATCTACTTATGGAATTTTCTCATATGTTAGATGGCTGAAGGACCCAGCGTCCGGCCTCTTCAGTAAAGCCCAGCTGCTTCCAAAACTCTTCATTAAATTGATGTTTTGGAGAGTCAATCCATATAGTTTGGCCCATTCTAAGTTTAGAAATAACTTCTTTTGCTACTTGTTTTATTTTATTATCCTCTCTAATTACGAGAATTCTTAAATGTATGAACCCGGGCATGGGAAAGTTTTTAGATACTTTAAAAAAGCCTATAGGGGATTCTTTGTCTTCGATTGAAATAATTTCTGGCTCACCGGGGATCTCTTCCATGAATAGGTTTTCACAAAAACTTTGTAGGTCAGAAATATTACTAGATCTCACAAAAACAGGAGAAGCTTTTAAGATATCCTTAGCTTTAAAAAGATCAATAGGAGAGAGTGGGACCAAGTTCATTAGAAAATCTTAACTAAATTCTTAGATCATCACCAGCGATTTTATAATTAGTTTTTTCAATTAAATTTGGGCACTCAAGTGAGATTTTATCCATTAACCTTGGGTCGTTAGTTGTTTCTTCTATACATTGATAGGTAGACCTTAATGATTTGATACGAGTGCATCTCTTTAGGATTTTTGATTCCATACAAGTTGTTTGTCCTTGTACTGATAAGTCTGAAGCAATAATACGCATCCCCTGGGCCATTCGATTATTTATGGTTTCTTCTAGGTCTCTTCGAAAACGGTTTGAAACCACAACATGATAATAGAGGTCCATGGTTTCGTCAGAGAACTTGGCTAGGGCGCATTGGTCCTCTTTTCCAAGACCTTCTTTTTTATCTCTAAAGCGCCAGCTCATTTTATCCGTTTTCTTTTGAGTTAGTTCATCTTTTCTTTTTTGAACACTGCAGGCACAAAAGGAGTCCATCTCCTTAAGCATGGCAAAACTTTTACCATCGATGCTATCAGAAAGAATATTTGGATATCTTAATTTAGTAATAGGGGAATGAAGAATTTCAAAGAGGCATTGTTCTTGATCGAGATCAACCTGGAAGTCGTGGGTTTTATCTATGGCGAAAACTGATCCCGCAAAGACCAAGGTCATAGTGATTACCGCAAATGAATAGTACTCTCCCAGCTTGCTTCTCATACTCCCTCCTCTACATCTCGTCAGTGGGGAGCCCCATGAGAAGGGGCTATTAAGTATATTGTACCATAGTTATTTAAACTGCGTATATTCCTGGAATTTGGGCAAAAATGGCCCGGTTTGGTCAGATAAGTTGCCTGCCAAAACTCTCAAAAATATTTATTCATCTTATGGAGGCCAAATTCTTTTATTGCTGCTCTTTGATTATGAGTCTTACAGTAAAGGAGTATGTTTTCTAATTCATGAGTTCCACCTTTAGCGTATGGAACTATATGTTCAAATTCTAAATTATGAATTTCATTACAACCAGGAAACTCACATTTAAATTCAGCGCGAGCTTTAACTTGTTTTTTTACACTTGTAGGTATGTTGCGGCCTTTAGAACCACGGCTTTTTTTAATTTTGAAAAGATCGGAGGATAATTCTTCAAGTTCTTTGTCTAAAAGGTACTCTAAGACATCTTCAGTAGATAACTTTTTTATTGCTTTAACTTTTTCTAGTTTACTAATTGTGGAATTAGCTAAGTTTAGATGTATTCTCGTGGCAACCGTACTTACTCTTTGTCGAACTTCACGCTTCTCAGCGGAGTCGCTAGGCGTTATCTTTAGGAACTCAAGTTTAGCTTCGTCTTTAGATTTGTTTTTAAGCTTTCCTAGGACCTTTTTAGTAGAGGACTTATTCATGGCCTTACAAAATCTAAACGCATCGGAAGCCACACTTAAACTAAGCTCTCCTGTTTCAATCATCTTTTTTGCCAGTGGGGTTTTTTGAGATAATCTAAGGGCGCCCAGTCTTCTACCGGCGGCTCCTTCTGAATAGCCTAATTCCTTTACCATATATTTAAAGAGGGAAGAATATCCTAAATCAGCATACAGCCTTCGTTTATGGACTTCTTCAAGGTGAGCTATAATTTGGCATTGAGTCCTTCTTTCAAGTTCTCTAAGTTTTTTAATTTTTTTGAGTAGATTATTATCAGATAGATTCATGAGCGAAACTTAACATGCTCATAATTTACAGTAAGTTTTTTTTCAAATTTTTGGTAGGATTTTTTAAAAAAGAAAAGGGCGCCTTTATAGGCGCCCATCAGAATTAGTACATTCTGTTTTCTTGGAAAAGCTTCGCTAGTTCAGGGAACGTAGCTGAGAAATCAATAAGACCGGAGTTATTATCCATGTCTACTTCGTAGTTAACACCACCACGACCATTCACAGAAATCTTAAACTTAAGTTTTTCTCCGCGAACTTTTGAAATCTTAAATGAGTCACCAAATTCAATAGTTCCTCTTTGGATTTGGTATTCAGAGATACCAACAGAAATTACGTTCTCAACCATTCTTTCCATTGGACGAGCACCGTAAAGATCTGAACCACCATTTTCTCCCATAAAACGAATAACTTCTTCGTCTACAGTTGCATTCCAGTCAAAATACTCTTTCATTTTCTTAACTTTTTTCATCGTCATAATTGTCGCTAACTGATGAAATTCTTCTTTAGAAAAAGGAAGAAAAATTGGAATACTGTCAAAACGGTTTAGAAAACTTGGACGATAGAATTTCTGAAGTTCTTCGTTAACAAGTCTTTGAAGGTTTGGATTGTTTCTTTCGCGGATAATCAGATCGTGACCAGCGTTGGTCGTCATCATTACCATTGATCCTCTAGCAAAAAGTGGTCTTTGGTTTTTATCGTAGAAAATCCCTTCGTCCATCATGAAGTAAAGACGATCAAGAACACGAGTGTCGGCCTTGTCGATTTCTTCAAAAAGATAAACAGCATATGGATAAAGGATAAGGTTATTAGCTACAGTCTCTAGGAATCTATCAAAAGACTCTGGAGTCGCATATTGAGTCATGTCTAGAGTAACTAGCTTCATATCCATGAACTCAGCAGCTTTCTTAGCGATGTAAGACTTACCAGTACCAGTAGGACCTACAAGCATTAGAGCTCCAGCTGGTTTTTCATCAGTACGACCAGCAACATAACCAACTTTGAAGGCCTTGATAACGGCTTTTTTGGCCATATGAATACCAACAACATCTTCTTCAAGCATCGCTGGAAGGTTTCTTACTACCTGGTAATCTCTTTTGATGATCCAGTCTGGAACTTGAACCATTTCCATAATGGCCTTACGAACTTGCTCAACAGTAAGAACCACGTCCTCAGTTTTTTGCTCAACAATCGCATCAATTTTGAAACCTTTGTCTTGAACAGACCCATCAGAAGTAAATTCAAGTCTTAGCTTATTAGTTTCAAAGTTATTTGATCTAACAGCACCAAGCTTTCCAGTCATGGTTTGAAGAAGCTCATTTGTATGAAAGTCATAAATTCTAAGACGGTCGCGATTTGCTTCAGTCATAAAATATTCAAAGTTCAGACCCATAGCAACCGCATCTGGACGATCAATAATATACTCTTCTTTGATGTTTGCTCCATATGGATTAGGAGACTTTACATCAGTTCTAAAACGAGTTGTTTTAGTCGGGTTTTGACGAATCAAAGACAGAACAACATTCATTGTTCTTTGTGGCTCCATTAGGTTTGGCTGATAGTACTGAATATTTCTGTACATAAAATTAGCCACCTTATCACTCATCTTAATATGAGGAGCATTAAGGTCAAGGTAAGTACGAACAAGCTTATCAACTTGTGCCATCTTTAGATCATCAACATTAATAGTTTCTTGGAAACCATTTAAAACGTAAGCATGTCTTCCGTGAATAAGTCTTTTGTAATCGTACTTATTAAGGAAAGCCACAGACTTTAACTGACCAGTTTTTACGGCGTTGATATAAGTAGACTCAATCCCCACATCGCGGTTCATACTTGTACCGATACCAATTAGAAGTGCCAGGTTATTTACATAAAGAACAACGTCTTTATTGTAAGCAGGCTTTTCAATAAAATCGCGCCAGTTTCTTTCAGTTGTACCAACGTACATATAACCTTGTAGCTTGGCCGTGATAAGGTCCATATGAGATAGACGCTTACAGCCTTCTTCTGGACTCATTTTAGCAAGACGAGCAAATAGATACTTAAAAGTATCACTTGGCTCACCAACAATTAGAACCGACTTGTTTGGTTCATCTGAGCAAAATGTGCTCATCATTCTTTTAACTGACTCGTCAAAAATTTCAACTTGATTCATCAGTTCAGTAATCTTCTCCCACCCTTTGTCAGTCCTGTAAGACGTGTTCTCTGAGTGAATAATACGAGCGATCTCTTGAAGCTTTCTAAAGTCTGGCTGACCGTCTGCAAAAGCGTTAAAAGAAAATGCAAGCATTAGAAAAGGAATTAATAATAATTTCATCTCTTTCTCCTGTTGTTATCCCTTAAATCGTAAAAGGTTTAGTATGAGGTTTTTAAAAATACCGGTTAATACATCTTGCTTACCGCGCACCCAATAAAGACTAAAGAAATTGGTCTTATGCTTTATGGGCTTACGATAAAATTCAAACATAAAAAATTTCAAACTTCCGTTATAAAAGAAATCAAAGAGTAGGCGTTTAGCGCTTATTAAAAGGAAGCCTTCTCTTAGAAAACTCAAAAGTCCTTGGCTAAGGGCTGAATTGAAGACTCCGAAACTAATAAAGAAGAGGAATCTTGTGGACCTGCGACTAAAGAAGTAGACCGGAGCCCCTAATAAAGATGCAAAGAATGTCATCCAAATATTGATGAGGGACTGGCGGTTAATATTATTGTACCAGGCCCCTTCTCCTACAATGAACTTGTACTCTTTATTTTTAGTTAAGCTATTTGAAAGAATAGACCTAGAGATAAACTCAGTTCCAAAAGTCATCGTTGTATTAATGGTAGTTAAGGTAATAATCTTGCTGCTGTTAGCACCCCAATAATGTGCCCATTTTGCGACGGCGCCACCGATTGGACTGACTTGTAAAAAAGTCAGGAGAGTATAAGACCAAATAGCAAGTTTCTTACCTGCCCGGCCCGCTGCTACAACAATTTGAGACATAAGCTTCCATGTTTATGCGATTTTTTAAGATGAAAAATTCTAACAAGATGCCCGATTAAATGTATACACTTTAGGACTTGAGGGAAATACTCAGGTATAAGTGTAAAAACTTTGGACAGGGCTTTCTTTTTTACTCGGTAGCATTTTGTAAGTGGCTGTTATTATGAGCATTTTCTTGGCATATTCCTTGTAATTAGAAGCCTAGGAAGGAGCTTGTAATGGAGCAGTTAAAATTAAAAAATAAAATAAATCCAGTTCAGATCAAAAGAGATGAGATTCGAAATCGTCGTAGAAAAGCTCATGCTATTGCTCAATACAAAAAAATGAAAAGATCTCAAGTGCCTTATGAACCAAAGCTTCTATCCAAAGGTTCAGTAAATTTTAAGCAGGCCATTCTTTTTAGTTTTATCCTTTTCCTTGGTAGCTATATCATCCCTGAATTAGCCTTTATCTCAGTGGTCTTTACCTCTTTATTATTTGGTCTACTGTTTAAAGATAGAATGAAAAAAGAGTCTTTTAAGAAAGTTTTAACGGCCTATGAAAGAGAAAGGCTAAAAATGATAAGGCCATATAAAGTAGTCCTATCATCTAAAAAGAAAAAGAGGCTTCCTATCTCTAGATCAATTCCAGGCCATAGTTTTAAAGATGAAGATGGGAAGACTATTAGTCAGTTTGACTGGAGACAGTTGACTCAATAAGACGGTTAATGGTGCCACAGCTTTGACCCCTAAAAGGCACCAGCGTCAAAATTAGGCCATGCAATACCTTAAAAATTCGTTCAAATTCTTGGCATCTGTTTTGCTCTAACTATAGAGAGAAAGGTGCGCTTATGTGCACATCACTTACAGGAGGTAAGTTATGAAAGCAGTTCTTCTGATCTGTTTTATGCTAGGGATAGTGACTTTGACCGGTTGTATGGACCAGGTAAAGGTCTCAAAAGTTAAAGAAAATGCACTTCTACAAAAGGCTCAAAAGGCCATTCATTTAGAAAGAGATAAATTAATTGGTAGCAACTGGTATGCTGGCAGACATGCGGAAAAATTCGGCTTTAATAGAACTGAAAAGTCTCGTCTTAAATCTATAAAACTTAGCGAATTTACCTGCATGAAAAAAAGGGAAGGTAAGTGGTACTCTCTAGAACGTTCCATAGATTGCCATAGCTATATCAATTTCGTGTTTAAATCTGGAACTAAAAATCTCGTTTTTAAAACTCTAGTTAAATTCAAAAATGTTCAAAAGAAATTTAGTATTAAAGATAATATTCTGCGCGACAGATTAAGCTACGGCTTTGTTAAACAGAATCCCTACTCAAAAAAGACTTTTGCTCGTTATTGGAAAGTTTTAAGAGAGGGAAGACTTGCCGTAGGAATGCCAGAAGACTACCTAAAGATCTGCTGGGGCAAACCTCTTAGAGTTTTTAATAAATCTATTGATGCTACTGGACGACGCGAGACTTATGTCTACGATCGCTACTTTGTTAGACTTGAAAATGGAATCGTGCAGAGTATACACAAATTTGATTCTTAAAGACTTTTATAAACCGCAGGCTTAAGAACTTGGTCGCACTTGTTAATCTTAAGCCTTTTTTCCCTTCTACTTCCCACTCTTACTCGGGAAGATTTAATTTTACATTCAGTTACTTCTTTATTGTAGCGCTTCTCACCGTCTTCAAGAGTCTTTGACTTGTCGAGGCTAAAGCCCATCATATGCATCATCTCGTCCTTATCAAGTTCATACATGGACTTTTGCTCGTTTACGCCGAAGATTGAAACGAATTCAACTGGAGAGTCCTCATAAAAGATGATTTCAACAATATTATCTGGGGTAATGGAGTGACGACCTAGGACCTTATCAGCAGGCCAGTTGATATTTCCAAAGGCCTGAAAAATTAGTTCGCTACAGACAATAACATCAGTAGAGGCGGCATCAAAATTAAAATCATATTTTTGACCATAATGACCTAGTGCCCTTTGGTACACGGCCAGCATTCGCTCTTTATCCTGAAGGATACCGGGAACTCTCATATGAAGAATTTCATCAGTATTAAAGTAGGAGGCAAGGGGGTTAATTTGAATCCCAGGTCTTAAAGCCTCTAATACATTTTTTCCGGCTTTAATCATCTTTTGATAAGGCTTAAAAATTGGATGATACCAGATGCCTAGATCTTTAAGCTGCTCCTCTGTCCCAAGCCAAATGGCAGGATGGGTCCAATGACCAGGGATAGTCATATCTGTTAGAGCGAACGGGCTTCTTTCTACAATGATATCAAGGGGCATAAGTCTTGGTTTGAATTCTGCCAGAGCCTCGGTGTTTTTATAGAGAAAGCCTTTTCTAAACTTTACTTCACCCATGACATTTCCAAAGCCTTTAGAAAGCATGTATTCCAAATTATTTCCAAATCTCGCTAGGCCATCAAAGAAGGTGTAGGTCCAAATATTAATATATCCTTCAGACTCTAACCGTCCTCCTAAACTATTTCTTTTAATAAGCTCTGTTAGCTGGTCACCTTCACTGCTTACAGATTGCCCATTAACAATTAGATCTCTATAAAGCTTCTTTAGATTTTCTTGATTATCTTTAGAAGCTACTTGATTAATTAGCTTTAAGATTTCATCTCTTGTTACTGAACTCTGCTCAGCTTTTCTAAAAGCATTATGAATCTGAGTTCTCATCTCATCTGGTCTAAAATAGGCCTTATGAATAGTTCTTAGACTTTGAAGAAGTTTTAAATGATTATGAAGATACAAAAGCTTTTCTTCATGGCCTGCTTCATTTAAAGCTTTTAAATCAATTTGAGCTTGAATCAAAATATTTCTATAAGTAGGGATAAAACGATAGAGAACTTCTAGCTGAGCTCCACTCAAAGGTGAGCCAGAAGAAAGTCTATTATTGTATTCAATACCTTTTTTAACAATAAATCTGGTGAAGTTGTTTAGAATCCTTCGAAGCTTATCTGCTTTTTCAATTGGATCTTTAATTTTAGAAAGAGAATAAACCTGCCTATCTGTTTTAAAAATAACCTCACGAGGGCTTAATAAAGTCCCAAAGGACTCCATCGAGAGCATCGCTAGAAATAGGGTTATTAAGACTTTGTTCATCTAAATAAGTTTATCTTGCTAAGGCCCGCTAAAGGGTTTTCTTGTAAAACCTATAGGCCCTGTATGAATTTTAGACAGGTTAAGGGCCTATTTCGGTGTGTTATTTCAGGTATTTATGTCATGTTTTTGTTAACAATTGTCTTACATGTTCCCAACTAGGAATTGATTCACGATATAATAGGGTAACCAGTTTTTTAAACTGGCTATGACAAGGACTGCGGCCGCAAACTTCAAGGATGAATAATGCGCACTACACTTTCTTTATTTTTATTAGTTTTTCTTTTGGGATGTAACGAAGCAGAGATTGCTGAAGGTCAACTCCCTGATAATGTAGATAACAATCAGCCAATTGTTAAACCTGAGCCGACACCGGCACCAGGAACAACTCCTCCTCCTGGTAATGCTCCCAGAGGAATACTCAAGATTGGAATTCTTGGTGACCTGAATGGGTCCCTTGGAGATCCAAACTACGCCAGTACGGTTAAGTCTGGAATGGGTCATATACTTTCATCAGGTTTTGACATCATTATCGGAACTGGCGATTTCACCAGTGGGGAGGATTATAAAAAGAAATTTCCACCTTCAAGATTTAGAGAAATGTGGAACTCTTTTGAATCAAAGATTCTTAATCCTATTAAAGAAAAGGGAATTCCTTTTGCGCCCTCTCCAGGAAATCACGATGCTAGTATTGAAAGAGAGCGTGGTTATTATAAAGACTTTTGGAAAGATAAAACGCTTGGGGTAACCATGGTTTCCACTGAGGCTTACCCTTTTTATTATTCTTTTCTTTATAAGGGCGTCTTTTTTATTTCCCTGGATAATGTCCGCACTTATTCCCTAAGAGATAGAACCGTTAATGGAGTAACTCAAAGAGAGTGGGTAAAAAATCAGCTAAACTCCGAGGAAGCAAGAACGGCCGTGGCCAGAATCGCTTACGGTCATGTTCCACTCTACCCAGTCTTATCTAAAAGCAAACATTCTAAAAACGGTAGAGGTAAGTACTACGCCTTTCTTGGAAACGAGCAGCAAGGTAAAAGATCAGATTCCTTAGAGCAAATCTTTAAGGATGGTGATCTAAGCTTGGCCGTATTTGGGCATTCACATGCTTATTATCCTGGGGTTGTTCATCATAATAATGAGGCTTTAGAAGATTCTCTTAGAATCCTTTCAATGCCTTGTTTAGGACATGGGAATAGGTACCTTGATCAAAGAACTTCCGCCCGCTCAGCAAGGGGGTATGGGGCCGTTACAGTGGATTTAGAGACCGGTCACGTAACTCTTGATGCTCATGGCTCAGATGGGACCAAAGTGGATAAAACCAAGCTTCCAGAGCGTATTAGGCCCTATTCACATTTAAGTATTCGTCGTCACGATCTCGTGAAGAAGGAACTTGGAGAGTAATAATTACAACGCCCTAGGCTTCTAAGGAGGGGACTGATACTCCTCCTTTTATGAAAACACTTATCTTTATAGCAATAGCACTTTTATCTGGGGTCGCAGCTGCTTCAGAGTTTACTTCTCTAACTGGCGTTAATGAACTTTGTTTGACGACTTCAGAAATCGGTCAAAAATTTGGAATTGAATATTCTAAAAGCGATTTAAAAGCTGAGAAAAAGCTCTGTTCTATGGATTTTTATAGCAGCGAGCTTCAGTATAAAAAGAAAGGTGTAAAATACTCTTTAGCTGTATGTCCGAAATTAAAAAATACCTCACCGGCCCTAGAGGTTTTTGCCGTTGATAGTGACTTAACAAAAGAGCAATTCTTAAATGAAGAATGCTCGAAAGTTCAAAAGCGGGGAAGTAAACTTGCTAAATATAAAGTTTCAACAAGCTGTTCTTATACACCTTCAATTCTAGGTTATTATCACTTCTCAAGACTGCTTAATATTGGTCAGGTTCCAGTAGGAGTTCTAAGAAGTGTCGATAAGAGCTTTCATATTGCCCAGGCAGAATTAGGCGTAAAGTACACCGCTCATATGAGTGGTTGGTTACCAAAGAACTGGAGCACTCTTTTAAAACAGTTAAACAATGGTAGAGAACGTATAACTCATATAGATGGAGATAAGAGTTATGGTGCTCTTGTTCAAAACCCGAAAGGGGAAGAGTTGTATAGAGATTTATACGGTAGCGGCGTTAGTGGCTATACAAAACATGCCCTAGCAAAACTGGCTAAAAAGCGCGGTGGAATTGAAAAACAGTTTTCTAAAACCTTTTCAAACCTGCCAAAGCTCTTTGCTCTAAAAGACTATACCGATATGCTGATCGTAGATGGAATACTTTCGCAGTTTGATAGATACGGTAATGTGGACTACTGGAAGTACTATTACTACAAAGAAGCAGGAGAGCTGGTTCGGAAAAAGTATAAAGAAGGCAGACCAGAAGTAGACGCTGCCATGAACGCAAAAGGGGCAATCGTTTTAAAAAGAATGCTTCTTAAGGATAATGACTGCGGAATTGCTTTTAGAAATAGAACTCTAGATGATAAGGCCCTAAAAAAGATTAGACATTTTTCAAAAGAGAGTTTTGAAAGACTAAAGAACCTAGTGGGACTACTAAGCAACCCGGAGTTTATCTCTTGGTTAAGTATTGACCTTCAGTTTTCTCAAAAAGATATCGCACTAGTTCAGGCAAATGCAAAAACTGTCTTTGAACTTATTAATAGCGGTGTTGAATCGGGAAAAGTTAAATTAGATCTAAATCCAGAAGATTTTAACTAAAAAAAGCGGCACCCTCTCCAGGTACCGCTTTTATTTTGAGGGAAAACTTACTCTGCTCTTCTATCGTTGTTTGCATTATGCTTACGACGGGCGTGAGCAATTCTTTTCTTTTTCTGTGCATTATGTTTTCTTCTAGCATTTTTAATTCGTTGTTGTTTTTTACGAGCTTGCTTAATTCTTTTATTATTATTTCTATCTCTTTTATTATGTTTCTTTTTAAATATTTTTCTAGAGGCTCTATCTTGCGCCTTTTCTAGTCTCTTCTTTTCTTTTCTCGTTAGCTCTCCGTCTTTTTCAAAACGTTTTTCCATTCTTTTAATTCTTCTTTGATTCTTTACAAGAGTTTTTGTCTCTTTCTTTGTAAGCTCTCCATTCTTTACTCCATGCTTAATTCTCTTGGCCTGTCTTACTTGCCGTTTATCAGCTCTGGTATCTAGCTCATCTGCATTTGCAGATATTGTTATTAATAAGGTTGCGGCTGCGATTAGAATTGTTGATAATTTCATGGTGTCTCCTATTTGGTTGTTGTTCGTTTATCGTTTCTAACTAGCATTACGAGGGGGATCTAAAATAGTTGCGCGTGGTGCGAAATTATTTTTATTTTTTAGCTAAGTATCTGTAATTAAAGAGGATTGTTTTTGTCGCGCAACTTTTTAGGTCTTTCATTCGTAAGGTTAGGGAAGCTTAATGATGAGGAGCTTATGGCCCTGGTTGGAGCAGAAGATAACCAGCGGGCCTATGAGGTTCTTTATAAGAGGCATAGGAGAGCAGTCATGAGCTATATTGGGAACATGATTTACGATAAAACGGTAGTGGAAGAGGTTTCTCAGGAAGCCTTCTTTAAAGTGTACCGCCATCGTAGTCAGTACCAAATAGATAAAAAGTTTAGGCCATGGCTTTGGACTATTGCCCGTAATACAACGCTTGATTACTTAAGAAAGAAAAGAGACTTACTTTTAGAAGATATATCCTCAGGAGAGGACGAGAGAGATTCAATATCCTTAATAGAGGATGACTCAAGTAATGTGGAAGAGCTTATTTTACGAAAGGCAGATGCCCAAAGGGTTCATGAGGTATTAAAAAAGCTTCCCGATGCCCAAAGAGAAGTATTAACTTTAGCCTCTCTTTCAGAAATGTCTTATGAAGAGATTTCTGAAATTACGGGGAAAAGCATTAGCTCAATTAAGTCGGTGCTCTTTAGGGCGAGAAAGAAGTTTATTGAAGAGATGAGTAAGGAGGAAGAATGAAAAAATTCTTAAGTTCCTTAAAAGAAAAAATAGAGCAGAGAGATGAGTTTGGAAAGGCATCAGAAGACAGGTTCTTAAATAATTTTAGGGAAGAATTTTCTCCTAAAAAAGAGCCTCTCTTTGGTACTTTTGGACTCCGCCATGGAATTGCAGCCTGTGTCTTAGTCGTTGCTACTTTTAGCTTTTATAAGACAAGGGATATCGAAATTAGTCCTAGCAGTATGGCAGCAATCCAATTGATTGAGAATGAAGCTCTTCTTTCAAATATGGATATTTTAGAAGAGCTTGAAGAGTTTGAGGATTTAAGTGATGAAGATTGGGATGTTCTACTGGGAGATGCTAATTGAAATCACTATTCCTGTCGGTTTTATTGGCCACGAGTATCGGTTATGCCAGTGAACTAACAAATGAAGATGAAGAGATTGTTAAAGATTTGGAATTTTTTTCGAATCTAGAACTCTTAGAAGATGAAGTAAGCCTTGAAGAGTTAGAAGAAATGGAAGCACTAGTTACGGAAGAAAAGAAAGGAGAGCAGTCATGAAAACATTTTATAAGATCGTCTTTGTTCTCTTGTTTAGTTTTGCGACCTTAAACCTTGGTTTTTCACAGGAAACGGAAGATTCTGTCAAAAGGTGGAAGAGCCTATCTAAAGCAGAAAAGCAAAAGATTCGAAAATTCTATAGGAAATGGAAAAAATTAGATCCTGAAAAAAAAGAGAAACTGAAGAAGAGATTTTCAAGATTTAAAAAACTTTCCCCAGAGCAGAAAAGAAAAATAGTAAAAAATCATAAAAGATTTAAAAATCTAAGCCCTGAAAGAAAGGCTAAGCTTTTAAAAAGGTTTGAAAAATTTAAAAAATTACCTAAAGAAGAAAGGCGAAAGCGTTTTAAAAAGCTTAAGAGATTAAAACGTGAAAAAAGAACCTTAAGGCGACAAAAACGCTCTACTAAAGATCGAATTAAGAAAAAACAGCGAAGTAAGATAAGAAGAGCGCGAAGGGCCAGACAGGACTCTTCTTCAAGCACAGACTAGTCAATTCATAGTCCCTCCTTCATAATTTAGGGACTATGAAAACAATCCTATTACTAGCCCTTTATTTGGCTTCCTTTTCTTTATTTGCCAATACTCTATATATCCCTTTTGTTAAGCCCGTGGAGCAAAGAGTTATCAAAGATCCCAGGGGGGGAAGTAGCAAGCGCTTTGAAGGTTGTGGCCCTGTGGCCGCTTCAATGCTTTTTAGTTATTGGGAAGGGGAAAGAGATTATAAAATTTTAAGTGAAGAACAGGTTTATGACGGAACCTTCCATCCTAAAAAAACTATTAAGGAATTTTATACAGCCTCTTGGTCGCAAAAAGCTCCTGCCAGAGGGAAAGCTCCAGATGGAAAGAAATATCCCCAGACTTTTACTTTACCAAACGGACTTGTTAAGGGATTAAAGACATTTGTCCAAAAGGCTAATTCTATCAATGCAGAAAAACTCATTGTAAAAAGGTTAAAGGCAAAAAACTCCAACTCAAAAAAACTTAAGACCATTGAACGCTTACTAGAAAAAAAGGTTCCTTTTATTTCACTAATTCATAATATTCCGGCCTGTCTTAACTCAAAAGATAATAAATCTGGCGGCTGGCACTATGTCGTCATCGTTGGTTTAGATAAAGAGAAAAAGACGATTGACTTACTTTCTGGCTGGAAAGAATTGAACGCAGATACATCTACTGACACTGAGGTACATCAAAGAAGAAGTCATCCCGATTCAGATAAGGCGCATATTAAATGCAATATAGATGAGTTCATAAATGCCAACCCCGCTTACTATTGGATAGAAGAGCTTGATTCATAGAAGATCTTTTTTTAAAACTGGAATTGTCGGTGCCGTAATACTCGGTGGCGCTTATTCACTTTCAAATTCTTTAAAGTCTACACCACATCCTGATTATATTTTTTTTGATCAAGAGGAACTTGCTTTTATGGAGATCTTCTCCATTGTTATATTAAAAGGAACTCCCCTTAGCCGAGCAGAGTTGCCAGAATTATTAAAAGGAATTGAGGCTGCAATTTTAGGTCTACCACCTCTAGTACAAAAAGAAGTTAGAGAGTTGCTGCTACTCTTTAAGTTTAGGCCCGGTCGGTGGTTAATGGGAAGAAATGCCCCTTGGAGCGCGGCCAGTGAAAAAGAGGTAGACACTATGTTAAATGATCTTAAGTATCATTCACTTCCTCTTCTTAGAGGGGCCTATGGAGCTCTTTGTGAACTGGTTAATGCAAGTTTCTATGCCAATCCAAAAAGCTGGAAATCAATTGGTTATCCAGGTCCTTTGGAGCTCGATGAATGAGTTTTAATGAACCTATCGACAAAAACTCACAGAATATAATTGATGGAAGACAGATCTCTAACGATCTAACTTTAGACTTTGATATTGTTATTATTGGTTCCGGTTCTGGTGGGGCCATGGCCGCACAGGTCTTATCAAAACGGGGTTATAAAGTTCTTGTAGCAGAAGAGGGACCTCTTAAACTTACTAGCGATTTTAAGATGAGGGAAGCAAAGGCCTATCCGGAGCTTTATCAAGAAAGTGCTGGGAGGCTAACAAAAGATAAAGGCATAAAAATACTTCAGGGAAGAAACGTTGGTGGCGGTACGACTGTAAATTGGACTTCTAGTTTTAAAACACCCAAACGTAGTTTAGATTGGTGGAAGGATAGGTGGAAAGTCGAGGGATGTTCAGAGTCTCAAATGCTTCCTTATTTTGAAGAAGTCGAAAAAAGAATGGGAATTAGGCCCTGGGACATACCGCCAAACGAAAATAATGAGACACTTGCAAAGGGACTTACTAAGCTTAAGTTAAGCCATGGGGTGATTAGTAGGAACGTGATAGATTGCCAAAATTTAGGTTACTGTGGAATGGGATGCCCTGTTGGTGCCAAGCAATCAACACTCGTAAGCTTGTTACCGGAGGCCATTAAAAATGGGGCAACTCTTGGTCACCATCTTCGCTGCGAAAAATTAATATTGGAAAAGGGAAAAGTTAAAGGTGTTTATTTAAGAGCAATGGATACTTCTTGTCTTCGGCCGTCTTCTCGGAAAATATTGGTTAAAGCAAAAAAAGTTATCTTAGCCGCTGGGGCCATAGGGAGTCCGGCGATACTTTTAAGAAGTAAAGTCGCGGATCCTTTTCATTTAGTTGGAAAACGAACCTTTGTTCACCCGGTATGTTTATCTGGTGCCATGATGGATAGTGAAGTTGAGGCCTGGCAAGGGGCACCTCAAGTTATTTATTCTGATCATTTCTTAGAAACAAGACCTCATTCAGGGAAGATGGGCTTTAAGTTAGAAGTTGCTCCCATTCATCCCGTTATTCTTTCTAGCGTTATTGATATGCATGGTGATAAGCACCGCTATGTCATGGAAAACTATCCCTATTTCCAAGTGATAATAGCACTTTTAAGAGACGGTTTTCACCCTGAGTCAGTTGGGGGAGAAGTTTATTTAAAGCAGGATGGAAGCCCTGGGCTTGACTATAAAATCTCTCCTTATGTCTGGAATGGTATCCGCGATGCTTGGCTCGCTAGTGCTGAAATTCAATTTGCTGCTGGTGCTAAAAAGGTTTGGCCTATTCATAGGGAAGCAGATTTTTATACTTCTTGGTCAGAAGCTAAAGCTTCAATTATGAAGCTTCCCTTAGAGGTCTTAAATGCCAAGATTGTAAGTGCTCATGTCATGGGAGGCTGTGCAATGAGTGAAGAAGAAAAACTGGGCGTTGTTGACTCCCTAGGCAAGCACCACCAACTTGAAAACCTTTATATTATGGATGGCTCCATATTCCCCACTAGTGTGGCCACAAACCCCATGGAAAGCATCCTTGGCTTCGCCCTTAAGAACGCCCAAGCCCTTAAAATTTAGAGTTTTTTCCCTTTTGAACATAGGGGTGAGCTTTGCTATAAATGCCCCATGGAAATTACAAAAAGAATAGAAAATTTAAAAGAAGAATTTAATGGATTTTCCTCTTGGGAGGATCGTTATTCTCATATTATTAAGATGGGCAAAGAACTTGCTGAGCTCCCAGATGAATACCGCTTAGAAGAAAATAAGGTTAGAGGCTGCCAATCTCAAGTGTGGCTCTTTCCAGAACTTAGAGAAGGTAAAATTCAATTTTATGCTGATAGCGATGCCTCAATTGTAAAAGGTATTATTTCATTATTATTAAAGGTTTACTCGAATTCGACCCCTGATGAAATCTTGGCCGTGGGAACTGACTGGTTAGATGATATAGGGCTTAGGCAACATCTTTCAATGAGTAGGGCGAATGGATTATCTTCAATGTTAAAACAGATTTCTCTTTATGCACTTGCTATGCAAACAAAAATCAAGATGGGGTTAGTTTAATGAGCGAAGGACAATTTCCGTATTTACATGGTTTCTCACCTGTTGAACAAGCAAGGCTAAAAAAACAAGCTGAATTTTTAGAGCAAACAATTTATGAGAATGTGGATTTTTCGAGAACTAAAAAGGTTCTTGAGGTTGGCTGTGGTGTTGGGGCTCAATCTGAAATTCTTCTAAGAAGACATCCTAATATTAATTTAACAGGTATTGATCTAAGTGATGATCAGTTAAAAGTAGCTAAAGAAAGTATTGAAAAATTAAGTTTTGCAAAAGATCGCTATGAAGCGCTTAAGGCCAATGCGGAAGACCTTCCTTTTGAGTCTGGAGACTACGATGGCTCTTTTCTTTGTTGGGTTTTAGAACATGTTCCTTCACCAGCAACGGTTCTTTCAGAGGTGAGAAGGGTGCTTAGACCTGGCGGAAAAATAGTGGTCACTGAAGTTATGAACTCAAGTTTTTTCTTGGAACCCTATAGCCCTAATGTTTGGAAATACTGGGTGGCCTTTAATGATCATCAATATGAAATCGGGGGAGATCCTTTTATTGGTGCCAAACTTGGAAACTTACTTTTAACTGCAGGTTTTAAAGATATTGATACTAATCTTAAAGTTTTTCATTTTGATAATAGGCAACCTGATAGAAGAAAGGAGATGATCGACTTTTGGAGCGAGCTTCTCTTAAGCGGGGCCGATGAACTTGTTCAGGCCAATAAAGTTGATGAAAAAATGGTTGAAGAAGTTAAAAAAGAATTAAAAAATGTTAGCCGCGACCCCAATGCTGTGTTTCACTATACGGCCATGCAAGCTAGCGCAACTAAATAAAAAAAGGCCCTTCAAAGAAGGGCCTCTTATTCACTATATATATTTTTTTTTAGTTTAAACGGTGTCCATACTTACGAGCTCTTTTTCTAAGAAGTTTCTTAGTCGTAGCATCCATTTCAAGAAGAAGTAGAACCCCTGAGTTTTCACCATCGTTGTCTTTACCAACAAGAGAGATATTTCCGGCTTTCTTTTCACCAATATAGAATCTAAATGTTGCGATAGCTCCATCAATATCTAAGTTAAATGGATAGAAGATACCAAAAACATCTTTACCAAGATAAACCGTCATATTGTTCCAAGCTTTAATAGTAAAAGCTAGTGCCGGAAGTGAACCTCCACTTACACCAGGAAGAGCGCGTCCTCCAGGTAGAGTTTGTGGATCTAGGATTTCAGCTAGATCACCTAGTAGGTCATTGATTGAAATATTAACGGCCATTAAAGTTCCGTCTGACTGTAGGTCAGGACTTACCTCAATATAGCTGTTCTCAAACTTAGGTAGGTTGTACCTTAGGCCACCATCGATTTGTATTTTTTCAAATACTGTTGTGATTAAAATTTGATCTTGGTGAAGGGCGATATGTGGTCCATCAATACCTTCAATTTTTAAATTGTCTCTTTGATTATCTCCACAAGAAGCAGAGAAAAATATTAGACCTGCGACTGCCAAATAACCGATTCGTCTCACGATTGTAAAATTCATAAATCCTCCATAATTTATTTGTGCTTAAGCTTAATTTAAGGGGTATTAGGAGGAGATTCAACTAGGAAACTTATACGGTAACAAAAAGACCCTAACTAACTTGCTCTGTTATTAATTTGGCGGAGGTATTTACTCCGCCTTTTTTTCTGACTTTTGTTGGCTTTTAAGATATTTGTCCTGAAATTTTTTGATATAAGGCACTTTTGTAATTCTAAATACCTTTTCTTCGGTTACCCAGCGCGAATCTGCAAGCCGGTTTGATTCATTACAGAAGAAATCTATATTTCTAACGTAGTCTTCGCCGCCTTGAACCAAGATACCTTCAACAGTTTTTGTTTTTCTATTGAATACAGGGCTTCCTGAATTTCCAGAGTAGGTATCAAGATTCACATTGAAGTAATATCTTTTCTTAAAAAGAGTAGAAATAGGCTTAAAGATCTCTTCTTTATTCATTCTCTGTACTTTCCCATTGTCAGTAATTTTCATAGGAATTCCAGACGGGTGGCCAATGACTACTAAGCTATCACCAATCTTTGCCTTTCCTTTTCTTCTAAATTTTAAAGGAGTGCGACCTTTAACCGGGCGGTCAAGTTGAATAACAGCGTAATCTTTTAGCTTCCATTTACTAGCGTAAAGATCTCTTTCATAAATTTGTTTACAGCTGTAAACATCTTCTTTTTTTATTTTTTGAGTACCTTTTTTAAAATCAAATACCCATTTAAACTTATCGCAATCAAATTGTTCTTCAATACAATGGCCTGCGGTAACAAGGACATCAGGGGCTACAAGAAAGCCACTGCAAATGGGAAGACTATACTGGTCTTTAAAAGGTTCTTCTTCACATAGTTCAAACTTGTCTTCTGCAGTTTGCTTAGTAAAATTATAGAAATTTACATCACCAATATCGTCTTTGAGTTTGCTTGACTTCACCATACCGGCCACAGATTTAGCTAGATTTCTAAATTCTTTATTGGGGTATTGGTCAACTTCATAGCGATCATCATTACCATAAATGATTTTAGTCCCATCAAACTGGACCATGGCCGAAGCAGAATAGGATAAACTTAATCCAATTAAAATGGCTGATACTTTGTCTTTCATAATTACCTCTAAATCAGAGGTAAACTACCAATATTATGATAATGACACAATGCAGTATGTAAAAACTAAGCTATAAAGTATTTGTTAATAAAATCAAGGGGATATCGAACCAAAGAATAAGGTTTATGACTCTTGAAATGTACCTGGGTCTAATCTTTCTTGATCCTAACAGGCACTTTCTTTTTTTTCTTTTCTGTCCTCGCCTTAGCCTCAATGGCCATACCTAGCATGACTCCAGCGATTACAACGATTGTTATCGGTTCCATTCTTACACTCCCGCTAAAGTTAGAGTGAGAACCACTCTTCTATTATAGCGTATATTCCATATCGGTATTAAGGGGGTAAAGATGAATTCTAAGGTACTGATATTAGTTTAATGGAAAAATTTAACAGCCCTATTTATGGGGCGGATTATTTCTTCAACGTATTTTCAATAGCTTGTATTAGCTTATCTTCGTCTCCAGGTCTTAACTGGATATTCCATTCTCCCGAAGGATACAGGACAGAACAAATTCCATTTTCACAGTTATCTAGGCAGCCGCTAGCATTAACTCGTACTACACCTTTGCCAAATTTGGCCTTTGCCCTATCTTTTACGGATTTTCTAAAATTTGAGGCCAGCTTTTCATCGCATAATTGACCATCTTCTTTGATAAATCTGCACTTGGTACAGATAAAAAGGTGAGCTTTGTAATTTGTCATAGTTTGCCTGCTCGGAAAAAATATAAAACTTGTAGTAAAATAAACTAGATACAGTACTTTGAAAAGGTGAGCATTATGAGCGGAGATCCGCTTTTAAAGAATTTAAACACAAACCAAAAGGCTTTGGCGGTAAATCTTGATCCGGGAATCTACGGATCTTTCGCAGAAATTGGTGCAGGACAAGAGGTGGCCCGAAACTTCTTTAAAGCAGGGGGCGCTGCCGGAACCATAGCTAAATCCATGTCAGCCTACGATATGACTGTAAGTGATATTATCTATGGAAAAAGTGGGCGTTACGTTAGTGAAGAAAGAGTAGATACCATGCTCGCAAGAGAGCATGAGCTTTTATGTGAAAGACTTTCTGAAGTTAGGCCTGACGGAACTAGGTTTTTTGTTTTTGCTGATACTGTTGCCGCAAAAAGTTTTAAAGGCGGAGCAGACTGTCACGGTTGGCTTGGAGTAAGGTTTCAACACGAAACTGAAGCTGAACCATCACAAATTGTGATTCATATCAGAATGCTTGATCAAACAAACTTTCAACAACAAGATCTTTTAGGGGATATTGGTGTAAACCTAGTTCACGCTTGTTACTTTAGATTAGGGGATCGAAATGAGTTAGTTGATAGTTTAATTGAAAATATAGGAAGAGATAGATTAGAGATCGACCTGATTAGAGTAAGCGGCCCAGCTTTTAAAAATATCGATAGTAGACTTTTGAGCCTCGAGTTAGTTAAGCAAAAATTATGTTCAGCTGTTTTATTCGATGAAAAAGGAAAAGTCTTATTAGCAGGAGATGCGCTCTATAAAAAAAATGTCCTCGTTTGTAGAGGGTCATATCGACCACCGACATTAGTTAATTTAGATATGTTAAAGACTGGTCAAGAAAAGTTTGTTGAAAGACTAGAAGGTGATGAGAAAAAGAATATTTTAGTTATTCCTGAAATTAGTATGCATAAGCTATTAGATAGAGGGGAAGTTGATAGTGAGGACTTTTTGGCCAGAGTCGATCTTATAAATGCCCTTGGGCATGATGTGCTTATCTCTAGCTTTGAAGGTTATCATCAATTGAATGAATTTTTATCTACTAAAAATAGGAAGGAAGTGGCCTTTGTATTAGGATTTTATAATCTCGAAGAAATCTTCAACGAAGAACAATATCTTGATGAGGATGATGGTCTTCTAGGGGCCATCGGAAAATTACTTGGACATAGAACCAACCTTTTTATTTACCCAAGTGTAGATGACGCTAAAAAGAAGAATCTTCATTCAGCTGACGCTGGAGTTGATAAGTCAATGCATAAGCTTATAAGTTATCTTAAAGAAAAAGGTAGAATAGCTGATATTGATAATTTTGATAAAGATGTTCATCATATTTGGTCTAGAACTGTTTTAAATATGATTATTAAAGATGAAAGCGGCTGGGAAGAGATGGTTCCTAAAACTGTTGCAGACGCAGTAAAAGATAAATGCCTCTTTGGCGTTAAGTGTGAGAAATAAAAATGAGCAGTGATGATTTCTTAGACTCTAAACTAATGAAGCCCATAGATGACGTCATTATTATAGATGATGAACAATCCGTCATTGATGTTCTTGAAATGTACTGTGAGAATCTAGGTTGTTTTAGAAATATTATTACCGCAACTGACGGGGCCATGGGGGCCAAGAAGTTAGCTAATCAAAAGTTTTCTCTTATATTGTTAGATGTAAATATGCCTAAGAGAAAGGGCGGTGACATCATAAAAGAGATGGCACTTGGGACTAGCGATAATGTGATTGAATCAATCTGTGTTGTTTCAGGTAATATTGATAAAGCCTTTTTAACTGAGGCGCTTGAGCTGGGTGTTAAGCACTATATGGTAAAACCTTTTACTGAAGAACAGTTTCAAGAAAAAGCTAAAAAAGTCTTAAAAACTATAAACCCAAGTCTGTTTAAGTAGTCTTTTGATCTTCATTAAAAAGATGCAAGGTCCTGGTTGGAAAAGCAAAGCTTACACCAAGTTCATTGGCAAGTTTTAAGATATCCATCGATAACTGATGTTCCTCTTCTAGTTGTTTATCCCAATTTGGAACATGCCAAAAAAGATAGAGAAGAATATCTAAAGAGCTATCAGAAAAACTTGTAAAGTAGACCCTAAAATTATCTTGTCTTACGTTTTCATTATTCTTCAAAAGTTCACGAATACCATTGCAAAAGGCATCGAGTTTTTCTGGCTCGGTGTCGTATTGAACACCTAACTTTGTTTTTAATCGTCTATAATTTCTTCTTCCATAATTGTCGATATGGGTATTGGTCAGAATTCCATTTGGAACAGTTATCATTGAATCATAAAGAGTTCTTACTCGGGTTGATCTAATGCCTACCTGTTCTATAACTCCTTCAATATTGCCTCCAATATTAACCAAATCCCCAATTTGAAAGGGCTTATCTAATAGAATCGTTAGTGAGCCAAAAAGGTTTGCGATCGTATCTTTTGCGGCAAAAGCAAAGGCAAAACCACCAATACCCATACCAGCAATAATGCTCTTCATATCAAGGGTTAGTGAGTTTCCAATAAAGATAATACCAATACAAAAGACAAAGAATTTTGAAGTCTTTGAGATAAGTGGAACTAAAATATCGTCGTACTTATTTTCAGTAAGCTCCGCCTTTTCTGCCAGCCAAACGCCAACGACATCTACTATTCGATTGGCAGCAAAAACGCAGGCTATAGTGAAAACAACATATCCACCGCGAAGAAAGGCAGCCAGCTCTCCATCTTGAAATTCTAGGAGCCTTACGGCCAGGGTCCAAAAACCTGAAAAGGTCATAATACCTATAGGTAGAGTAAAATGCCTTTCCTCTGCTTCGTCAAAAGTTATGCCTCTTTTGATGAGCCAGTTAGTAACATAACGGCCAATAATAAAACGGACTATTTTTTCAATAATTAAGGAAATAAAAATGATGAGAAGGATGGCCAGCCATTGTCCATTAAGGAGAACAAAACTTCTGTGTCCTGTCCAAGCAGGCATACTTCTTTTTAATTTTGTTTTCCAGTTACTAAGACCGGTAACACCTTTAGCTAACTTTTTATCTTTTAGACTAGCTTCAAAGTAAACAATGGTATTAATAGTTTCAGGAGTAAAGAGCCATTTCTTGTCAACCTTAGAAAGGGCAATTTCTACTTCATGATATACTTCATCTATTTCAACGGACTGCTTCTTATAAAACCAAATATCACCTTCAGGCATATCAGGAATTTTACTAATATCAATATATTCGAGTCGATCAAGAGTATTAATAATCCGAGTAGCGGCTAGCTTGGCGGATTCTATTTTTGTAGCCGGATCTAATTTAGAGGTGTTTAAGGTTTTAACCGCTAAGTCTATGGCCTTCTCATCTCCAAGCTTATAGCCCTTCATCGTCTTTAAAAAATAATTCATGGACTGGCGAGGGCTTTCAAAACTAGGTGTTGGATACTTTGAAAAAGCATTAAAAGAAAAAAGAACTGCACTGATTAAAATTAATAATTTCATTTTTTAAACCTAATTTTATAATTTTGAGACATCTTATATTTAACTCTTGTTCTTGACAAAAATTTGAGAGACCCCATCTTATCTATAGAGAGGGAAAATAGCCTATTTATGGGCCCTATGTCCCTGTTTTTATTAGACTGGAGGCGTTATGAATAAATTTGATAGTATTGTGGCCGGAGCACTTGATATAGCTCAAGCCGAAGTACAAAAAAGAAAGCACTCAAGCTTAGATGCAAGTCATCTTTTATATGGTTTGTTATCTAACCCATCCTCCTTCGTATCTAGAGAGTTAAAAAAATATAAAAAAGATATAGAGATTTTGCTTGGTAAACTACCTGTAGTATCAAAACCAGTTGATCTAACGGAGCTTAGACCCTCTGCAAACTTTAGTGAGTGGATGACTCATGCCTCTTCAAATGCGATCCAAGCTGGACGCCAGGAGGTCACTGAGACGGACTTATTAAAGTTTATGCCGCAAATCTTTCCCGAACTTAATATTGATTATAGCTCTCTAAATAATGAAGACAGTGAGTCGGAAGCTCCCGCGTTTTTAACTAACCTAAATGAGCTTGCTAGTGAAGGGAAACTCGACCCAGTTATTGGGCGTAGTAAAGAGATAAGGGCGGTTATGGAAATTCTTGGTAGAAGAGGGAAGAATAACCCTGTTCTAGTGGGCTCTGCCGGAGTTGGTAAAACCGCCATTGTTGAAGGTCTGGCCGACGCCATTGTAAAAGGAGAAGTACCTGACGTTCTACAAGGTAAAACAGTTTACTCATTAGATATGGGTTCTTTAATGGCAGGAACCAAATTTAGAGGAGAGTTTGAAGAGAGGCTTCAAGCTCTTTTAAAGTTTGTTAAAAGTAAGGCCAGTGAAGTGATACTCTTTATTGATGAGATTCATCAGCTGGTTGGAGCTGGAAAAACTGATGGGGCTATGGATGCGGCCAATTTATTAAAACCTGCCCTAGCAAGAGGGGAGTTAAATTGCGTTGGTGCTACTACGCCTGAAGAATATCAAAAGTTTATTTTGGGAGACTCAGCCCTAGACCGAAGATTTAGGTCAGTTCCTGTAAACGAACCTAGTAAAGAAGATGCCATTGAGATTTTAATGGGTATAAGAGAGAAGTTAGAGATTCATCATGGAATAAAAATATCTGATGACGCTATTTTTAGCTCAGTAATTCTTTCTGACCAATATGTTACTGATAAGAATCTTCCGGATAAAGCTATAGATCTAGTTGACGAAGCTTCAAGTGCCTTAAAACTTTCAGCGGAAGCTATGCCTGCAAAGCTCGTGGAGCTTGAAGGAGAAATTAGAACAAAGAAAATATACTCCCAGGTAAACTCAGAAAATAAAGAAATTCAAAAAGAGATCAAAGAACTTGAAAAAAGGTTCTTTGAAGAAAAAGCTGTTTGGGAAAAAGAAGTTCTTTCAGTTAAAAAGCTGAGCGAACTAAAAAACCAATTAGAGCGTTATAACTTCGAGCTTAGTCAGGCAGAAAGAAATCAGGATTATGAAACTGCCGGTAAGCTAAAATATAGCGTCATCCCAGAGCTAGAAAGTCAGCTTGAGGGAACTGCTCACGATTGGGTTTTAAGTAAAAAGGATATTGCCCAAGTGATCTCAAGGCAAAAAGGGATACCTGTTGAAAAAATCTTAAAGAGTAAACAAGATAATATTTTAGAATTAGAGGACTATTTAAAGAACCGAGTCTTTGGGCAAGATGAACCTCTTCATGAGATCGCAGAGACCTTGATCTCCTCCCATGCTGGACTCTCAGATAATAGTCGTCCTCTTGGTAGTTTCCTCTTAAAAGGACCTTCTGGAGTTGGAAAAACCGAAACGGCCAAGGCACTAAGTGAGTTTCTCTTTAATAGCGAATCTAATCTGATTCGATTTGATCTATCAGAGTTCTCAGAAAAACACTCAGTCTCTAAGCTTATTGGAGCACCAGCTGGTTATGTTGGTTATGATGAAGGTGGTGTACTAACCGAAGCGGTTAGAAGAAAGCCCTATGCCGTTATCTTATTTGATGAAATTGAAAAAGCACATGGGGATTTCTCTGATATCCTTTTACAAATCCTTGATGACGGGAGGCTTACGGATAATAAAGGAAGGACTATAGATTTTAAGAATACTATAATCCTAATGACTACTAATAGTACAAATATAGAAATGGACTTTAAGCCAGAAGTCTTAGGACGACTTGATGCGGTTCTTAGCTATTCATCTCTTGAAGGAGATGTGATTAATAATCTTGTCAAAAAAGAGTTAAGTTTTCTTAATGAGCGACTACAAAGTAAAAAGTTGAAGTTAGAACTAGATGAAAAAGTTGTCGAAGCACTTGCTAGTAGAGGCATAGATGAAAGGTATGGAGCTCGACCACTTAAGTCTGTTTTTAATCGACTAATTACAAGACCCCTAAGTAGGAAACTACTCGAAGGTGCTCTTGAAGAAGGAATTCTAAAGGGTTCTTGGTCTGATACAGATAAAACTGTTAATTTTCAGTAATAGATGAAAATGGTCCCCTAAAGTCACAGAGGGACCATTTTTACTTTATAAACTTATGAGACCTAGTATAATAAGTTTGTATTTGTTACTTGGAGAATAAATGTCTGATGATTCTACAATTTCACTTGAGCCAGAAGAATATTTGATTCGAGAGGGTGAAGAATCTACTCAAATGTATTTTCTTCAATCGGGCACTATGGCCGTGTTCAAGAGAAAAGGCGATAGTACTATTCAAATTGGAACAATCTACTCTGGAGAAGTCGTAGGTGAGATGAGTTTTCTAGATAAAGAGCCTCGCTCTGCTAGTGTGAAGGCCATTTCTGAATGCGTTTTAACTGTTATTCCAAGTGAAAAGTTCGAAAAGACCCTTAATGCATTGCCGGCCTGGTATAAAGCTCTTGTTCATACTTTGCTTGATCGCTTAAGAAGAGCAAACTCTCGAATAAGAGTTTAGCTAAGAAAACCAAATCTTAAATTTCTTAAAAATTTTGTCTTTTTCTTCAGGCAGCCAGGGATTATTATCCAGTGATAAATGAAGAAGCGCTTTAAGTTTCTCAAGCTCCTCTGGAAGCAGTTCTAGGGAATTTCGATCTAGGTTTAAGCGTTTAAGATTTTGTAAGTTCTCGAAGGTCTTAGGTAGGTTAGAGAGCTTATTTCCAGAAAGATCTAGTACATCTAAATTTTTGAGTTCGCCAATCCAGGTAGGAAGTGACTCAAGTTTATTATTATTAAGTTGAAGATTCGTTAAAGACTTACTTGGATTAAGCTTACTAGGCAGCGCTTTAATGATCCCATTTTTTATTTTTAGAATTTTTAGTTTTGGTAGCTCAAATAACTCTCTAGGAACCTCGGTGATATTAGCACATTGAATACTTAGGTTTTCTAGTGACTCAAGATTAGACCAGGCAGTGGGGAGTTTTTCAACTCCCTCTGCAATAAGGTCTAGACTTGTTAAGTTTGTTTCCTGGAACACTTCTATTGGGAAGCTATTTTGATTCTTACGTAACTTAATCCTTTTACTGCTCATAGGGGATATTATAGTGCGCTATCCCCTAGGAAGATAGGGAAGGCCGATTTTTTATATCGACTCGAGATAATCCCAAAAATATTCTTTTTAGTATCCCTATTTATTCCAGTATTATCGCTGCTAAAAGTGCTATCATCTGATAAGACTCTTTGGTGCCCATATCTTGAGTTAGACCCTTCAGCTTGACCCTTAGATATCCTTGCTAGAGCTTCAGCGTCTTCGCGGTCTTTTCTTAGTCTTGCGAGCTCTTCGGCGGAAAGACCTTCATCATCAACACCAAAGTCAAAATCAAATCCAATTCCATCTTTCTTTGAATCACCTGATTTACCAAGAGAGCCTTTTCCTCCGGAACCGGCAGAAGCACTTGAGTTGGTATTTCCAACAGCCGCTAAGACCGGTTGGCTCTTAACCGTACCGTCTCCAGCTCCTAAATTGGCATCATTGTAATAAGACGAGAGACCACCTCGTGTTTTCTCAGCTTTAAACTTAGACGGAAAAAGCTTTGAATAAGTCATCATCGACTTAGCTCTGCTTGCGATAAGCTGTTTTTTCGCGGCCTTAGAATAATCAATACTTTTTAAATTATTCTTTTCTCTTTCTTTATTCAACTCTTTGAAATTATCTCGAATTTTTCTTCGAACAGCATTTGAATTTTTATTTAATTCTCCAGCTGCAACATTTGCTTGGTCAAGCTTTCCACTTAGGTCTGCATCCGCAAACTTTTTAACGGCAGCCTCATTCTCAGCTACAACTCCTGGAGAGAATTCTCCAATGTCTGGATATTGAAGGCTGGCACAAGTACCAGTGGCCTGACAGGAACAAGTCTTATCGATCTCAAAAGAGCCACCATTTCCTTTTTTCATACAAGAAGCGATTCTAATAACGGGCTTCTCTTCAATCTGAGTATCCATACCTTGGCGACCAAGAGTCATGGCATTTCTCATTTGGTTTAGAAGTTTTACGTACTTATCTCTTTGACCAACGGCCGTATCTAAATGCTCTAAAAGACCACTTAAGTTTTCTTGAACTAGGGCGACTGTCTTTGTTATGGTGTGAATTCTTGTTTCAGGCGTTGCCATTCCAAGAGTTCCTTCCTTAATACAGTCACCAGCTTCACCGCCTTCATTACAGTACATAATTGGATTATTATTGTGAACATAACCAGTTCCGGAGCCTTCTTTCCCGTCAGCATCAAAAGCTTGCTCTTGCCAGTGCTCATTTTGTCTTATAACAAAATGGTAAAAAGAGGTGGAGCCAATGGCCATACCTGCTGCCATAGCTGATCTCTCAGTCTCTTTTATATTAGCTTGATTAACATTGCCACTTGCTACATCGATATTATCTTCTTCAGCCAAACTATTTGCCATTGCTGAAGGAAAAATTAAATTAAAAACTGAATGACTTGCATTTTTAATATATTTTTTTATGTAAATTTCAGCTGCAAATTTTTCATGTTCTTTTTCGTAACCTTTAGGCATTTTAAAGAAGCCCGTCTTCTTTTCTAAAGAACCCAAATTTTCTTTTTCTAGAAAGCCCATGACCTCTTCTTTTGATTTTCTATAGGCTTCTTCAGCTTTTCTTTTTGTATCTTCTGCAAAATTTTTATGTATAGCGTAATTGGCTTTAGCTTCACCATAGTTACAAGCTAAGTGAGTATGGTTTCTGGCCTTATCAAGTTTCTTTTCCCACTTTTTAGTGAAGTTAGTCCACTTGATTAGCTCCGCTAAAAAATAAGCATTTAAACCAAACCAAACCAAGTAAAATCCCCAATGTGCTTTTGAAAGAGCAATAAAAGGTGCACCACATCCACAAGGAGAAGAGTTTAGGGCCGTTCCAATGGCTTTATAAACTTTTGAGAGAAGTCTATGCATAACAAAAAGAGCGTTAGTTACAATTATATTTCTCTTTGTTGTCTTAATTTTCTTCTTACCTTTTTTGACATTCGCCTCGGCCGTGGCCACAAGCTGTCTTTTATCTGATAACTCATGCTGAGCAATCATTAGAGCAGTGTTATACATCTCAAGGGCCGTCTCTCTTGTCCTTGGGGCGCAGCCTTCTTCTTGTCCTTGCTTACAGCCAATACCTGCAGAGGCGTCACAGACCTTTTTTAAATGCTCAACTCTCTCTCTTGGAACCACAGGAGTTCCGTTCACAGTAGGGATATTATCTGGATCTGGGTTTACGGTCATACACATAGAATCAACGATTTGAGTATGAGAGTTTAGAGCTTTCTCAACGGCCTCAAATTGCTCATCATTCTTTTCTTCTTTTTCACCTTTTTCATTTTCATTAAAAATTTCATCTTTAATACATTGATTAAAGTCTTGGTTTGAACCTTTATCTCTAATGATGGCAGCGACGTATGTGGCTGAAGCTGCTCTAAAGATATGATAGGCCTTTGATTCAAAATCATCTTTTTTATTACATTTTAATTTCTTAATGGCCGCAGACGCCATGGCCATAACATCTAAATTGGATAGGGCCATCTTTCCGCCCTTTGAGCCTTTATCATAATCCTTAAGCGCAAGTTCATAGATTTCGTACTCACCACGCTGTTGGTTTTGAAACTCAAGCTCTCTAACAAATTCCATTTTCTCTTGGGCAAACTCAGCGGCATTGGCCGTGTATCTACCAATGGCGCTTTTTAACTCTTCATTTGTTTCATAAACTGGACCTGTCAGCTGACCATTGGCCCCTCCAGTGGCACCGGAAAAATTATCAGTCGCTTCCATATTTTGTTTATTATTTAAAACGTCATTTTCGGCCGTGGCCATATTTCCTTTTTCAGACCTAAGAGGCTTAGCAAAGTCATCGTTATGTTTTTTAGCGGCTTTAAATTCGATTTCTGCTTCATTAAGACCTCTAGCAGCAGTGACGTAATCAATTCTTAGTCTTTCTAATTCCTCACGGTCCTGTCTATTGGTGCATCCGAAGTTTCTACCTTCACAAGAGTTTTTCTTCCTCATATAGGCATTATATTTTTCAGGTACGATTTTTCTTTTAGCTACAACATCGATGCGAGCTTTTTCTAGCCTTTCTTCAGCGGCCTTATTCTTAGCTTCCCAGTCTTCAGTCTCAAAACCTGCAACAGTTCCGCCTGGGTCGTCTTTATATCTAGCCTCCAATCCTTGAAGTTCACCATTTCGATTGATATCGGCAGAGTTACCTTGCATGTCACCAATACCAGTACAGCTAACCACAGGGCCTCCGGTTTGACGGGCCAGCTTAGCTCTTAGGCGACAAATTTCATCATATCCTTGCTGCCCTGTTACTGCTCGGTAGTTGGTAATATCTGTCATTCTCTCGCGGCGATTGGCAGCTTGTGTACGACATTTTGAAGAAGAGATATCATGCTCAACATCTTCCTTATTTTTATTTCTATTCATTTCTCTTTCGCGGTTTTCTTTTGCGATTCGATTTACTTCTTCAACAACTTTAAAATCTTCGGTGGTAAAACCAGGAGGGACAAATGCTGAATAAACTTTTTTCTCGTCGTTTGATGTTGTTCCGGAGGTCGTAATTGAATCATTGGCATAACTTGGAATTGCTCCGCCAATGGCCGTGACTTGAACTGCAAACAGAGTGAAGTTCAGCAGGTATACAAGTATTGCTTTTTTTGTCCGGTTGAAGGATTTCATCATCCATCTCCTAAAATTAATAAGTTCTAGAATTCTTATTAGTCTATATTTTAAGGCCAAATCCGGTTGATTACGCTTCTTTGAGTTTTAAAAGTATCAAATTTAAGAAAAAATAAGGCTCAGTACTGTAATTTCGAGGGTTTACACCAGCGCTTAAGGAAAATTAGTTCATTTAAAATAAAAAAATCACTGCCAATTTTAGTTGGATTAACCCAAAAATTGGTTTTTGCATTATCATAAGACTTAAGAATTACATGGAGTCAAAAATGCTTAAATTGGTCATGCTTATGGTCTGTTTCACAAGTTTACAATCAATTGCTGACGACAAGATTAGTGCCGATCAGCTCGAAGGTCTTAGCGATTGTGATTATTTTAAGTACACCGAATGTACCAGCGCTAATTTGAATATTGGTGCCTGTGTAAAGAAAAAGTATCAGGGCTTTGTAAAGGCCTGCGGTAAAGTCCATGCGGATAAATTCCTCTATAGCCGAGAAATGTATAAGCCAGAAAAAAGAGCAAAATCCAAAGATGTCGGGTGCGAAGAAGCGACTAATACTCTTTGTGTTGAGAATGGTCTAAGTCTTGAGGCCTGCTCTTCTAAGTACAAAAAGGAAATGACTAAAGCATGCGGAAATGACTTTGTAAGCGGAGCAAAGGGCGGGAAAGAGTTCGAGTGCTTTGAACTTAGAAAGAAATACTGTGGAAATGAAGTTACTATCGAATGTGATGAGATTTTTGAAGCTAAAGCTCCGGCCCATTGTAAGAGTGCAGTCCCCAGTTCTAAAAAAGGAAAGGGCGGAGCACTTAGTGACAAGGCCATGTTAGATTCATGTATGGGCACCATCACCAAGGCCTGCAAGATGCCAAGTGATGAAGAGCTTCTTAAAGAAGGCTCTAACGTAAGTGAGAGTATGAGAAAGTACCAAGTATGTGTTCAAAGGGCCGTTATGAAGTCCACTGGAAAATGTGGTTCAATTATTCCGGACAAAGAAAAAATTATAAAAGAAAAAAATAAAAAGTAAGTTAGAGATATTTTACGAATCGATTATTTTCGTCAACTAAAATACATTTTGGCTCAACCGGCTTATCTGAAACTTGAAAACCGATGATGATCACCTCTTCACCTTTTTTAATAAGATGAGCAGCGGCACCGTTGATACAAATTTCACCAGTTCCACGGTTTCCAGCAATAACATAAGTTTCTAATCTAGCCCCAGAAGTATTAGAGACAATTAATACTTTTTGACCTGGCCATAAGTCGATTCTATCAAGAAGGTCCGTATCAATGGTTACAGAGCCAATATAAGAGACGTCTGCTTCAGTTACAGTTGCTTTATGAATTTTAGATTGCAGTAGCTCTCTCATAAGTGGAACTTATCTCAATAGGATAAAAATGAAAAGCATCTTAGACTATAGAAGAGCTTGGAATTCCTAGGAAATAAAGAATTGTCGTCATAGGCCCATGGCTCATATGTTGCTCAGCTGTTTTTCGAACAATATCTTTAGCGTGATAGGCGATTCCTAGCCCGGCCGTGGCAAGCATAGGAAGATCATTAGCTCCGTCCCCAATGGCCACAACTTGGTCTAGGTTTATTTGTTCTTGCTGGGCCAAAACTTTAAGTAAAAAAGCTTTTTGATTGGCGTTAACTATTTGCCCTTCAACATTTCCTGTAAGCTTTCCATTAATGATTTCTAATTCATTGGCAAAAGCATAATCGATTCCAAGTTGATCTTTTAAAGCATTAGCAAAAAAACTAAAGCCACCTGAGATAATAGCTACTTTATAACCGAGAGACTTTACCGTTCTTATGAATTCTTGACAGCCTGTTGTGAAAGGAAGGTTTTTTAGTATTTCTTCCATCTTTGAGACTTCTAATCCTTTTAGTTTAGAAACTCTTTGAATTAAAGATTCATCAAAGTCGAGCTCACCGTTCATGGCTCTTTCAGTTATTTCTTTTATTTCTGCACCAACTCCATGGACTTCGGCCATTTCGTCTATAACCTCGGTTTGAATAAGAGTTGAGTCCATATCAAAAACGATAAGTCTTTTAGACCTTCTAAATACATTATCTCTAAGAAAAGCTACGTCGACTCTATGTTGTGTTGAAAGGGCGTAAAGATTGGCCTTTATTCCTTTAAAGTCTAAACCTTCAGGAATGGAGGTGGTTATTTCCATAACCTTAAAACTTCCAGGTTCCATATTATCTATGCGAACGATATTTATATCGTGATCAGCCAAGGTTCCCGAGACGTCTCTTAAAAATTCGGCACTAATATTATTTACTGAGACACAATTAAGAATGAATTTCTCTGAATTATCAAAGACATCTTGCTTAGCTTCAATGGGCTGATAAGTAAGAGTTAATCCTATTTGAGAAGTTCTAAAAAGCATCTCTTTTAGAACGACTGGGTTGCCAGATTCATCTCTACTTTTTATTTCAATCATTATGCTAAGAGAAAGTAAGCCATGAGTAACGGCCTGACCCATATCTGCAATGGCGTCTCCAGCCTGAGTGATTATATCTAAAAGCATGCTGGTAATACCTGGATGATCAGGTCCGGATACAGTGACTAAAATATATTGGCTATCTTCCACGGGCTTCTTCTCTTTTAATTTTCAACTTCCTCCACATTCCTAAGGTATACTCAAGAGCAGAGTAGATAGAAAAAATCGATGCTAAATAAATAAAAATATTTCCTAATAAGATCATTGGGATCCCATAGGGGTCATCATAGGCCATGAGAAAACCAATACCAAACATTTGAAAGGCCGTTTTCCATTTTCCTAGTTGTCCTACTGGTACCACGAGCCCTTTATCACTGGCGAGAAGCCTTAGAGCTGTAATGTAAATTTCTCTTAACACTAGAATGATCACCACCAACACGGGAATTCTTTCTAGGGCCTGTAGCACAATAAGAGAGCTAACAATTAAGAATTTATCGGCTATAGGGTCTAAGAATGAGCCGAACATAGTTACTATATTTCTTTTTCTGGCGATATAGCCGTCAAAAAAGTCGGTGATACTCGCGGCTACAAATGTCCACGCGGCGATATAACAAAGGGTTTGCTTCATTCCATAGAGCCAAGGGAAATCAAGTAAATTTAAATAGAGGCTACCGATGATAATGGGGATTAGGGCGACTCGAAAGAGGGTGAGCCTATTGGGAAGATTATCAATCTCCCATTCTGTCTCCGCTTGAGCCTGATTGGCCGTATTTTCTTCCATGCAGCAGCATTCCCATAAAACTAATTAGAACTACTCAAGTTTTAACACGTGCGCGGCGCGTTTGTGGAGCTATTTTTACCTTCTAACCTTCACCCCTAATCTGTTGTAATCTATAGGTGCCAGTTACCTTTTGGGACTCTAAGCATTATCGAGAATAATGCTACGAGTCCCAAAAGGTAACTGGCACCAACAAAGGAAGAAAAATGGAAGGGCACCTCAATTTAATTAAGACAGACTACAAAGAAACGGAAAAGAGGATCTTTCCAAGGTTCCCATTCACTTACTTAACCTTCAAAGCCAATAGCGGTGAAGAACAAGTCTTTGAAGTTCTTAATATTAGCTATACAGGAATGCAAGTTAGCCTAAAAAATGGTGGTTGTGATTTTAAACCTGACAGTGCCATAGGGGGAGATCTGCATTGGCGTGGAGCTTCAATTAATATTTCTGGCTCAGTAAAATGGGTTAAAGGCCAAAGATTAGGTATAGCTTTCGATGATAAGCTTACACAAAAAGAGATCCCTGCATTTTTGAGCATTGAAAATATTGTCGCTGGTATGAGACCTGTTCATGACAGTGGACTTGATATTGAAATGCCTAATAATCTCAAATATTGGCTTAGGGCAGATGGTCCAGTTGAAGTTTTTGTTTGGGAGCATAATGATCATGAAACTTCTAGATTTCAAATTATCATGATGGATAGTTTTGTTGAATGGGAAGATGGTAAAGGTCTTCGAACAGGTAATGTTATTAATAAGAGAAACGTTGAAACACCCTTGAATGCAGAGGATGAATACATCTTTGAGATAGACCAAAGCTGTGATGAAGAGAAAATTAAATTTGCGTCACGCATTATCTCTCATATTCCCAAGAACTTTTTACCCGAAAATGTGACAAGTTTCCTATCCATTAAAATTGGCGCTTAGAGCAATTCCTTTCCAGAATAATCTAAAGCAAGTATGATTCGTCCGTATTTTTTATTGGAGAATCTATGAATCGAAATCTTGCCTTAGAATTTGTACGCGTTACCGAAATGGCCGCAGTGTCCTCAGCTCGTTGGATGGGGCGCGGAGATGAAAAAGCCGCTGACCAAGCCGCCGTTGATGCCATGAGAACCATGCTTGACTCAGTTGAATGTGAAGGGGTTGTGACTATTGGTGAAGGTGAGAGAGATGAAGCTCCCATGTTATATATTGGTGAAAAAGTTGGAACAGGAGCTGGTCCAGCACTTGATATTGCCCTAGACCCCCTTGAAGGAACTACCGTTTGCGCCGTTGGGGCGAGCAACTCAATTTCAGTTATGGCGATTGCTGAAAGAGGCGGTTTCTTAAACGCACCTGATACTTATATGCAAAAGATAGCCTGCGGACCGGAAGGAAAGGGAGTTATCGATATCAATGAGTCAGCAGAAGAAAACTTAAGAAGACTTGCTGAAGTTAAGCGCTGTAGAGTCCAAGACTTAACTTGTATTATTTTAGATCGTGAAAGACATGAAGGTTTAATCGACGAAGTGAGAAAGGCCGGAGCCAGAATTAGGCTTATTGGTGACGGCGACGTGGCCGGCGCTGTTTCTTGCTGCGTACCAGATAGTGGTGTTGACCTTATGATCGGAACCGGCGGTGCCCCAGAAGGTGTTATTGCAGCAGCTGCTCTTAGATGTATGGGAGGAGACTTTCAAGGTATCCTTCGTTTTAGACATGATGAAGAAATTGAGCGCGCCAAAAAAATGGGAATAACAGACCTAGAAAAAGTTTATAGCATTGAAGAACTTGCTAAAGGTGAGGTTATGTTCGTTGCCACTGGTGTAACTGATGGAACATTTTTAAAGGGTGTTAAATTTAAGCCTTGGGGTGCTGAGACTCAATCTATTGTTATGCGCTCAAAATCGGGTACAATTAGACATATCGATGCAGTACATAGGTTTGATACTAAACCAAGATATTAAAAACAAACTTAGGGAGACTATGGATGGCCCAGGCAAGTAGAACTGAAACTTTTGATGTAGACATAAATAAGCTATACGACACAATTGTCGATTATGCTTCTTACCCAGACTTTGTTGATGGCTGTTCATCTGTAAACGTTATCGAACAAACTGAAGCTGGTGCTAAGGTAGAATATGGTCTCAACCTTATTAAAAAATTCAAATATACTTTAATTTTAAAACACGAAAAGCCTAATCGTGTGTCTTGGACTTTTGATTCAGGTGACCTTTTTAAAATGAATGAAGGCTCTTGGGAGTTAAAAGACAATGGTGATGGAACTACGGAAGTTACTTATTCTCTAGAAGTAGATATTAAAGGTTTTGCACCAAAAAAGATTGTCGATAACTTAACAAGTAAAAATCTTCCCGCCATGATGACTTCATATAAGAATAGAGCAAAGTCTAGGGGCTAATGATGACAAAAAAAGAAGATAAAGAGGGTCTTGGGGACGTAATTAAGAAGGTTGTTTCAATTGGAGTTGGAGCAGCTTTTATGACTGAGGAAGCAGTTAGGGGGATTGTTAAAGATCTACCGCTGCCTAAGGAAATAGTTACGGGACTAATTGAAAATGCAAAGGGTGCACGGACAGAATTTACCGCAGGTATTCAAGAAGAAGTTAGAAAGCATCTTAGTAAAGTAGATCCTAAGCAAATGGTTGAAGCTGTTTTAGACGGATATGATATTGAAGTTAATGCCACGTTAAAGTTTAAGAAAAAACAAGATGGACAGAGCTGAGCTGATCAAAGTTAGACTTGATTTAGTAAAAAGAGAACTTGGTACAACTGAGCTTGTGGCCGTCTCAAAATCTACTGATATAGAAAGTATAGAATATGCTCTTGAATCAGGTCAGTCCGATTTTGGTGAAAACCGTATTGGTGATCTTGAAGAAAAAGCTATTTTTTTAAAAGATCGAGATATTACCTGGCATTTTATAGGCCACCTACAATCCAACAAAATAAATCGTCTCTTAAAAATTCCAAATCTAAGATTTATTCATTCTATAGACTCTCTTAAAACCTTAGAAAATCTCTACAAAAAAGAAGAACATTTTAACGGCGATTCATTAGGTTTTTTTCTACAAATTAATACGAGTCAGGAAGAAGAGAAACAAGGTTTTTCAATTTCCAATTATGATGAGCTTGCTGCCGCGGCCAATATGATCTCTAGAATGGAAAACTCCAACTTTTATCTAGCCGGTCTTATGACTATGGGTAAGATTAGGACGGAGGACTTTGAGAAAGATGCTAGGAGCTGCTTTAAGAGCCTGGTTAAAGTTAGAAATACTTTAAAACGTGATTTTGAGCTTCCCCCTATGAAACTTTCCATGGGGATGAGCCGAGACTATATAATAGCTGCTGAGGAAGGAGCTGATTATGTTAGGGTCGGGACGAATATTTTTAAGCCAGAAGAGCCCCATCACTAGGTAAAAATTACTTTTAAATTGCAACTTTACGTCATTTTAAGCAAGTTAAGAGGGAATTGAGTAGATTTGAGAGGATGATATGGCCGAAAGAAGGGTGCCAGAATTAAGTTTATTAGATTATGTAAATGGTTCAGCTGAGCAAAGAAAAAACTTTGTGGATAATCTTTTTATTGGTCTAAAAGAATATGGATTCATTATTTTGACTGATCATACTGTTGACCAAAAAAAGGTAGATGAGGCCTATGAGCTCGTTCATCAATTTTTTCATCTTCCAATTGAAACAAAAGAAAAGTACGGAGGAGTTCCTGGCGGACAAAGAGGTTATACGCCCTTTAAAAAGGAACATGCTAAAGACTCAAAGCATGGAGACTTAAAAGAATTTTGGCATGTTGGAAGAGAGCTAAATGAAGAAAGCCCTTACTATAATGTTTATCCAAAAAACCTTTGGCCCACAGAAATTGCAAATTTTAAAAAAGCTTTTCTAGAGCTATATTCTTCTATGGATCAAACCGCAGTTATTTTATTAGAAGCGATAGGTGAAGCCCTTGGAACTCCCAAGAATTTCTTTAAAGAAATGATCCACGATGGGAATACAATTTTAAGAACGATTCACTATCCACCTACTACAGGTGAAGATACAAAAAATTCAGTCAGGGCGGGAGCTCATGAAGATATAAATCTAATCACGATGTTAGTTGGTGCTACAGGAAGTGGACTTGAGCTTCTAGATAGAGACGGAAAATGGCTTCCAGTTAAAACACTACCAGGTCAAATCGTTGTTGATACAGGTGATATGATGAGCCGGTTAACAAACGATGTTCTTCCTTCTACAACTCATAGAGTGGTGAATCCCGATGATTCTGGAGAAACAAGATATTCAATGCCTTTCTTTGTTCATCCACATGATGGAGCAATGATTTCATGTTTGGACTCATGTGTAGGTGAAGGCAAAAAATATGAAGATATTAACTCAGCTGATTTTCTTATTCAAAGACTTGAGGAAATTGGGCTTTATTCTTAGAACTTAAAACCTATAGACATTTTTGAATTAACGATAGTTGTGTTTTGTTCAACTCCGTCAGCAAAACTTTCTTGTGCGCCAATCGACTCCATGGCCGCTTCTAGTAAGACCCATTTACTATTACCGATGAATTTGGAAAATCCAAGTTTAAGTACGGGTAAGATGAATACTGAACCTGTACTTACTGACTCATCAACAGTGGTAGAAGAGATTCCATAGCCAAGACCGGCTCCAACATAAAAATAGCTTCTGTCTGTTTCGTCTTGGTTGAAAAGATAATTAAGCTCTCCAATAGCCGCTAGCCTTGTTGTTGGTACGTCTAATACTGGCTCAGAAATTTTTTGGACCTCGCTATCATAGCGGATTCCAACTCCAAGCTCCCATCTTGGGTCAAAGTTTACAACGAACAATCCTTCTACTTGATAACCGGACCTAGTAGATTGAGCCTCGGCCTCTAAGGAGGAAACACTATCACTTAGGGCATATGAAAGGTTACCTCTCGCAATCCAATAATTCTTCGTTTTAAAACGTAAGCCTTTTTCAGAGATTTTTTCTAATTTTGGAAGTTCTAGAATTAAATTTTCAATAGAGTTTGTGAAAGTGACAAACTCGCCTTTTTCAAAAGCAACTCCGCCTCGCTTATCGTTGACTTCCCAAATAGACATTGTTCTATTTACTTCGGTTGCAGTTGCCACAACACCAGCGTTTCTAATTGTAAAAAGTGATTCCTGCCCAATGGCAATTCCATCCACAAAACCTTTTCTTATGACAAAGGTTTTTTTACTGGTAGAAACAGTTTGCACGACCACAAGTTGATCGTAGGCCTTGGCCACATTAGTGGATGCAAAGATTAGAAAAATAAGGAAATAAATGATTCTTTCTCTCACATAGAAATTATATCATTCTAAGCGTCAAAAATATTAAGGGGTTAAGCCTTTCCCCTTAAGCTTAGCCCTTAAATAGCCGATAGTAATAGTATGAAAAAGCGAATGCTCATATTAGTGGGGAGTTTGGGAGTTTTAACTCTAGTATGGACACTTACCTGGGATAAATATCAAGAGAGCTTTGATGCAGATGAGGGCTCTATAAATAGCGAGAAAAAATCAAGCACTAAACCCCCTGTTTATAAAAGATTACCAGCAGAAAAAGAAGGGCAAAAAGTAGAAAGCTCCGAAGATTTTAAAACTAGTTTATTGTTTAAAAGATTAGAAGAAAGAAAACCCAGCAGCTTTAAACCTTCGAAGATAAGAGTTTTTAAAAGTGGTAATCAAAATTTCAATTTAGTTGAAGACCTAGTCGCGGTAAAAGAATCTGAAAGGCATAATTTTAGGGAAGAGGACATAGTTGAAAAGAAGTTTGGGCATCTCATAGTTAAGAAAGCTAGTGATAGTGAAGCTAAAAATCTTATTGTTCAAAATGCTAGAACTAAAAGACTTGGTATCTTAACAGGGGTTTTTAAAATAAAACTTTATGATCATAAAAGCTGGTCAGAAGTACAAGAGTCCTACTCTCTCGAAGAAGAGGCCAACTTTCCAGGTATTCGCTTAACGCTTCTTAAAACTAATGACTTAGAGAAAATCGAATCTATTTTGGCCCAAATTAGTGGTGATTCAAGGGTGGAGAGAGTTGAGCTCGAAATTCTAGAAAGCCCACCTGTAAGCAATTAGAATCATTCCAAAAAATAAATTACTCAAGTATTTATGGCTTGCTCTCGATAAGAGAGTATAGAGGTCTACTATAATGAGTAAGATGCGTAAGCACTTTAATATTTACCTTGGTTTAGTGTTGTTGATGACATCACTAGGCTCCTGCGTTCCAACCCCTGGGGATAAGACAAATGCAGGAAAAATAAGCAAAGGCGGAAGTGTAACTTTGATTCCCAGTGAAACTCCTTTTATTAGTGGAGTACCAACTGTAGTAACGAATCAAGACCTCCTTTACTCTTGGTCGCCAACTCTGCATGATTCTGGTCTGCGGTTTTCTGCCACGGGATTACCGGGCTGGCTTAGTATTCATGAAAGTACAGGGGCCTTGACTGGAATACCAAGAGAATCTGGAACCACAAATAATATTAGAATTACGGCCTACAAGGGAATTAAATTTACTGAACTAGGGCCCTTTTCTGTTCAAGTTTATGGCGATCCTCTAAAGGAAAATGCTTGGCATATTAGAAATACCGGTCAGTCTAATTTTGCAAATAATGGTGGAACTGTCGGTGAAGATATTAATTTAGACGAGGTTTTAAGAACCGGAAATTTTGGAAAAGATATTAAAGTTGGTGTTAGTGATACGGGACTTGATATTGATCATCCGGATTTATTTGTTAACGTTTTAAATCCCCTTAATAAAGACTATAAGACAAGCGCTCCTTATTTTGGCGACCCTGGAGTTGCAACAGGTGGTGACCATGGAACTTCCGTGGCCGGTATTATTGCGGCCGTGGGCTGGAATGGAATTGGATCAAGGGGAGTTGCACCTGAAGCAAAACTAGTTGGCCTAAACTATCTTGGAACTGGAGTGACTCAATCGACAGCGGTTCATTTAGATCAGGCTAGTGGGGACTTAGATGTTTATAATTATAGTTATGGATCTAGCTTTTATCCTACAGCTCTAAATGCTGACAGCACTTATATCGATCAAGTTAAATATGGTTTAAGTACTCAGCGTGGAGGGAAGGGATCAGTATACGTTAAAAGTGCCGGTAACTCCTTTCAAGAATGTGATTTTAGTAATGGTAGCTTTTTCTTAGGGCTTATGTGCTTTAGTCATAGCTCAAATCTTGGGTCCGAGGATGAACTTCCTTGGTATATTGTTGTCGGTGCTACCAATGCACTGGGTGTTAAGTCGTCATATTCATCCGCAGGCGCCAATCTTTGGGTTTCTGCTCCTGGTGGAGAGTTTGGAAAAACAAACCCTGCCATCATGACAACTGACACAGCCGGCTGCCTTGATGGATACGCAAGATTTGGTCTAACTGGTTTTAATTTTCAAATTGGTGGAGACGGAAATACGGACTGTAATTATACTCAAAGTTTTAACGGAACATCCTCTGCCGCACCAATGGTAAGTGGCTTAGTTGCACTACTAATGGAAGCAAATGCCAATCTTACATGGAGAGATATAAAACATATCTTAGCAGCTACCGCTGAAAAAATAGATGCGGCTTCTTCAGATACAGTAGTTGATGCTGGCTTTGACTACGATAATGGTCCTTATGTAGCTGTCGATAATGACGATATGATTGGGCATACTTATTCACTTGGTTGGATTCAAAATGCAGCGGGATACAATTTTCATAATTACTATGGATTTGGTCAAATCGATGCAGATGCCGCTGTAACAATGGCAAAAAATTACAGCTCTTTTTTAACTGGAATGCCAAGTGAAACTGACCCGGCATTTTCTTTATCAACAAGTACAGTAAATACGGCCATACCGGATAGTAGTCCGACAGGACTTTCAAACTCAATTAATGTTACTCAAGCTTATACAGTTGAGGCAGTGCAGATAAAGCTTAATATTACTCACCCAAGACCTGGAGACTTAGGAATAGAACTTACTTCTCCTAGTGGAACAAAAAGTATTATTTTAAATATTAATAATTCACTTCTTATTGGGTTAGATGGGGCAACACCTGATTGGGTTGATGATCATAGCGGAGCAATTTTTCTTTCTAATGCTTTTTACGGAGAGTCTTCAAATGGAAATTGGACCCTAAAAGTTATTGATGGTCTTGGCAGTGACTCTGGAAATTCTGACCTCGATTCAGCCCCTGCACACACAGGTACCTTTGTAGATTGGTCAATTAATATAATTGGACGATAATTGGTTTTTTACAAAAAAATGCCTTAAAAAGTGTTCATTAATTCTTTATTTAAAACGACCACTAAATTAGTCGGTTACCACCTAAGTATCAGTTATCGTTCAAGAAAGTACATATGAAGATTCCTTGACGGCCTTCCGGTAGAAAATATCCCTATAGAGAGAAACTCTAAAGTTCGGTCCCGATTAGGGCGAAAAGGAGATACGAGGGTGTGGGACCCTTAGATAGGTGAAATGAAGAGAATAGGAATTATAACCACATTGATGTTGGTTTTTTTGGTCGGCTGTTTAGGCGGAGGATCTAAGAAAACAAAGAACCCAGACTGTGCGTCTGGGCAGGTCTTCGATACGGTATCTCGTTCATGTCAAGGTGCCGTCGTTACCCAAAGCCCACCAGTTGCAACTCTAGCTTCATTTTCATTAGTCGAAGATTCAGCGGCCACGGCCATTACCTTAACTTATTCTGATGTTAATAGCGACAACGCTTTTTCTTGTTCAGTTACTGATCTTGATACAAATCTTTATTTACCAAACCCACTTCCGCTCTGTTCTTGTACTGGCGGTGTCTGCCAAGTTATCCTAACTCCCACTCCAGACTATAATGGACCGGCAGACTTCAAATACACAGTTACAGACGACGATGGTGTTAGTAACACAAAATATGTATCGGTAACTATTTCTTCAGTCAACGACACACCAGTAACAACTAACGCTGCGATCACGGTGGACGAAGATTCTACTGTCGCAACTACAAGTTTAGATTTAACGGTTGTCGCAGGACAGGTAACAACCGCTGGAAGCTTCTCCGATTTACATGGGGGAGCAGCTAATGAAAACAATACTCCTCTTGAATTTACAATTTTAACTGATCCAAAATCTAATGCGAGCATCGTTTCATCAACCGGTATTTTTACTTATATACCTGATGCAGATGATGAACTTGCAAGCGGTGATACAATTGTTATCGGAGTTAGGGACTCGGTTCAGGTTGCTACTGGTGATACTAACTACTCGACTATTACTGTAACGGTAAATCAAGGTGCACTTAATGCGGATGCGCCAACGGCAGATTCGAGTTCAGTTTCTGGAAGTTTTACAGAAGATACTGCCTTTAGCTTTAATGCCGCTAATGGGCAACTGACCGGAACTGAGCTAGATTCGGCCGAATTTACTGACACTTTTACATGTACTATTGACCCAAGTGTTAGTGATGTATTTCAAACCGGTAACTGTACTTGTACTTCTACTTTAGGAGCACTTCTTTGTGATGTACCTGTTAGACCAAAAGAAAATGTCGATGCTACAAGCACGCCTGTAGTTAGTTATCAAATTCACGACACAACTGGTGCCACGGCATCTTCTACAGCGAAAACTTTTAATATTACCTTAGCAAGTGTTGATGATAGACCAATCGCTCACTCAACTGTTGACGGACAACAGCCAACGGTTGATTTTTTAGAGCCCGCTGGACCAGCTCCTTCAGGGGCCATAAGTTTTTCTATCGATCAAGGTTGGGATGAAGCACCAGCTTCCTTAACTTATGCAGTTTCTAGTTCACCAACAGGTGGAGTTCTTTCCGGTTGTACAACTACGGCCGGCGTGTTCTCTTGCTCTTATACGGCCAATAGTGGAAACTTACAAAATTCAGCTACCCCAACTTTTGCCCAGTATCTTCAAGGCGACCTTCAAATAGATTCAATCATAGGTGGACCTGAAGGAAATAATATTGATATTACAATTTTAGATGCACCCAATATTGGAACAAATCCGCAAATCATAATTGATCCTTTAAATGGTGAAGATATTACTATCTATGTAGATAATGATGGAGCATCCACACTACCAACTCATGTCGGAACGGCTATTGCCGCTCATCCGGTTGCTAAAAATCTTGTTGTGGTCACCGTTCTTGGAGCCACTCCCGTAGTTGCCCAGGCCAGTACGGCCATGGCCGGAGGGAATGCTACCAATCCTTATGCCGATTCATTTACTTATACGGCCTCTGATGGAGTTAGTACGTCAATTACACAAACGGTATATATAGATATCACGGGAACAAATGATAAACCTCTTATCTGTAACTATAGTACTTATTCTGATTTAAACGCCTGTGGTGGGAATGGATGTCTTGGCACAACAGATCCAATTAATGCCATAACTCCTTCGACTCATACAGCGGCAAAACCAATTATCTATTTTAATAACTCTGATGGAGTTTGTTGGAAAACTACGGGAACAACGTCAGCAGATTGGGAAATTGTAGATAACGCTACTGAGCCTTCTTATATTCAAGATATTGTTGTGAATGAAGGCGAGGGAACTATTGTTGTTGATAATATCGGAGTTGATGAAGGGGGCGCTGGTTCCGAAGATACAGATACTCTTGGTGTAACCTCTATCACCAGCGATAACGCCATTCTTGTACCCGGCGGAAATATCTCTGTTTTCTTTAATGATACAGCACAAACAGTTGGGGCCATGCCAGGATCTGCCTTTGGCGGTGCAACCAGTGAAGGGGATGGTGATTTTAGATTAGAAATCACGCCACAAGTTGGTAATGTTGGAACAGCAAATATTACAATCACACTAGAGGATTTATCAGGCGCAACTTCAACTTATACTTTTGCTGTAACGGTACAGCCTTATTCAGCCATTCATAATGGTTGGAAAAATATTACAGCAGTTGGACCTAAGTTTAATAAATTTGATGAATTAAAGGATACTAATAAAAACGTCTGTTCTTATAATTTAGATAAATGTAATAGTGGCCAATCTTGTACTAAGGCGACTATTGGACAATCAGATCCAAACGGAACTGTTACTGCTGATGCTGACGACGTACTTTACTATAATAAAGATACAGATAAGTGTTATCATGCGGCCACGGCCGGAACTACTTGGACAGAAGTTTCTACTTACTGTGCGGTTACACCGACAAATTTAAATATCAATTGTAAGACCCTAGATGCAGGAACAGATGTGGCTAGCTGTATTAGCGGTTCAGCTCCAACCATAAATGCTACAGCTTTAAATCAGTACTTCTGGGATGCCACGAATAGTCTTTGCTATCGTTCTATTGCCACAGGTACAGGGGCAGCTGATTGGGAAACTTATAATGCTACGGCAGAAGTGACTATCGAGTGGGAAGATTTTGATGTTGTTCCTGCCGGTGAAAGTATTATCAATTATGAAGTTTATAGAAGGCTTGCTAATGAGCAGTTCGATTACACTCAGAGACTTAACCGTGAGGCCATAGACGATAATGTAAAAACTTTTACTGATAATGCTATCAACTCCATGTTTCCACCAGTACCGGGAACAGTTTACTACTATGAAGTTAGGCCAATTATTCAACCTAATAATGGAACGGACCAAACTCTATCAACCAATACGGACGAAGTCTTTAAAACTCTAAGGGTTACTGCTCCACCTGATAATATGGTGTTTGTTCACCGCTGGATGGTGAATAAGACGATGTGTGAAAAAATTCATTCAACTACAATAGATCCGAATAATAACTATCGTTGTCGTTACGAAGGTCCGGGAGATTTAGGAGCCGAGCCTAGACGAACAATTGCTTCGCCAGTTCCACTACCGGATTCTAATTACTATGATATTAAATACGATATGCTAGTTGATCGTTACGAAGCTGGATGTAATTATAATTCTGCACCTACTTGTACGGGAACTTCAGATGGAGCCTGTGTTGGAATTAATGATCCAACAACTGATGCAATTGATGGGGGAGCAAACGGAGTTATTTATTACGCAAGATCAGTAGGTAAATGTTATGTAAGCTCCGGCGGTGGTACAACATGGTCTGAGATTGATGGAAACACTTCAATTACTGATTACGTGAAAGCTCATCTTCCTCCAATTGTTAATGTTACCCAGACAAACGCTCATAATTTTTGCGCGTCAGAGGTCGCCCCTTCTGTTTTAGGTCTTTCGTTTAATACTGCAGCGACGTCTTCGAACTGTGAATTTACTAAGGGACTATGTAGTGGTTCTGATTGTTCTGGAAATCCAGATCCTAATGCCGGCGGTGTCACGGCCCCGATCGGAAGTGTTTACTTTGATATTGATAGCACCAACTGTTTTTATAATGTTAATGGATCTGACTGGTCACTTTCAGGTTGTAATGTTTCTAAAGGAGCCTGTGCAGGTTCTGATTGTGTCGGCGCTGGTGCTCCAGGTATGGTGGCAAAGCTAGGAAGTACTTACTACGATACAACCGGTCTTAGCTGCTATCAAAATACAGATGGCGCAACGACTTGGGCCTTAGTGACAACAGGTCAAAGACTTGCCAAAGTTCTTCCAACGAGAAAAGAGCAAATGGCCTATGGTCTATGGGATACGGAAAATAATACTGATTCAGCTATTGCCACACTAGAAACGGGTCTATCTTTAAATAGTTCAGCTAAATGTAATAGCTCCCAGGCAAGTGGACTTTCTACTAATTATTCTGATGTACCAGTTCCAGATTCAAATACTTTTTATACGCTTCCAGGTACAGCAACTTCTAATATTAGAAGTATGATGACGGGAAGTGATGAAACGAATCAATGTATCTCAAGATTTGGAGTTCAGGATCATGTTGGTAACGTGGCTGAATGGACGGCGGAAAGATTTAATTGCCGTGACACAGTCGTTAACTGTCCATTTTCAGTAAACGCTTGTGATACGACAGATAGTCAATGTACTGCTGCTTCAGATCCCAATGGCTCTGTTACAGCTCCAATTGGAACTTACTTTAGAGATACTGGTAATAGTATTTGCTGGATAAATGCAGATGATTCAACGGAGTGGACACCGGCCCATTGTGGTTACGATAGAGATGGTTGTGATACAGGGGACACAAGATGTATTGGAACAGCTACCCCAAACGGTACTGTAACAGCGGGACAAGGTACTCTTTTTTGGGACTCGGCGGCCAGAACTTGTTATGAAAATACAAATAGCGGTACTGCTTGGACGGCCGTAGACTTTAGTGCTGACCTAAGATTTGGAGCGGCTAATTGTAAGGCCAGAATAAATGGTGAAACAGATGCTCTTGCCGCCACAACAAATGATATGCGCTATGGTGATGGAACAGATCAGTGGTTTCAAACTTATGTTCTAGACGGAAGAGTTGGACCATGTGTGGATTCAAATTCAGATAATGCCTGTGATGGTAATATAGATTCATGGTCACTTGAAGATGAAAGAAATAATGCTGGTAGATATATAATCCCTATGGGTCTTCCGGTAGTGACACAATTTAATTCTCTTTTTACGGCCTCTAATATTCTTGATTTCTTATTTGAAATTGGCCCAACCAACGGAATAACATCGACCCAGCTAAGAGACGATATTATAACAATTGATTCAGCCACAATTGCTGGTGAAACTTCTGGCTGCGGTGGTGTGGCGACAGGGGGCTCTTACCTCGATGGAGTTGGAGCTGGGGTTTATAATATGGAGTTATTACCTTGTACCGATTCAATTAAAAGTAGAATAACTGTGGGCGATGTGACAATTGTTCAACGAGGGGCCGTTACTCCAAACCTAGAGTTTGTACAAAATGGTGCAAGAACAGATGAAAATATAGCGGTTGCCAATGCTGGGACTGGACAAATTCAAGTCGAGCTTAGATTTGATGGGTCTAATGTGACCTCTACGCCGGCCAGTATCGTTCAGGCCATAAATAGCGACGCTGGTGCAAGTGCCATGGTCTTTGCCTTTATAAGTGGGGATGCTCAGGAAACGCAGTCATCTACAGCACAGACTAACTTTACCGAGACGGAAAAATCTAGCGCCATGATCGACGTGGGCTTCAGATGTGTTGTTCCCATTAGCGGATATCAAGAATAACGCGAAGCAAAGGTGCCTATCTCTTTACATAATTAAAAAGTCAGATTGATGCCCCATGCCCTCCTTGTTAGAATTCTTTCATACCAATCGTTAAAAGGAATTAACTATGGCTTCACTTTTCAATAGGCTTAAACCAAAAATATCTGAACCTGCTGTTGAACCAAAAGGTAAGGTCATTGCTTTTTTAAATCAAAAAGGAGGGGTTGGAAAAACGACAATGGCCTATAATACGGCCTTTGCTTTAAGTGAAGAAGGTCATAAGGTTCTTTGTCTAGACCTCGATCCCCAAAGTAATCTCTCTCTTTTATTTGGTTGCGAGCGAACAGGTAAACATCATCTTCATCATTTATTAATTAACAGTATTAGAGAACTCGCTCCGCTACATGTTTCCTCATTAATAGGCGATGTTCTAGTAACAAAAGGGAAAGTAGACCTTCTACCTTCAGGACAAGAGCTTTCGGGATTTGAGTTAACCGTGGCAGGGATATCAGCTCCAAGACAAACAATCCTTAAAAAATTCTTCGAAAAAAATAATCTTTTAAATGAATATGATTATATTATTGTCGATTGTCCCCCGACCCTAGGATTATTGGTCGTTAATATTCTATGCGCTAGTCAAGGAGTTATGATTCCTTTTAAACCAGACGAGTTTTCAAGAAAAGGACTAACTCATTTTTACGAGGCATTAGAAGACGTTGCTGATATGGGAATTAGTAGAGCCCCTGATGTATTGGCCCATATTCCAAATATGGTTGATCTTCGAAGAAAACAGGAAGTTCTAGACTTAGAAAAAATAAGCTCTGAAATGGCAGAGGGGACAACGGTTGAGCCATTTTTTAACCGTGCACAACTTGTAAAAAGCCAGGCCCAGAAAAAATCAGTTTATGATTTTAAAGGAAAAGACTTTAAACATCTTCAGGGTCAGTTTACCAATTTGGCCAAAATTATAACCAACTGGAATGAGCATTATGAACACTAAAACTAAGAATCCATTGTACGTGGTCACAAATAAAGGGCAAGACGTAGAAGAAGCTCAGAACTTTTTTGATGCTTTAGTTAAAAAGTTGGGTTTAGAACCTGTACTTTCTATTCTTGAGGGAATCTTACAAGAATTACTACAGCAAGTTTCAAGCTTCGCTATCTTTTTGGTCGTTAAGGCCTATATCGACCAGCTGGTTGATACTTTAGAGAAGTTGATCAAAAAGTTTGATCCGGTCTTGGCCTTTTCCATTTATAAAAGATAGTTTTTTACCTCTTTTCTCAAGCCATCTATCTTCTATAATAAAGTTACATGGTTAAAAAACTCTTTCTACTATTCTCAGTCGGTATGACGGTCTATACGTTCTATATGATTCGCATGCGTCCTGGTCAAATGTTTGATACTAAAATTTCAAAACTTAAGATTGGTAAGGGTTCGAAAAACAAAAAGAAAACTTTTCAAAAACCTACTTCAAGTCGAAACTCTCTTGATGAAGATAATCTTAGAGTCAGTATTTATAAAGGAAGTGGAGATGTCTTTGTTAGAAGAGGTGAGCGAACATTAAATGTAGAAAATGGATTTGAACTTAAATATAGAGATCATTTGGTAGCCGGTGCCGATTCGGTTGTTGTCGTAAAATTTGCAGGAAATTCAATTATAAAATTATTTTCAAACTCCGAACTAAGGGTGGGGAGAATTCAACATCAGGATCGATCAACTACAGGAACTCAATATAACTTCTTTCACCTAGAGAGAGGCGCTATTGTTGTTGATTTTATTAACCGTGGAAAAATGCATTTCTTAGAAATCACTTCAAATTCAGCTGAGTTAAAAGTTCGAGGAACCCAGTTTCTTTTTCTTCACAATACAAATAAAAAACGATCTCAACTCGCGGTGCTTGAAGGTTCGGTTGAAGCGACAAGCGTTGGTCTAGGGGATACTAAAAAAGTTGGTGCTACTCAAGGGGTCTTGATAAAGCCTAATGAAGTTATTTCAAATCCTAGAAGTGATTCTTGGGTTGAAAAAATTAAGTGGAAAAAAATTGCTAAAGGCTCAGGTATTGATCTATTCAGTCATTCTTTTTCAGAGCAAGAAAAAGCTGATTGGAAAAAAAGAAGATTAGCTCTAGAGAAAATGCCTGCTATGAAATTTCTAGCAAGGAAAAAAGATAAGCCAAAAAAGAAAGCAGCTAATTCAGGTAGCCTCTTAGGAAATGTGGTAGGTAAAGTTTTAGACGTAGCAAAGAAAGGGGCAACAGGGCTAAAGTCTGCTTCCCCTGTTGGGCAAATTAATGAAGCTGCTCAAGATATGCAAAACTTTGAACAGGCTCAAAAAGATCGAATAAAAGACTTAGACAGCATTGAAGAGGAATAATCAGAAAAAGTTCGCTAATGGTAGTCCTATTGAAAGTCCGGCCATCTTTGAAATATATCCATTTTGTCCCCAAGTAATATAGTTAAATTCCCAAAAGGGTCCTTTACCCCATCTCACCCAAGTATTCGTATAATCTACGTCACTTTGAGTAGATAAAAAGATTCCAAAGCTGATCAAATAATTCTCAATTCCAAAGGCATTTTTATAATTAAACTCTGCCCCTTGCGGGAAGATCATTCCATTTTGTGTTTTCTGGTTTCCGTCTTTATCGTATTTGAAGTAAAGGCCTTGTGCTCCTAGAAGAGGTACTATTTCAAATTGACCATCTAAAGCGTCTGCTAGCCTATAAGCAAAATAAAAGCCTGAATTATTAAAGATAGATTTATTGACCGCAAGAGCATCGAATACTCTAACAGAGGTATATGGACTTAGCTCAAGCTTTCCATACAAGTAGAGCACAGGAGCAATTTTCCAGTCAGACTTCTCTGTTGGTGTTTCTCCTAGAAGTCCAGCTGGCCCAAACCCGTAGGCGGTTTTAACTCTATTCATTCTTTTAGGTAAACGTGCACTTAAACTAACTCTTTTATTGCGACCGTCTTGATCTCTAACAGTCAAAATAACAGGTTCATTATTTTTTAAGAATGTTGTGAACGGGGGAGTCTTACCATTGATTAATTCTATATTGGTGGCTGACCAGGTGACTGCTAAATAGGGTTTTTCTTGTCCCCAAATTCCAGTTCTCTCTATTCGACAGCCAACGCTTACATATTCATCATTTAATCCGGTTATCTTTAGACCATAGCGTACACAGCTAAAATCAATCATCTTCGTGTTCTTCGTTTTATCGCTGATGTCTGTGTAAGTATGAAGCTTTTCTATAACAGTATTGTCTTCAATAATTTTTAAAACACCAGGGTCAAATAAATTGATATAAATCTCTATATAATGATGTTTGCCTTGTTTTTGTGGGAGTATAGCGCGCCCATGATACTCTAAATGAATATTTGGGTTTGTTTTATAAATTAGAATCCCAAGTCTTGCTCTTGGGGTAAGGAGATTATTATTATCTCTTACCCATTGAATTGAGTTTTGAATAAAATTTGCCTTAACAAGACGATTTTTAAACTCTTGCTCAACTTTAAAATCATCTAAATTGGCCTTAACTCTAGACTCACCAATTCGAACAGGTCCAAATGATACAGAGAAGCGGCTATCTCCGGCTAAAGAGCTAAAACTTAAAAAAAATAAGATTGAAATAATGGCAAAATTTTTCATGGCCCAAATAATAACTTAACGTGAGCGAAAACGAAGCCTTTTTTTCTTTTTCGATTTTATTATGTAACTATCTGTTTTTACTTCATTTTTCTGAATACCGGCCTGACCTGTTGAGATGCTATCGGAAAATTCTGAAACCAGTTTTTTGGTTTTAACTTTTTGTTGTTCACCGGGGAGAAAAACCTCTACGTCCTTTGAGGCCGTCTCTAAAAAGCTTAACTCGTCATATAGTTCACTCTCGGCCATAGAACTTAAAGAAAAGAGCAGAAAAGTGGCCAGGGTAACTTGTCTAAATGTTGGAAAGTTCGGTACAAACACCTTTCAATGATGACACATCCCGATGAAGATTTAAAGCTAGAAGCGTACGATTATGAATTACCGGAAGAGTTAATAGCTTCTAGACCTGCTTCTGAGCGTCAAAACTCAAAACTTCTCTTTTTTGATGAAGAGCTTAGCGAAGTTCAACATAAAAACTTTTATGAGATAGAAGATTTACTTCCTGCGGGAACAACTTTGGTCTTGAACCAATCTAAAGTTTTTCCCTGTCGAATTTTTGGAAAGAAATCGACTGGAGCAAAAGCTGAATTCTTTGTTTTAAGCCTTTTAAAAGAAGAGCAGGGGTACCCGGTTTTGATAAAGACTGGCGGTAAAAAAAGGATAGGTGATAAGTTTATTTTTAACGAAGAATTTGTTGCAAGGATCAATGCTATAGGTGAAGGTACTTTCTATATTGAATTTGATAATAAAACTACAGCTGAAGATGTGTTAAAAAAAATCGGTAGTGTTCCCCTCCCTCCCTATATCAGAAATGGGGTTAGTGACGAATCAGATTTAGAGGATTACCAGACAGTTTTTGCCAAAGAGCTCGGTTCAGTTGCGGCTCCTACGGCAGGTCTACATTTTACAGCTGAGCTGTTGGAAAAACTTAAGAACAAAGGAGTTGATATAGCCTTTGTTACCCTCCATGTTGGTTTAGGAACTTTTTTACCTGTTAAGTCTGAGCTTATTACTGAGCATAGTATGCATAGTGAAAAATATCATGTCGATGAACAAGATCTCCAAAAAATAAAAAATGCTAAGAAATTAGTAGCAGTTGGAACTACAAGCCTTAGGGTTTTAGAGTCGATGGGTGAAGATATTATTGCCGGTAAAGAATATTCAACGGATATTTTTCTTTATCCAGGAAAAGAGGTTAAAAGTATCGATGGGCTAATAACCAACTTTCATTTGCCTAAAAGTTCATTGATTATGTTAGTGAGCTCGCTAATTGGTAGAAAAAAAACAATAGAGCTATATAAGAAAGCCGTAGAGAAAAAATATCGTTTTTTCTCTTACGGTGATTCAATGTTTATAAAAAGAAAGGGGAGAAGCTGATGAGCATTTATAAATTAGAGGGAACCAGTGGAAATGCTAGGGCAGGAGTTGTTTCAACGGCCCATGGTGATATTCAAACCCCTATCTTTATGCCAGTAGGAACCAGAGGCGCTATCAAAACCCTCGATACTTCTCATATTGAATCAATGGGTGCTCAAATCATTTTAGGCAATACTTATCACCTTTACTTAAGACCGGGGCACGAACTTATAGAGAAAGTTGGAGCGGCTGCCGGGGGCGGAGGTCTCCACGGGTTTATGGATTGGGATGGACCTATCTTAACCGACTCAGGTGGTTTTCAAGTTTTTTCTTTAAGTGGCCTTAATAAAGTCACGGAAGAGGGTGTACGTTTTCAATCTCATATAGATGGCTCTTATCATATGTTCACCCCTGAAAAATCAATGGAAATTCAAAAGGCCCTTGGTTCAGATATTGTGATGGTCTTTGACGAATGCCCAGCTCTGCCGGCCACCAAAGAGGATTTAAGAAAATCAATGGAGCTTACTTTAAGGTGGGCAAAAAGATGTAAGGACTATGAACTAAAATCCCATCAGCATTTGTTTGGTATTGTTCAAGGAGGTCTTCATTTTGATCTTAGAACAGAGTGTATGCAAAGATTAGAAGAGCTCGATTTTCCAGGCCTTGCCCTAGGGGGATTAAGTGTGGGAGAAAAAAATGAAGAAATGGTTAATTTCCTTAATGATTTTACTCCAACAATGCCGGCCCATAAGCCACGTTATCTAATGGGCGTTGGTAAACCCCTTGATGTCCTAAATGGAATAAGGGCTGGGATCGATATGTTTGACTGCGTTCTACCTTCAAGAAATGCAAGAAATGGACAAGTCTTTACCTTTGATGGACCCATGAATATTAAAAATGAAAGGTATAAAGAAGACACCAAGCCAATTGATGCGGAGCTTAATTGCCCTTACACGAAAAGATACACAAGAGCCTATCTAAGACATTTATTTACGGTTGGAGAGTATACCGCAGGTCTTTTAATGACTTATCACAACTTATACTTTTTTTTAGAGTTAACGAGGCGCGCCAGAGCAGCTATTTTAGAAGGGAAGTTTGACGTCTTTTATGACTCATTTTATAAACGCTACACAGCTAATCAGATCGATTAATCATGGAGATATATATGAATTTTTTATTTGCTAATGCATACGCACAAGAAGCTGCTGGAGCAGCAGGACAGCAACCAAATGCTATGGCTCAATTTGCGCCATTCGTAATTATTTTTATCATTTTTTATTTTCTTATGATTCGTCCTCAAAAGAAAAAACTTCAAGAAGAACAGGCCATGTTAAATAGCCTAGCTAAAGGGGATGAAATTTTCACGAAGTCTGGTATTATCGGAACTATTCACGGTCTAACTGAAAAAGTAATGACTCTAGAAATTGAAGGTGGAGTAAAATTAAAAATGCTTCGCTCTCAAGCTGGTGGTAAGGCAAACGTGATCTTCGAAGAAAAAAAGGAAAAGTAATATGTTTGGACTAGGCGCAACAGAAGTCATTGTTATATTAGTTATTGCACTGATTTTTATTGGGCCAAAAAAACTTCCTGAGCTCGCAAAGGGGCTTGGGAAGGGTCTTAGAGAGTTTCAAAAAGCAAAAGATGACTTAATGACTCAGGTGAATGAAGAAGTTGAAGATGCTAAACTTGATGAGCTTATTGAAAAAAAGAAAACCGAAGAAGCCAAGCAGACTTTAACTGGTGTCGCTACTGACGCAGAGTCTAAATCAGAAGAAAAAGCCAGCGAGCCAACCTAAGCTCTTGCTGGCACCTTTTAACCCTTTTAAATTCCGTAACAAATCCTTATAATAACCACCATCTATAAAGAAGGATTTTTAAATGAAAAGAAGTTGGTGGTATCGATTTACCTTTTTGTTAGTTGTATCTGTAATGGCCATAGTGACTATTATTCCAACCGCGTTGGACTTCAAAGAAGAGAGCAACTACCCCGTTAAATCTAAGATCAATTTAGGGCTCGACCTTCAAGGTGGACTCTATATGATTTTGGGAATTGATTTTAACAAGGTCTACCTTGATGAAATCAAAGGCTATGCGAGAAGAATTGAATTTGTCCTAAAGGACGAAGGTATTGGGGCCAAGATTGGTGTAGTAGATACTACTGATATAACCGATCCTAAGCATTCAATCATTCTTACAAACGCAGATGATCACGATAAAGCTGTTTCTAGAGTTAAACAGTATTTTGGATCTTACTTAAGATTAACTTCTGATGAAGGTGGAACGACTCTTCAGTATGGTATGGCCAAAGTTGCTAAGACTCAGATTGAAGAGCAATCGGTTTCTAAATCAATTGAAGTTATCAGAAACAGAATTGATGAATTTGGTGTAACGGAGCCTGAGATTATTTCTCAAGGTAATGACCGTATTATTGTTCAACTTCCTGGTGTTAAGGATATTGAAAGAGCTAAAGAGCTTATTGGTAGAACCGCAAAGCTTTCTTTTAAAATGGTTAACGATGAAGTTTCTCCGGCCACTATTCAAGGTTGGCTCGATAAAGCTAAGAACAATGGAATTAATTATAAAAAGGGAACCAGGTTTTCTTTATATATTCAGCAATTAAATGAATACTTAAGAAAAGACTTTCCTGCTGGCTATGAATTGGCGTTCGAAAAACGTGTTTCTAAATTCAATAATGAAATCGAAACACAAATTCCTTATCTTATTGAAGCCAATCCTAAATTAACTGGTGAAGAGCTCCAAGATGCTAGAGTTCAAATTGATCAGCAGAAAAACGAACCTTATGTTTCGCTAGAGTTTAAATCTCAAGGGGCAAAACTCTTTGAACAATTAACAGCTGAAAATGTTGGTAAAAGAATGGCCATTGTTTTAGATGGGAATGTTTACTCAGCACCAAATATCAGAGAGAAAATTGGTGGTGGCCGTGCTCAGATTACTCTAGGAGCAGGGAACTTTAATAAGACCATGAGAGAAGCAAGAGATTTGGCCCTCGTTTTAAGAGCTGGTGCTCTTCCTGTTCAGCTAGACTTTGAAGAACAGCGCTCTGTTGGACCTTCACTTGGTCAAGATTCGATTGTTAAAGCTAGATACGCTTCCCTTATTGGTTGTGTAATGGTTTTTCTCTTTATTCTAGTTTACTACAAGATCGCTGGTGGCATTGCCATGATCACTCTTGGATTAAACATCCTCTTTATTCTAGCTGCTCTAGTAGGACTTGAAGCGACCTTAACTCTTCCTGGGATTGCCGGTATCGCTCTGACTGTTGGTATGGCCGTGGATTCGAATGTGATTATCTACGAGCGGATTCGAGAAGAGATTAGAAAAGGGGTTGGGAATTATAAAGCCGTAGAAAGTGGATTTGAATCGGCTTTCTTAACCATTATAGATGCTAACTTAACGACAGCGCTTGCTGGTCTTTGTCTTTTAAATTTTGGTACTGGACCTATTAGAGGTTTTGCTGTGACTCTTCTTATCGGGATTGTCGCAACTGTTTACACTTCTTATTTTGTAGGACGACTACTTTTTGAATTTTATATGAACAAAGTTGAAGGGCAGGAACTATCTATATAGTTCGAGGATTTTATTATGATGGAATTAATTAAACATGATGTAAAAATTAACTTTGTTTCAAAGTTTAGTATTACAGCAGTCATCTCAGTTATCTTAGTTAGCGCAAGTCTTTTTGCACTTTTTACGAAGATGAAATATGGGGTTGATTTTAGAGGTGGAGCAGAGATTCAAGTCCAATTCGCTCAAAGTATGAACCTTGATAACTTAAGAAAAACACTAGTTCAAAACGGTTTCAAAGGTGCCATGGTTCAAACTATTGGTGAAGCTGCTGATAACGAGTATCTGGTTAAAGTTTTGGCTTCCGAGCAAAATCTAAATGAAGTGACGGATAAAATGTCCGCCGTTATGAATAAAGAATTTGCGGCTCAAGGTGTGAATATCAGAAAAATTGATATCGTTGGTCCAAAAGCTGGTGCAAATCTTAGGATCTCAGGGTTTCAGGCCATGCTCTGGGCCCTTATTGCTATTATGATCTATATTGGTCTTCGGTTTGACTTTAAATACTCACCAGGAGCGATTGTGGCACTTTTCCACGACGTTAGTATTATCCTAGGTATTTTTGCATTTACTGGAACTGAGTTTACTCTTCAGACAGTTGCTGCCTTACTGGCCGTGATTGGTTATTCAGTTAACGATACCGTTGTTATTTACGATAGGGTTCGCGAGCATGAGGAAAAACACGCAGGTCGAGACTTAGCGGATCATATTAATAATGCAGCTAATGAAACTCTATCAAGAACAATCCTGACTTCAGGAACGACCATGTTTATTTCACTGGCCATGTTCATTTTTGGTGGGGGAGCTATTAAAGACTTTTTCTTTGCTATCTCATTAGGTGTGTTGATCGGTACTTACAGTTCATTATTTGTAGCTGCACCAGTAACACTTTTCTTTGATCGCTTAAATGCTGGTAAAGCAAAATCACCGGCTCGTGCTTAAAACTTATAAATCATTTATTATATTCTTGATCCTCCTATTAACTGGGGGATCAGGATATACTCAAGATTCGATAGAAGATAAAAACCAAGAAATTATTAAACAACTTGAAGCAAAAGGGTTAACTAAGGAAAAGTTAGCTCAAATGATGAAGGAAGTTGAAAAGCATAATCCCCAAGAAAAGGAAAATTTTGAGGCCTTAAGAAATGGAGAGCTTTCTCCTGAGGAAGCTCAAGAGCTTATGAAAAGATCCTTTTCAAATCTTCCCCCCGAAACTCAGGCAAAAGTCATGGGTGCTTCTGGAATGGATCCTAAGAAAATTGCTGCCTCTATGGATAAGGGCCTTGAAGTTTTTAGAAGTCTTTCTTATGAAGAGGCTCATTCCCATATTAAGAAAAAAATGGACTCATCAAAGCTAGCAGGAGTTTTAAGCAAGATTCCAAAGTCTTCCGAGTTTGTGACAAACTTTCTAAGAGATAAGGAAGCACCTAAGAAATTTTTTGGAATTCTTGGAGATAGGAAGAGGTTATTAACCTTTGCAGGCTGTTCACTTTTTATCATGGTGGTTAGCTGGCTCATAAAAAAGAAAAGAAAGAATCAAGATCTCCCATTCGGTGAGGCCATGACAAAAGGAATTTTCCATTTCTTATTTTTTACGGGATTAAAACTAGCTCTAGTTGGTTTTTTCTTTCATCCAGAAATTACACCCTTAATAAGAATATTTAAAGAGACTTACTCTTAATCAAGAGCTGGGATACAGGCAAACCTTTTATCCGGTGGACGAATCGAAGTATTTAATCCTGAAGTGGCGCCACTTTGACCTAAATCTTCTGGCGCTCTAATCGTGTAGGTTTGTTGATGTGACTTTTTTACATAGGGGTTCACTTCATCTGGCGGCCAATAAAAGTGAATGGTTTTTGATGAAGAGGTAACTTCATCAGGGACGAAATGCTGATTATTTTCAAAATAGAACCAAATCTTTCGAAGTTGTCCTTCTCTGATCATTAAAAAATCGGCAGGGGCTAAGTTAAATCCACCTTGACCATCAGGAATAACAATTGGCTCTCTTTCTGACATAAAGAGCCCTTCCGTATCTACACCTACGATTTCTTTTAATACTCTAAAGAGATTGTCTCCTGTAGATCCATTGTACTCTTCTTGTCCTGGGCAAAAGCCTCGTCCCGTCTGAGGATCAATAAAGGCCTGCATAATAAAGCCTAAATTAGGGTTAGTTTCTGCAAGAGGATAGTTTTGCCAAGGGAGTAGTCCAAAGAGGCCAACGGTCCTTGTCTCATTGTATTCGCTTAATAAGCGATCCTGAATAAGCTTATTAATATCTGGTTGCCCATCTACGTCCGTATCAGCAAATCGAATATCACTAAAGTCCCAAAGGGCCATATGTTGTGGGATAAGTTCTAGTCTTGGTGTCGTTGGAGAGTCAATCGTTCCATGGACATTTACATCGTGACAGATATCAAAGACATTATTCGCTGGCATTGGCGGGGGTGTAGAGTTGGATGCAAAGAAGTAGTGAACTCTTGCGGCGTTTTCAAAAGTATTATTTTGACCTTGCTGCCCATCTCTAAAGATACATGAGTACATAGAAGAAGGCAGAATTTTAAGAGGTGTATTTATCGGAGTTGTTCCATCATCTTGAGGAACTCGGTAAATTTGAAAGTTACTAGAAGTTGCATTTGAACCAGAACCTACTTCAACAATCTTTGCCACATAGGTTTTGTTAAAGGCAAGACTCGCAATCGAAGCTGTGAAGGTATTAGACCCCGGAGGAATTGTAATTGAAAGCTGATCAGTATTGGTTCCATCAAAGACTTCTAAAACACATGAAGGTCCAGTTAGCTCATTAATTTCTTCAGTACACCAGTTTGATAGATTTCCAAGCTGTTCATTTAGCTCCACTTCAGGTCCAAGAGTAACTGAGCCGTGTAGAGTAGCATTTTGATCGTTTGTTGTGGCACAGAACTGATCACAATTATTAATAATATCTTTTTTCCCTTGAACACAAGAGCAAAAATCTTTCTTAACAAAGATGGCATTGTTCGGTCTTGCGATTCCGCTACCTTCTAAACAAACTTTTGCAGCAGTATTTATATTACTGATGACTTCTTCCTTTTCACTAGTGGTAAGGGTTGTATCATTTTGAACGGTCGTTATTGTTGAGCTTATCTCTGCAGGGGTAGCCTCGTGAGTAACAAAGTCGGGAATTCCTGGGCAAACCCCCGCACATGTGGCGTCTTGAACTCTATAGGCTTCAGTACAAAAAGCACTGGCTCCGGCACCAACGGAAAAGTCCTTGATAAATGGTCTGCCTTTACGGCCACCATCACCAACGCAAGAGCTGAACAAGCAAAGGGCCATAAAAAGAATCGAAATTCCTTTTAATCTTTTGCTAAATGTTAAAATTCTTGCATTACTCTTCATATATACCCATCTTCTTTTCGTCTTCTATTGACCGGGTCTTTAGGCATATTTTGCCTATATGCCTATTTTATCGTGAATAAGGGATAAGAATGGGGAATCTTCGAAACTGCCCATAAAACCTAATTATTACGGCTATTTAAGTACTTATGAAGGCAATTTTACATCTAAAAACCTGCCTCAAAATACTGCCATGCAAGGATTTCACGAACTTGTGTTAAAATTTAAGAAAAAATAGGCACTTAAGCCTTTAGTTTTGAAACATGCGTCCGACAAGTGGAGTACAAACTATTGATTGTATTACATCCATAAGGGAGAGAGATATGACTAAGGCCGATTTGATTGCAGCTCTTGAGAAGCAAGCAAACATCACACATAAGCAAGCTGAGACTGTTGTTAACATCTGTTTTGATAGCTGTATTAAGACTCTATACGAGGACGAGAGGATCGAGATCAGAGGTTTTGGCTCTTTCGCTAATAGAAATTACAAGGCATATGAGGGGAGAAATCCTAAGACTGGAAAAGTGGTAAAGGTACCACCAAAGAAAGTCCCATTCTTTAAAGTTGGAAAGGAGCTTAAGGAAATGGTTGATGCTGGAAAAGATAAATACGTAATTCGCGAAGCCTAAGAAAAAAATCAAATTAAATATAATAAAAAAGAGGAGCTTTTGAGCTCCTTTTTTTATTTTAACGCCTAGCGCTTCTACCTAAGACATTGAATCTTTAATAAGAATGCATTAAATTAGATTTCCAAGTGGGGAGACGTGCTCGAGTGGTCCAAGGGAACAGTTTGCAAAACTGTAAAGCCGCCGGTTCAAATCCGGCCGTCTCCTCCATTTTTTCAGAATTTCATTTCTATAGATCTATAGCAACACTAAAAGATATATTAACTTTATCGCTAACCTTGTTAAAGAATGTAGAGGGATCTGGGATTTCTAATTCTTTTAAGCTCAGTTCGGAGCTTCCTTTTAAGTAAAGTTTTTTGCCATTTTTATAAGAGTTAAGTTTAAGCATAATCGGTTTTTCTCGGCCTTTGATAGTCATAACTGCTTTTACGTTTTGTGATTTGGCCTTTAGGCGAAAATAGTTCTTTGCTTTAATCGTCACTTCAGGATATTTTTCGTAGTTAAAGCAAAAATTTCTTAATCTTTTATTCCGTACGGCCAAATCAGTGTCTAAGTCTTCAACCTTGAAGCGTACTTCAGCAGAGTTTACAATATTCTTTTTAATATTTATTTTGATCGAGAATCTTTTTGCCATGCCTAGCACGTCGGCCGGAAAAACCTTGGCCCTTGTGCCTTCAATTTCAAACTTAATAAAGTTTAATGAGGTTTTAGCACTATAAAAATTATCTGTGCCAAACTGCTGATCATAAACTTTCGAATGAAGTGATAAAGAAAGGATAAGAGCTGCTATAGATATAAAATACTTCATTAATGGTCCCTAAAAATCCCTATTTTTTAATATTTAATTTTGTATCCGCGAACGTACATACTTGGGATGCTCATACCACCCATATTAATTTTTATTCGCTTTATCTTTTTAGCCTTTTTATCTTTAATTGAATAGGCTTTGAATTCGCCATTTATTTTTTTGATGGAGATTAATTCTTGAGTATAGGATTTTCCGTTCCAAATATTTAGAAGGGCAGAGCCTCCTTGGGCAGTCATATCTTCGAGGGGCTGCACGATAAGCACTCCGCGGTTAGAGCCATTCATGCGAAAAACGAGGGGTTCTCCGGCCAAAATTTGATCCAGGGTGATCATGGGATGAATTCTTTCCTTGAACCCGAGAATTCCTACGTCGGCTACAATATTTAAATCGACAATTTTTCCGTCTTTGGTGTTGAAATAAATATCAGCAGTACCTACGCCAAGCCCAAGTCCTCCATAGGTAATATCTGCTTTCATTAACTCTTGCTTAGTTTTAAATGCAGTGACAACAGATCTTAGATCTTCTGTACTGGCGACCATAACCACATACGGGTTTTTAGGTATGTCTTGAATACAATCAATCTGATCCCTATGATTCGGAATTAGGGCGTAGGCCATATTTACACTTGATAAAAGGAGTAGGACGCCTTTTAGAAGGTTTTTTTAAATCTCTCTCATAATAATCTCTCTTTTAAGTAATTATTAATACAAGAAAGGTGCCAGTATTTAGACCTAAGATTAAGGCCTTAAAGGAAATAAAATGACTATGAAAAGGAAATTGTTAACTTTGTTTACAGTCCCGATAGTGCGTTTATTATGTCTTCAATATTAAATGGTTTTTGTATAAAGACATCTTTGCTACTTGAAAGGTGTTTATTCTGATTCAATCCACTTACGATAAAGAACTTTGTCTTTGTCAGGTTAAGAAATAAGCTTATCTACCAGTTTTTCGACTTTTAGCTTAGGGCTTGATTTATCCATAAGGCAGGTCATTTCAATAATCTCTTCTCTTGAAAGACCTATTCTCTTTCCTTTAAGTATAGCCGCCTCCATCATTTTCTTAGTAGGGGTAAAATCTTTTGGTGCTTTTTTCTTAAAGAGATCAAAAATACTCATGATGAAGCCTTTTCTTTATACTTTATAATATTTTGTTCGATGGCAAAGCCAAGTCTTACGAGAAGAGTAATGACAAAGAGTCCAAAGGCCCAGATTCCAATAGTGATACCAATCTCAACTAAAGTTGGATGATACTCCACAACAGAACCTAGGGGTGAGGGAATAAATCCAGGAACAACTAGACCCATTCCTTTTTCTATCCAAATAGCTGCGAATAAAAGGACACAAGCACTGTAGCGAAAAAAATCATTATTTCTTAGTTTGTGAATAGTGAGAGTGAGGGTCGCTATTATATTTAGGCTTATGGCCGTCCAAATCCAAGGGACTAGGGCCGACTTTTCCCCAATACCAAAAAATAGATAAACTGCACTGATGCTATGATGAGTGGCATTGTAAAATTCTTTAAAAACTTCACTACCAAGCATGACTAAATTTATTTGAGCAGCGATTGTAACAATGACGGCAATTTTATCTAAGATTGATTCATCAACTTTAAAATTACTAAAGCGCTTGGTAAATCCTAGCATAACAAGAATAAAGGCTGGTCCACCTGCAAAAGCAGAAGCTAAGAATCTTGGCCCTAGGAGGGCGTTATTCCAAAAGGGTCTCGCAGAGAGCCCTGCATAGAGAAAGGCAGTCACCATATGAAGAGCAACGGCCCAAAAAATACTTAAGAAAACTAATGGAACATATATTTTTTTATTAGGGGCTTCACCTCGGTATTTATTAAACAATATATAGAAGGGAATGAGCAGGTTCAGAAGAAGATACCCGTTAAGAACGATAATATCCCAGGCCAATAGACTTTGGGGGAAATTTAATCTTCCAATACCGGGTATTAAGTGCCAAAAACGCTGAGGACCTCCAATATCTACAGTAACAAAGGCAAGACACATTAAGAGTGCCCCAACGGCGACGCCTTCCCCAATGAGGACGACTTTATATAAATCCACGTCAGAAAAAATATAGGCCGGTATAACCAGCATCACAGCAGCTGCCGCTAGGCCAACTAAAAATGTAAAATTTGAGATATATAGACCCCAACTTACATGATCGTTCATTCCAGTAATGGCCAATCCACTTTGGAGTTGTTTGGTATAGAGGTAGGCACCGCCAATCATAAGAAAAGTGAGAAGACCCATCCAAAGGTGATAAATTTTATCTCCCTTCAAACTATAATTTAGAAGGTCTTTGATAAATGAAGTAAAGATTTTAAAATTATTGTCCATTTATTAATCCATGTAATACCAAAACTTAGGTTCGGTTCCGAGCTCTTCTTTTAGTCTAAATACTTTTTTGGTTTCTATAATTTTTCTTATTTCACTATTGGGGTCTAATAAATTTCCAAAGACCCTGGCCCCAGTTGGGCAAGCTTCAACACAGGCAGGGTTTTCACCCTCTCTAGACCTTTGTATACAGAAGGTACATTTTTCCATAACTCCTTTTGCTTTTCTGCGGTTACCTAGATAATGCTGATTGGTGGTTAACTGATCAGAAGAAACTTCAGGTTCCGCCCAGTTAAATCTTCTTGCTTCATAAGGGCAGGCAGCTTCACAATAACGGCAACCAATACACCAATCGTAATCGACTACGACAATCCCATCATTCTCTTTCCAGGTCGCCTCGGTTGGGCAAACGGGAACACAAGGGGGATTTTCACAATGCATACACTGAGTACCCATATAGAAATGTTCGTCTGTGGGAGTTTCATGGAAAAAATGGTTGTCGCCATTTTCTACACTTAAAGTTCCATTTTCTACTTCGAATACTTTGATATACTGCATATTACTTTTGCGATCGAGGTTATTTTCCTCTAGGCAGGCCTTGATGCAGTCCATATAGCCTTCACATTTTGATATATTAAAAGCATATCCAAATAGTACACCTGGAATAGCATCCTTGTCAGAGATTGAAACATTCTCATCTCTTTTAAGCTTAGCAAGCCTCTCCAATCTTTTTACGGCCTTCTTCCTGTCACGCTTACTCATATATTTATAGTTGGATTTAAAATAGTTTTCCCAACTAAGGCTAAGCTTTTCCTTCTCTTCTTCCCCAATAAGTGTTGATGCTCCTACGCCCATAATAGATGCACCAATACCTGCTGTCGTGGTAGCATCTTTTAGAAAACCCCTACGGCTCTGTTTTTTTCTGCCGAGAAAATCGAACTTACTAGGGTTCTCAGATTCCTCTAAACCAAGGAAGCTTTTAAGTCTTTCTCTTAAACCTTTCATAGTCTTTCCTCATTATTCTCAGGTCTGTAAGGAGCGAGCTTCGGAACTCTTTTCCCAAAGACAGGCCGGTGGGGGTTATGGCAGGAGGTACAACTTTTAATGGCCCTCTCTGTTTGCCAACCGACGGACCTTTTTCCATGGGAACCAAGCTCCCAATCATTTGCTTGTTTAAAGTGGCATTGCATACAAGTCTTTGCAGATTTATTAGCGTGAACTTTGGATTTACCAACTTTAAATCGCCAGACTTCATCGTCATTATGACAGGTCGTACAGTTCATAATTTTAGAATCGGCGTGTTTTAATACGATATTCCAATGGGCTCTTTTATGCTTTTTGCCTTTCATTTTTGATAGAGCAAAACCACTATGGCAAGATTTACAGCCATTCTCTTTTGCTTCATTCCAAACTTTTTCAACCAAAAACGGTTGAGCTTTAGTCTCAGTCCACTCTACAAAATTATCTTTATTAAAAACTTCTTTAACGGAGACTTTATTTTTAACCTGATTTGTTAGTTCTTTATATTTTGATTTACTGTTTGAGCCATGATGAGGATGGCAGGCAGCAGTTAAAATCAGTAGTATGGGAAATATTTTTTTCATTTTAATTTTCCCCCCATATTTTCTTAGACTTTATTTCAACATGACATTGCAGACAGTTGGTTCTTTCTGGGTGCGTTGTTCTAATTTCTAAAACGGCAGCAGGGCCAGAATGACAAGACAAACAGTTTTCTCTCATTTGAATAGAGTGGGGGATTGTTAAAGGAGAGCCTGGTAAGTGGTTGACTCCTCTAGGATTGCTATTTTTTTTCCAATTCGTGTTTTTAAACAATCTTTTCCCATCTCTAGGGTTATGACATTGACGACAGCTTTTTTTCTCAGGATGGGGCACTACCGGGGCATAGGCATTAAATTTTGGTACAAAGCCTCCGTTCTCATGGCAAGCTAAGCAGCTATCACCGGTCAGTGTTAAACTCGCTTCTACTGGGTGTGGAATGACTGGGGGAGCACCATCGTAAGCCCTAAGTTCATAAAAACTTTCTAGGGTTCTTTGTCGGGCCGTCTTATCAATAAAGTTATTATCGTGCATTGGCCGGTCCAAATATTGATACATTTGCTTAGCTGCTTTTATATCATCAATCTTTCCCCATTCTTTAACTTCCTTTTGTGTTTCTTTTTTGTCTAAATCCTTTGTACTAAAGTGATCGAATACTTCAACTTGTACATAAACAAAAGTCATCATCAAGAGACTAAAGATAAAGATCATAGGGAACGAGATTTTTTCAAGCTTATTCTTACTCATACTTTCTCTATTTTTACTGCACATTTCTTATAGTCAGGTTGTTTTGAAATAGGACAGAAGGCATCAAGTGTTAGTTCATTTATTAATAAGCTTTCGTCAAAAAATGGAACAAATAATTCCCCAGGTTGCGGTCTAGCTCTACCATCTATTAGGGCCTTTAAGACGATCGAGCCTCTTCTTGAGCTTAATTTTAATTTTGTATTATTAACGATGCCTAACTCTTTTGCGTCTATAGGGTTAACTTCGACATAACCCTCTGGAACCGCTTGATGGAGAGCTGGAATCCTTCTTGTCATTGAACCTGTGTGCCAATGTTCTATGACCCTTCCTGTACAGAGAAGGAATGGATATTTTTTATTCGGTGGTTCTGGGGCCATTTCAAATGGCCTAATGATTAACCATGCTCGATGATCTGGCTTTCCATAAAAATCATAGCTATCGCCTTTAGCAGCGGGGTCATATTTAGCATGAAAGCGCCACCTCGTTTCTTTGCCTTTTACATATGGCCATCTCATTCCTGGGTTTTCTTTTAAAACTTCGTAAGGAGCCATGCTATGTTTATCATTGGCGTGAAATTGGCTGTATTCACTCCAAATTTTCTCTATATAGTTCTCCTTAGTCCAAGGAAACATGGCCCCATGGCCCATGCGTTTTGCAACTTCCATTATTTGAAGTCCATCACTCATAGCTTGACCGGGAGGCTGGACTAATTGATTAAAATGCTGAGTTCTTCTTTCTGAATTTCCAAACATTCCTTCTCTTTCAAACCATAAGGCGGAAGGAAGAACTACATCTGCTATTTCGGTCGTAGGGGTAGGGTAAATATCAGAGACGACGATAAACCGGTCTTCTTTATTGGCTCCATCACGATAGCGCTTTAGCTTAGGCATCGTAACCATTGGGTTCGTTACTTGAATCCACATGAACTTAATATCACCACGATCTAAGGCCCTAAACATGGATACTGTATGATGAGTTGGTTTACTCGGAATTTTTGATACAGGGACCTGCCAAATTTTTGCAGCTTTTTCTCTAGCCTTTTCAGACATAACTACCCCGTAAGGAAGTTTGTGGGTAAGGGTTCCGACTTCACGAACCGTACCACAGGCACTAGGTTGACCTGTTAAGGAAAAAGGAGAGTTACCAGGAGTTGAAATCTTTCCGACAAGTAGATGAATATTATAAATTAAATTATTCATCCAGGTACCACGAGTATGTTGATTTACTCCCATGCACCATAGCGACATAACTTTTAATTTGGGATCTGAATATAAGGAGGCAAGGTATCTTATATCTTTAACTGAAACACCACAGTACTTGGATACTTTCTCAGGTGTATAATCCTCTAAGAATTTCTTTACAGCATCTAAGTCGATTCCTTCAAGCTTGTCTTTAAACTTAAATCCATCCTCAAGACCATAGCCAATATTAGTTTTTCCTTTCTTGTAAGAAACATGTTTTTTTAGAAAATCGAAATTCGCTTTACCGCTATTTAAGATTTCATAACAAATGGCGTTGGCAATAGCCAAATCAGTTTGAGGGACAAAGAGCATTGACTTATCTGAAGCGTAACTAGTTCTCGTAGTTCTAGTTGCTAGGTCAATTATTTTTACTTTTCTGTTTTTGGCTTTACGATCTAGTATTCTTGAAAAAAGAACGGGGTGCATCTCTGCCATATTATTACCCCATAAGACAAAAACGTCGGCGTAATCAATATCTTCATAACATCCCATGGGTTCGTCTAGACCAAAAGTTGAAATGAATCCAGTCACTGCACTGGCCATGCAAAGTCTAGCATTAGCCTCTAAATTATTCGTTCCAATGGCCCCTTTCATGAACTTGGAAGCAATATACCCATCTGGAATTGTCCATTGACCACTTCCATACATAGAGACAGAGTCTTTACCATGCTTCTTAATGGTCTCTTGCATTTTGCTTGCTACCAAATCTAATGCTTCTTTAAGGGGAACATTAACAAGCTTTCCGTTTTTTCTTATTTGTGCAGATTTCAATCTATCTTTAGCGTATAAAGACTGGATAGAGTGATAACCTTTTACGCAGCATAGACCTTTATTGACCGGGGACTGTGGATCTCCTTTTACCGCAACAGCTTTTCCATCTTTTATGGCAACAAGTAATCCACATCCTACTCCGCAAAATCGACAAGGTGTTTTATTCCAATCTAAATCACCGAGTCCTTTGAAATCAGCTTCATTTGCGAATAATACTCCTGGTATCATCGCCTTAGCTGCAATAATTGCAGACGAGATAGCTAAGTTTTTAATAAATTCTCTACGTCCAATAGTTGTATCAAAATCCATTTTAATTATTCCCCTGCGTAGACGAGGGCCATGCCCTCAATTTCTGGAACCTGTTTTAAAGTTTCTTGTAGATGCATTTCTTTTTCTTCGCTAGATGTGTCCGTAAGTAGAACAACGATATCTTCATTTGTGGAATCAACGGTTTTGCATTCTGGTATTCCCTCTAAGCTCTTAATGAGTTCTTCTTTTTTACCCATGCGGGGATAGACCAAATAGCTAAATATTGGCATTAAAAGCTCCTTACTATGAAAGGTATCTAAACTTGCATTAAAGATTCTAAATCAAATAAGCACAGGTAGTTATAGTCTCTGAAGACTAATTACATGATTTTCATCAGCTATTTTTTGGCATTATAGTAGAGTCCAAAGGTCTGGCTTAAAGGAATAGGGCCCTATGCCATCTTCCGCTATAATGGTGCCATGACAAAAGAGACAAAAACCGAAAAAGAAACAAAAGAGCTCCTTAGGATTCTAGGCGAAAATCCAACCACGAGATTTATCAACTTTTTCATTGGGCTTACCATAGTAAGCGCAGTAGGAAGCGGTATCTTCTATTTAACTGTTGATAAAACCGTAGGGGTTAAGGATCGTAGAAGGTCTTGTGTAAAGGTTCAAAAATCTTATTTAAAAACATACTTTTCAAAAGAAGAGATTTCTAAATCGTTTAAAGAGAAATATGATGATTGCCAAAAAATTCTTGGGAGTAGCTTTGCCATTGACTCAAAGAAATACTGCGAAAAGGCGTTTAGTGAAAGATTTCTTTTACTAGGGCCAAAGGCCGGAGAAAAAAGAAAGGCTGGCTTTGATAAAATAATTCAAAATTGCGGTAATTTAGTTAGAGATGAAGTGCTGCCTACAGTTTTAGCTGTTAAAGATAAAGCTAATGTCTATGATCTGAAGGCTCGGGAGCATATGGAAAGGTTAAAAAACGAAGACAATAAGGCCATACGCCTGGAGATGGAGTCTTGGCTTGAATTGAGGGATTCCTATCTAGAGAGATTAGAACTTCTCAAAGAAATTCAAAACAGATCGGAAAATTAGACACTTAGAGCTCGATAAATCTTTCAATCTTATTGAGAGATTTTACCAGTTTGATAGAAAAGCCCTTAATTAGTGCTTTGAAATCAAAACTGGGAGTGTTTCAAATGTTATCAATAAAGAATATCGCAAGTACAATTTTAGTTGCCGGTGTCTGTTTATCCTCTACGACTCTAATGGCAGACAATTTAAACAATAAAGACTTTAGGGTTTGTAAGCCATACCGCTTAGAGGTTCGCTCGCTTTCAGATTCAATTAATAATTTTGAAGCGGAAGTTTTAGCACCGCTGGAAAGAGAATTAGGGGAAAGATCAAGCAGAGTAAATCATAGAGCCTCTGATGAGCGTAAATTAGAAATTGTAGTTAGAGATATTGAAAATAGAATTTCAACTGCTGAAGGAAGATTAAGCTCAAACCCTGGAGCAATAGAAGCCAATAAGAGAAGAATGGTTGAAGCGAGGCAAGAGATCTCTAGCTTAGAAAGAGAAATTGTTAAGCTTGAAAAAGATCTTGAAGACGCAGGATTTATTAAAAGACCAATAATTAAAAAGAAAATTAAAAATAGAAAAAAAGACATCAAAAAAGAAGAGCAAAGAATTGTTAGTCTTCAAAATGATAATGTTAGATTGGCTAACGAAATTAATACTCTTCCTGGTCAAATTGAAGCGAATAGGGAGCGCTTAGTTACTGCTGAAGCAAATTTAGCCTCGCTAAGAAATAGAGTGCCAACCTTAGCTCAATTAAGAGATGAAGAAAGAGCTGTAAGGCAAAGATTAGATTCTCAAGAAGATATCGAGTCAAATCTTAGAAGGGACTTATTAAGAGCTGATAGAGAGCTAAACCTTTGTAGAAGAATTGCTGATGATGCCAGATCATATAATCTTTTAAAAAGTATGGCTAAGCGCTTAAAGGCTGCTGATTGTAATGTTGAACTAGTTAGGTCTAGATTGCCTTATGACGTGACAAAGTTAGAGCTAAGAGCATTAGAAGAAGCCAATAGAATGGTTTGTGTTGTTGAAACACCGGTCGCTCAATAGAATAAAGCTTATCAAGACAGTCGGGCAATTGGCCCGACTGTTTTTCCTGAATTTTCCTTATACTTAAAAAATAGATATTCGTTATAATAAGCAAATGAAATATCTTCTTTTACTTTTATTCTTCTCATTTAGTCTTAGTGCCCAGCTGGTTCAGTCCGTTAAACCATGGCTAGGGGTGGCCATAGGAGACGGTAAGAAAGGTGTTTTTGTAAAGATGGCCCTTCCAGGTACTCCAGCACAGAAGGCTGGGATTAGAAGAGGCGATGAGATTTTATCAATAAATGGAAAAAAAGTTACTAAAACGACTGCTCTCATAAAAGAAGTAACTTCTATTGGGGTAGGGAATACGGCCACTGTACTTTTGCTAAGAGAAAATAAAGAGCTTAGAAAAGAAATGGTACTTGTGGCGAAACCTGAGCTTGAGAAAATAGCAAAGAAAAAGCTTATGAATCAAAAAGCTCCGGATTTTGATCTAGAGGTTATACAAGGACTAGATAAGAAGAGAGTAAGCTTAAAAGACTTTAAAGGGAAAACGACAATTTTAGAGTTCTGGTCAGTTAGTTGCCCTGCCTGCGTTTCGGCCCACCCTAGACTTGTTCAATTTGCTAAAGAAAATAAAGATAAAATAAATCTTGTTTCCATAACAGCAGATAAGAAAATCGTCTTAAAAAAATATTTAGGTAAAGTAGATAATATCTTAAAGATTAAAGAGCGCAATATTATATTCACTCGCTCAGAAGATGGAAAAGTAATTGGCGAATATATGTCAAACGCTATTCCGATGTTTGTAGTACTAGATAAAAAAGGCATCGTCGTTGATATCGGAATAGGCGCAGGAAAAGTTTTAGAGGAAGTACTAGCAAAAGCCAAATCCATTTAATTTAAAAAGCCTTGCTTTTCTAGGCAGCTAAATACATCTTCGGAATACTTAATATGAGATTCTTTAGTGTACTTAACCTTAGTATAGACTTGAGCGAGGTTATTCACGCCAGTTTTTTGAATCATCTCTTTTAAATCTGGGTTACTTTTATACCGTTTCATTCCTTCTTCTTCTTTCTCTTTGTAGATTTTTGTTATTTCTTCCCTGCTATAATCTTGGTATATGTCTTTATGAACAATGGCCTCCAGATTGAGACGGTCTCTTAGTTCTGGCATTTCGTCTGGGTAGCCAAGCGAAAATCCAACGACTGGTACTACATGTTTTGGAAGCTTAAGAATTCTTGAAATTTCCTTATTAGAGGCTAGCGTTGTTCCCATAAAACAGATTCCTAGACCCTCAGCTTCTGCAGCAAGGGCTACGTTTTGAGAAGCTAATGTAGCGTCAATAGAGCCAATCATAAAACTCATAAAATTATCAAAATTTTCCGGAGCATCGTTTTGTTCTAACCACATACGCATACGATGAAAGTCGGCACAAAAAGTTAGAAGTACTGGTGCTTCAGTGACCATGGATTGATTAAAGTGAGCAGGGAGAAGCTCTTCTTTTAGCTTTTCATCCGTCGTTACTATAATTGAATAAGGTTGCATATTTCCTGAAGAAGAGGCTCTTGTTCCGGCAGATAAAATTTTGTTTAATATTCTATCAGGTACTGGCCTCTTCTTATATTTTCTAATTGAACGATGAGAGAGAAGGGTATCGTAGAAGAGCTTCATGATTAATCCTTTTTACCTATAAAAGATCCTAGTAATGATCTGTCTGGTAAGAAGAAGGCATTTCCTTTAAGCTTGCCTTGCTCATCAATAGTTCCTTCAAAAGCAGCGTCATATTCCTGCTCTCCTTCTTTTACATGGATAGTAAAGGTATAGCTCCCATTCTTGTAGTCGAGGTTCTTTATTTTAGAGGCGAAGGAGTTCGGTACAATATATTCAGCAACAACTGATCCATTACTTCTTTGAACTAATAACTTATCTTTAAAGATACGATCCCCAATTTTTAAATCGAGAGTAAAGCTACCAAGAAGTTTGAAGTCGTTCACTTTGTCACAAATTTGATCTGTCTTTTGCCGTAAATAAAGTGCGGCGTCAGAATCATTGTTAATATTCGAAAAGCCAATCGAATAATAAGGTACAATTTGACCGGAAGTGTTTCTGACATTGTAGTCTGTTTGCGTATTAAACCACCTGTAGTACCTATTCCCAGCGGCCTTGAGGGCAGCATTAGAGTATTTTAAAATTTCATCTGCATTTGTTTCGAGGTTAGTAACTTCGATCAGCTGGTTATGATGAGAGCTACCTATGGACAAGGTTGTTTTGGTCTTAGTAACTTCGCAGCGATCAAAATTGGCGAAAGGTCCACTTTTACCAATTAAGACTTCTGAGGCAAAGAGCCCTAAATTTAACCCGACAAATAATGTCACCCCTATAGTAATAGACTTCATGATTCCTCCTGATTCTAGTCTAGAGCTATGTAATTAGCACTAAAGGTTATTGACGAATAGTGAATTTAAATCAATTATTGGTTCCAATATGGAAACTAAAAGACTTCATCAATTTGCGACTTTATACCAAACAGGGAACCTTAGAAAGGCCTCAGAGCTATTAGGTATTTCACATTCTGGGCTTTCTAAATCTATGAGCATTTTGCAAGATGAGCTTGAAACTGAGCTTTTTATTTCTTCTGGTAGGGGAATATCCTTTACGGACAGAGGCCATGAGGTAGCAAGAAAAATTCCCTTGCTTCTCGGGGAGTTTGAAAAAGCTTTATTCCCTACACCCGATGGTTCAAAAGAAATTTTAAGAATTGGGTCCTTTGAGGTTTTTACGACCTATTTTGCTAAGACCATGGGCCCAATCTTTGATAGCTATGATTTGGACTTTCATGAGTTGGTACCTGGTAAAATGGAAAAAGCTCTTCTTGATAGAACAATTGACTTAGCTATTACTTATGAACCAATCCCCTTGCCAGGTGTCGAACATCTTCATGTAAGTACCATTGAGATGGGGGCTTTTGTTAAAAAAGGCTGTTTTAAAAAGAGAGATCTACTAGAAGTTCCATTTGCCGCCCCACTGATTCCAGTTGAGGGAGCACCAACAGGAACTAAGGGATTAGATTCTTGGCCTGATCATAAAATAAAAAGAAATATAAAATTTAGAGTGGATTTAATGGAGACGGCAATGTCTTTGGCCAGAAATGGTCTATGTGCTGTTTTCATTCCTACTTTTGTGGCCAAGCTTCATAACGAGATAATAAAACAAGAGTATCACTTAGTTAAAAAACTTGGTCCAACAAATATGAAAACGGTTAAAAGAAAAGTCTATATCGTTAAAAGAGAAGCTTCGATTGAAGACAAAAAAACAAAAAAACTCGCCAAGTACCTAAGAAGTCTTTCATAGGCTAATTTTATTAAATTGCATAATTGACTTACTGTTCCATTCTAAGGCAAATTTAGTTCATGAAAAAATTTATATTCTTATTTTTATGCCTGCTTTGGCATCCCTCAATACTATTTTCAAAGACCAATTTTTGTACGGTGGCCAAAGACTGTAAGTCTAGGTTTTATAGTAAAGATAATTTTCTAACTTATTATTCCACTCATGATTTAAAGTCCTCTTCAACGGAAGTAAATCGCTTAGTCATAGTTGTTCATGGTGCTCTTAGAAATGGCGATACTTATTTTAATGATACTGTTCTCGCTGCTCAAAAACACTCAAGCTTAAATAAGCTTATTGTTTTAGCCCCCCATTTTCGAAAAATTACAGATAAACGGGAATTAGGGGAACACTACTGGGGAAGGCGCTGGTATACCAAATGGAAATACGGTTATAAGTCAGAAGACTCTGATAAAGTTAGCTCTTTCACTATTATAGATAATTTAATTAAATCAATTGTAAGCTCTAATAACTTTCCTAATCTAAAGACAATCGTAATAACCGGACATTCTGCGGGGGGACAATTTACCCAGAGATTTGCCGTAGCTAATAAATTAAGGGAAGAGGTAGAGCAGAAGATCAAATTTGTTCCTTCAAACCCTTCTTCTTATATGTACCTCCATGACAAACGCTATGAATTTGCCGAGGGGAACTATCGAGTAAAAAACATAGGTAGTGCTTGCAAAGAATATAATCATTATATCTACGGACCAATTGACCGAGCTGACTATATGTCAGGGTTTAGCTTAGAGGAGCTTAGGAGTAACTTTTCAGACCAAGACATCGTTTACCTGATGTCAGAAGAGGACAAAGGAACAGATAGCCTAGATAGATCCTGTGAAGCGAATCTTCAGGGAAAAAATCGTTTTGAAAGGTCTTTGAATTTTTTCTATTACGCTAAAAAGTCTTTTAAGCCTTTGAACCATCGGTTTTTAAGTATTCCTAAAATAGGTCATGAGCATGTACATGTTTATGAGTCAAAAGAAGCTGGTAGAGTAATTTTTGGAAAAAATGAAAAGTTATCGAGTTATTATTCCTATAGAAAAATAGGAACAGTTAAAGATAGGAAGCTGATTAATAAGAAAAGCTTTACAATGTTTGGGGGAGGCAAGAACGAGCCCTTAGGTATGAAAAGATTCTTGTCTAAAGTAAAGGGTGGTAATTTGCTCGTTATCTCTGGCAAAGACATATTGAATCACCGATATACTCATGATTTTTGGAGAATGGCAGAAGAGTTCGAAGTTCCACTTGCCTCAGTAGAGACTTTTTCTTTTCACCACAAAAAAGCTGGTGACACAAAAGAACTTTTAGAGCTGTTAAAAAGAGCTGATGGAGTTTTTTTTACAGGAGGAGATCAGTCAAAATATATCTTAAGAATAAAAGGAACGAAATTTCATAGGGAATTATTAAAGAGAAATTTACCTATTGCTGGAACAAGCGCTGGTCTGGCCATAATGGGTGAGTATATTTTTTCGGCTAAATTCGGCGGTCTTAGAAGTTCTACGGTTTTAAAAAGACCTCACTCTAAATATATCTCAATTGAAAAAGATTTTTTTTATAGCCCTCTAATCGGTTCAGTAATAACCGATACCCATTTTTCAAATAGAGATAGGGAAGGCCGTTTGCTCGGGTTTATGTTTAAGGCTCAATTCGATTTCGGACTAAGTAGCGTCTTTGGAATTGGAGTTGATGAGCATACTTCACTTCATATAACTCACGATCAGAAAATGACTTCATATGGGGTTGGTTCAGTTTGGCTTTATAAATCTTTAGATTCGAAGGTTATAGAGCAAGAGGGACCTTTGAATTATGGACCCATCTCCTTTTATAAACTTAAAAAGAATAAACCATATCCACACTACAAAATTTTAGAAACGAATTCATGGTCGGTTCTTCAGGTTGTGAATGGGGTAGTTTCAAAGTAGTCACAATGGCCCTTCGGGGCCAAAAAGATTTAACTAAATTTTTCCGCGAGTAAAATACTCGGGTACTTGACGCGCCTCTCTGTTGCTCTAGGTCGTGGCATCACAATTGCTCTTAGTCCTCTAGATATTTATTAGAACTATTATGGGGAGAGAAAAATGGTCAATCGGACACCGGCAAAAACGCTGGGAATTATTTTATTATTATTTATTCAAACAGCGCTAGCTTCTGAAGAGTTATCAACTAGAGAGATTTTTTATAACGGACAGGAAGAAGAGTCACATACGCTTACTTCAAAACTTACAGAAGTTCGTTATAGGACTGAAACAAGAGATACGACTTGCTACCGTCAAGTGCCTTATCAAGATACAGAATGTGAGATGGTTCCGGAGTACGATACTGTTTGTCAGACTATTCCGGGAAGAGAAGATTGTCGTACAGAATATGATCGTCAGTGCAGAACCGAAACAAATTATAGACGAGAATGCGACCGAACTCCTGATAGACAACAATGTTCAAATGAAACTCGCTATAGAAAAGAATGCGAAAGAGGCCCTTCTAGACGTGAATGTCGAAATGTAAGACGTACTAGAAGAGAGTGCCATATGGATAATTCAAATAGACAATGTCGAACTGAGCCTGCCAGAGAACAATGTCGTACAAATAGAAATGGTGAAAGAAGATGTAGAACAATTCCGGCCAGAGAGATTTGTGAAAACAAACCAGAGAGAGTTTGTAGAGACGTTCCTTATACTGAACAAGAGTGTGAAACTGTTCCAGGTGAGGTTCACTGCCGTAAGGTTCCTTATCAGGAAAGAGTTTGTCATACGATCCCAGGGGAACAGGTTTGCAGACAGGTTCCATATAACGATGAAGTTTGTGAAGATGTGCCTAGGCAGGCCTGTGAGTGGATTCCATCAAGACAAGACTGTAGAACAGTTCAGATTGGAGAAAACCAAGTTTGTCGTGATGTGACTCGCTACCGTCAAGAGTCCTATGCTTGTCAGGAAGAGATCCAGGTTCCCTATACCGTCACTCTTAAAAACTTTTTGTTAAACTCTAATTTAAAATTCTTGAAGCCAGAGGGTTATAATCCTGAGTTTACTTTAGTTAATAAATTGACAGAAAATGGAGAGAGCAAATTCTTATTAAAAGATGCCGGAGAGTTTAAACCAATGGCCTTTTTAGAAACCATTGAGGAGCGTAGTGAAAACGGAAAGGATATTGAGATTGATGGCACTTATAAGTTCTCAATCTTAGATGGAGAAAACTTTAAGAGAAATCTTTCAAAGATAGATCAAGTGGAGCTATCTAAAGAATTTTTAAGCTTTAAGTTGGGAATGCATGCCGAAGTTAAGGGGCATAAAGTCTTTTTAAAGCTTAAAAAAGACGAAAAGGTTTTAATTTCAAGGGAATTAAAGAAAAGCGAGTACAACACTTCTGTTGAGGGGAAAGTTATTAACTTTCAAGTCTCGATGGAGAAACTCGCTTTAAAGCTAAAGAATATGCAAAAGTACAAATATGAATTGGTTGTAAGGCCTATTTTCAAAAGAACTTTAGCTTTTCCTGCGGCTAAGGTCTTTAGTGGCAAAAAAGAAGGAACAGTCTACACTTACGATAGTGATGATCTTACGAGGTTAAAGGACCACTTAAATCAATTATCTCACCTAGAACTAAGTGGTGAGAAGTTGAATTTTCGTTTTCCTAATCACGATTTTATCTCAGGCGCTAGGTTTAGTATTGAGATAGGTGAAGTTTTTAATAGAAGCCTTACGAAAGACGAGTTCACTTGGGAGATAGGCTCCCGTGAAGTGTTGGTCCAGGTAGACCTTGAAAAGCTTGGGTTGGAGTTAAGTGCCTTAAGAAATTACTCCGTCACAACAAAAGTCCATTATGTATTTAGTGAAGAGGCTCCACTTCCAAATGACTTTAGTCATACGGCCACTATTAATAAGGAGTTAAAGCCTAAGTTAAGCATAAAGGCTAAAAGAAAACTTCAGGAGGCAGCTAGTTTCTTAGAAGAAGTTCATTTGAAAAAATACTCCCTTTCTTTCAAATTAAAAAAGAGTGAGTATTTAAATGATTTTAAATTTCATCTTCATATATCAAAAAGGTCTAAGGTTAAAGTTGATAAGCATTTCACTAAAGCTGATGTTGACGTAAAAGAAAATGGAGAATTTTTAGAAGTGTTTGTTAATTTCAAAAAATTTGGAGGAAAAGTTACTAAAATAGGTAAACATCAAGTTGTCTTAAAACTTGAGCAAAAGCTTCATGCCGATTTAAAACCTATTGATGGGATCGACCTTAAAAAGTCCATTTCTATTAACTTAGGTGCAAAATAAATAAGTCGATTATTAAGTCCTCACTTTTTGTGAGGACTTTTTTATGTATAATAGAAGGATGAACGATAAGAAACCCGAAGAGGGACAAATTAAAGACGCCGTCATTGACCATCTTCAAGAGGTCGTAAATCAGGCTAAGGCAAAACTTGAGTTAATTAATTGCCCAGAGCACGGTAAGGCTTTGCAAAACTTAGAGCTGATTAGGGATGCAGGACGTTTTGACATTAAATGTTGCTGCGATGCCGGCGAAAAACTTGTTGAAGAGGCCATTGCAAATCTTTAAATTGCTTCCATGAATTTCCAAATGACCCTATAATAAACCATGGCTACATTTGGAAACTTACTACTGATACTTATTGGCGCTCTCCTTTTTGGAGCTTTATTTCTCGTTTTTTACTTCATCTCTATCTATAACGGCTTAGTTAGAAGAAGAAATGAATATAAAAACTCTTTTGAGCAAATAGATATTCAATTAAAGAGACGACACGATTTGATTCCAAATTTAGTTGAAACGGCGAAAGGGTTTTTATCTCATGAGAAGGATACTCTTGAAGCTGTTATTGCTGCCCGCAGTGGTGCTGTAACGGCCAATCAAAATATGGCTGGCAATTTAAATAATAAGGAAGGAATGGCCGAAGTCATGAAAGCTGAAGCCGGTCTAAGCGGAGCTCTTGGTCGTTTAATGATGTTAAATGAAAGATACCCTGAGCTTAAAAGTGACAAAACAATGAACTCTCTTATGGAGGAAATCCAATCAACAGAGAATAGAATTGCATTTTCAAGACAGCATTATAATGACGTTGTTACGAATTATAATAGTGAGAGAGAAGTTTTTCCGAACGTTTTTATTGCACAAATGTTCAACTTTACAGAGGCAATGCTCTGGGAGATCACAAATAAAGAAGAACGTGAAAACGTTAAGGTTTCATTTGAATAGATGAACTTCTTTGAGCATCAAAGAGTTGCTAAAAAAGAAACATTTGTTTTAACCCTTCATTTTATTTTTGCCGTAATCGCGATTATCGCAATTTCTAATATTGTTCTCTTTATAGGGATAGAATTTATCTATTTAGAAGGGGAGTCCCTACCTTGGGAGCAGAAAAAAATATTCTATACCCTTTTCACCTGCGCCCAACTTTTAGTGATTCTACTAGGGATGTGTTTTAAGATTCTGCAGCTACAGGGTGGAGGAAAAGTTATCGCTAATATGTTAGGAGGCTTTCCTTTAGAAAAAACAACTAAAGAGTTGAATCAAAGAAAAATTGTAAATATTGTTGATGAGATCTCAGTGGCCTCGGGGATTCCAAGTCCTCCTATTTATCTACTAGAGGGTGAGCCTTCTATTAATGCCTTTGTAGCCGGTTTTCACACTAACGACGCAGTCATAGCAGTTACCGAAGGGGCGATAAGACATTTAGATCGTGATGAGCTCCAAACAGTAATAGCTCATGAATATAGCCATCTTTTTAATGGTGATATGAAACTTAATACCTATTTGGTTGGAGTGCTTCACGGAATTCAGATGATCTCAATTCTGGGTTCTGAGATTATGGAAATGACCTCTGAAAGAGATAATGATTACGGGCTAGGAAGACGTAGGGGCGGAGGAAAGCTTTGGGTTGTAGGAATGCTTTTACACGTCGTAGGCTATCTCGGTGTTCTCTTTGGTCGCTTAATTAAAAAAGAGATAAATATTCAAAGAGAATATTTGGCCGACGCAACGGCAGTTCAATTTACGAGAAATTCGATGGCCCTCGCTTCAACATTTAAAAAAATACTGGCCAATGATAGGCATCAATATCTTAAATGTGGGATGCATGATGTAGTAGGGCATATGTGTGTTACTGAAGTTAATATCAATAAAAGGGGGAGTAATCCAAATTATACTCACCCCGAATTAGTCGAAAGGATTATGAGAGTCGAACCTAATTTTAATGAAGAAGATTTTCTAAAGAATGAAATTGAAAAAGTTAGAGAGAGTATAGAGTTAAAAAACAAAGAAGAAGAACCTGTCCATCCCAATATCTTGGATAAAGTTAGAAAAGAATTAGAGGGAGAAGATATAGATAAATCCTTAATCCTTGGCTCAAAAGCCTTAATGGGAGCTATTCTACTAGACCCCAATGCCAATGTTGATTTTCATAAAAAAATTAAGCAATCCATAGGGAATATCTCTGTAGAATCTCTAGGTTACTCTATAAGGTTATTAGATAGTATTCCGGTTGAATTAAGAGAATATGCTCAAAATCTAGACCTTAGTAGGAGTATCATCTATGGACTCTTTTTAAATCTTAGTGGTTTAGAGACTTTTCAATTAAAGGAAGAAACTGAAAAAGTAAGAGGCTTTATTCCTAAGGCCCAGGAAAAATTAAAAACACTCGAAAGAAGTAAACACCTTCCTCTTATTGACCTTTGCCTTAGTTCACTAAGAGAGCTTTCTAAAAAACAAAACTCTATTTTTATTAGAAACCTAAAATTAATTATAAAGTCAGACTCAAAGATTAATCTTCAAGAGTACTTGTACTATTCCATCATTAAATCGTTTTTAGATAAAAAGAAAAAAATCTTTGGAGGTAGCACTATAAAAATAGGGAAAGCCCTTAATGAAATTGAATATCTAGTTTCTACTTTGGCTTATGCCGGATTTCCGGAAGATAGGGAAGGTGCCAGTCTTGCTTTTCGCAGAGTGAATAGTGACATTTTTGATAATCGATTAAACTTTATGGAACTAGAAGACTTTAAGGTTTCAGTCCTTAATAAAAACTTTTCAAAGCTTAAGAGACTTAAGATTGAAGAAAAAGAACTTTTAATTGGTGCTTGTATCTCACTTATCAAATTTGATAGGAGGACCATACCAATAGAACTCGAAAGCCTAAGGGCCATTGGTGCAATTTTAGAAGTTCCAATCCCACTGACTTTTTTAAAAGAAGAAAATTTAAAATAATTGCTAACGCGTACTGACTACCTCGGGTAATCACTTACGAACTATAATTAAACAATGGATATTTGGATAATCTTAATTATAGCGATAGCTTCGTTAATAGCACTTATTTTCATTTATGATGTTTTTATACAAAAACATTCACCAATCCTTCATAACTTTCCAGTCTTGGGTCATCTGCGCTACTTCCTTATCGAAATTGGACCTGAGCTGAGGCAGTATATTGTCGCAAACGATAAAGAAGAAGCCCCTTTCAATAGAAGTGAAAGAGAATGGATTTATAGAAGTGCAGAAAAGAAAAATAATACTTTTGGCTTTGGAACGAGTGAGCTTATTTATGGTATCGGTTATCCGATCATAAAAAATGCTGCCATTCCTTTTCCAGATGCTAAGGCTTATGCCCCAAGCGAAGATGCCACACTTATTCCTTGTTTAAAAGTGATAGGTTCATCTCATAAAAGAGAAAAGCCTTATAGACCAAAATCTATTATAAACATCTCGGCCATGAGCTTTGGCTCCCTTGGTGAAAGGGCCATTAAGTCTCTCAATATTGGAGCTAGGCTTTCAAATTGTTATCACAATACAGGAGAGGGAAGTCCAAGTGACCATCATATGCAAGGTGGTGATCTGATGTGGCAAATTGGAACTGGTTATTTTGGCTGCCGCAATGACGATGGCAGTTTTTCACTAGAGAAGCTAACTGAAAAAGCATTGGCAACACCTTCTATTAAGCTTATTGAAATAAAATTATCTCAAGGGGCAAAACCAGGTAAAGGGGGGATTTTGCCTGGAAGTAAAGTTACCCCAGAGATCGCCAAATACAGAGGAATTCCGGTGGGAAAAGATTGTATGTCCCCTAACTCCCATAGTGCTTTTACTACCGTAGATGAACTTTTAGTGTTTGTAGAAGAGATTGCCAAAGCCACAGGTTTACCGGTTGGAATAAAAGGGGCGGTGGGAAAAATTGAGTTCTGGGAAGAGCTAGCAAATAAAATGAAAACCTCTAACACTGGACCCGACTTTATTACAATTGATGGAGGAGAGGGAGGAACAGGAGCGGCACCCCTAACTTTCTCAGATCATGTTAGTCTGCCCTTTAAAATTGGCTTTTCTAGAGTCTATAAAGTATTTCAGGATGTAGGTATCTCTAAGGATTTAGTCTGGATTGGATCAGGAAAACTTGGGTTTCCTGACAGAACAATTGTGGCTTTGGCCATGGGCTGCGATCTTATTCATATCGCAAGAGAAGCCATGCTTTCAATCGGTTGTATTCAGGCCCAAAAATGTCACGAAGGAAACTGTCCTGCTGGTGTGGCCACTCAAAACAAGTGGCTTCAGGGTGGATTAAATGTAGAAACAAAGTCTCATCATTTTAAAAACTATATGCAAAGCTTTAGGAAAGAACTTTTATCGCTTGCTCATTCAGCTGGATATGAACATCCCTCTCAATTTACGGCCGATGATATTGAATTTAGTACAGGTGTAAATCAATTTAGTACTTTAGATGAAATCTTAAATTATAGACGTGATGAAGTTTCCTTCACCACGTTTAAAGATTATTGTGATTAGCGTGCGTAGATATAGTAAAGACTTCCGCCTTTAAGTTTATCAATTAACGCTTTTGAAAGCTTGTTATCAACTGCTGGACAGCCCCAAGATCGGCCGGCTCTGTTATTAGCTTTGATAAAGTTTTTGCTCATATATGCTGCCCCATGGATAACGATGGCCCTAGGTCTAGCCTTTGAGTTTGTCGCTTCTTTACCGTCCATTCTAAGACTGTATCCGTGTTTTCCATAGTAAGTCTCAGCAGTGACGTAAAGACCTTTTGAAGACATTTTGGAGTTGCTGATATTAGAAAACTTTATAGCCTTTCCTCTACCATCTCCACTTCCGACCCCATGGCTAACATGATAAGTCGTTACCTTCCCAGTTTTTGTATTGATCAAGTAACCTCTTTTCTCTTTAGAGTGTTGAGTAAAGTCACTCACCATCATCCAAGTGGCATTGGTTAACTTGCTAGGGTAATGATAGGACCCTTTTTCAAGCAATGCCTCAAGCGGTCTTGGTGGAACTGATCTAGCACAATGATTTTTGCTACAATCCATGTCCGGGTAATAAGATTGCCAAATATTTAAAGACTTTTGGTAAGTCTTTGCATTTACTGATAAAGAAAACGCAATAATTCCTGTGAGAGCCAAAGCTCTGCAAATACCATCCGTAAATTTCATTGAAACCTCTCTCTTCGCAACTAACGTTCAACCCACATTGAGTTTTTAACTAACCAGAAAATCGAACTTTTCACAAGGGCCCTTGGAATAATTACAGGTGGTCTATTTCTTGAGACCATTTTTTTTGTAAGTATCAAAAGCACCGAAGAAGAAAACATGCTTTTCACCTTGGTAGCGCTCTTGGCGGGTTAAATCTTTTAACTTTTGATAGGTATCGAGCTTTAGTTTTCTAAGCTTTTGAACACCTTTTTTATTAAGAGAGGAGGTCCAAAGGTAAAAGAAATTATCGCTATCCATAGGACTCAAGTCCGTATCGATTAATTCGATAGTACTTCTTAGAACAGGCTTGAAGATATCTCTAGCAAAAGAGACTCCTTTTTCATTAGTATGAAAGCGGCCTTCTTTAAGGTTTAAAAAGTCTTCTTCATAGAGGCTTAGGAGTGCCTTAATTCCTTCTACCCCGAGGTATTTCTCGACTTGCTCTTCTGAAACACCTATAGGAGATCCTGCCAAAGCGGCAACATGAAAGAGTATGGGATCATAGACTTTGGATTGTATTTGGTTTCTATAATTTTCTTGATTTTCACTTAGCTGATCGAGAGCGAGCTCATTATAGAGGTATTCACCGAGGGGCCCTTCATGATTTTTACATAAGTTTATAAAGCTTTTCTGACCTGTTATTTGCCTTAGAACTGCTAGAGTTAAGTGAATTGAAGGGTTTCCTTTATACTCGTTTGTTAAAACTCTTCTCAGACTAGCTTCACTAACTCCCGCTTGTTCGGAGAGTCTATTTAGAGAAAGCTTTGGATTGCTCTCTAAATATGCCTTGATAATTGAGGCCAATTGGCTAGCAGCATTTTTAAACATCACAAAACTTCATCCCAAAAAAGTGTCATTTTGGCCAAAGTAATACAAGGTAAACCTTTTAACTCCTTGATAATATGTAATAAAGCTTCGTCAAATTATAAATCTGACGAACCTATTTAGGACCTCATATGTTTTCCTGTGCCATTTTAATCCTAGGGCCCTAAAACTTTAGTATCGAAAACAACAAAGGAGACAACAGATGAAAAAATTATTTTTCGCAGCGCTATTTTTAGTAGCAACCTCTGCACAGGCAGAAATGGTATCAATTAAGAAATCCAAATGTTCACTTTTTGGAAATCTAAAAATTAAGGTTAACGGATTAGAGCGTTACGGTTCAGTTGGAAGAGGATACTTAAAAGCAAATCTTCCAATGAGAGCTGATTGTGATGCAGTTCTTTCTACTTTTAATCAAACAATGGGACGTGGAACAACTTCAGTTTCTACAGACTTTGATCAGTACGAAGTTAGAAGACAGACTCAAAATGGCGGTGATAACGACAAGAGAGATTACGAGTGTAAAGTATATAAGCGTTCAGTAATCAAAGTTGTATTCCCGGCTTATAGCTCTATGACGTTTAAGAATACTCATGAAAGATTAATTGATTCATACTATGGACGTTGTCGGTAGTATATCTCCCCCTCGGAGGGCCTTTGGCCCTCCACCCCCTTACTTTAACAATCTGTTAATTAAAATCTTAGCTTCCTTCTCTGCACTTTGTAGTGACTTGGTTTTTGTGGTCGCAACGTCAAGCAAACACCCGGACAAAATATTTTGAATCGACTTTGCCTTGGTCTGAAGAGTAGAGCTCTTTGTTCGAGGATTCATTTGGCCTAAGAGGTAGGTTATCCTGGTGACACCACCTTTACGAATTTGGTGGTTTATTTCTAAATATTCCTTTTTAAATGTAGAAAGATAGTAAAGAAGAAACATAACAGACAGTTGGTAAGGATGCTTTTTGGCCCAAATAAAAGGCCCTTCTATATAAAGATTTAGCAACTCCTTACTGTCTTTTGCCTGTTCTAGGTTCTCTAAAGATATAGATTGATAGGTCGCAGCTATATACTTAATGGCAGAAAGAAAAATTTCATCTTTATTGGGGAAATAGTAATTAACATGGGCTCTTCTTGTACCAATCTTTTTAGCTATGGCCTCAAAGCTTGTATTTTCAAATCCAATTGTGGCCAAGCACTCAATCGTGGCATTTATTATTTCAGCCTTTTTTAAATCACCTTTTCTTGGACGAAATTCAAATAAGTCCATCATGACGGGGTCTACATATGTATTTTCCATAACCTAAGTTTAACACAAGGCATTTAAAATTTCAATAAATTTATACGGATGTATAAAAAACTTGCTGATATGTATAAAAAGTGGTTTTTTGGATGAAAATAAGGAGTCTTTTTTGGAAACGATAAAAGTGGGTATAACTTCAATGGGTGTCTGGTTACCTAGCCAGTTTGAGGATGCGCAAAAGATATCTGATCTCTCAGGAGTTCCATTAGAGGTGGTTCGCGGAAAAATGGGAATCAACAGAAAGTGTAGAGCTATAGGTTCAGATAATATTAATCCATCTGAGATGGCGATTAGAGCTGCTCAAAAAGCCCTTGCAGATATTGACCCACTCTCAATTGACCTTTTGATTTGGACGGGGTCTGAGTATAAAGATTTTCCTGTCTGGTCTGCTGGAATATATGTACAAGAAAGACTTGGTCTTAAAAATGCTTTTTCTTTTGATGCTTCTGCAAGATGTTCTTCTAATGTTTTAGGAATTAAGTTGGCCAAGTCATTAATGCAAACTGATAGCAAAATTAATCGAGTCCTATTATGTGGTGGTCATAAAACGGGAGATTTGGTTGATTATAAGGACTCTACTTCTCGGTTCCTTTATAATCTAGCAGATGGCGGCTCGGCAATTGTATTAGATAAGACAGCCACGAATGAAGTATTAGAGACTTCAATAATAACAGATGGTAGTTTTAGTAAAGATGTCATTATAAAAAATGGGGGCACTGTTAACCCCATTTCTAGCGAACAAGTCAATCAGAAACAAAGCTTAACTTGTCCTGATATTGTCGGAATGAGAGAGAGGCTAGCTCAAAAATCCCTTAAGAACTTTTTAAAAGTAATTAAAGATGCTGCCAGATCTTCAATGCCTGAAAGACCGATTGACTACTTGTCGCTACTTCATATGAAAAAGTCAGCTCATGATGGGATCTTAGAACCCTTGGAGCTCAAGGCAGAACAATCAATATATCTAAGTGAGTATGGACATTTTGGTGCTCCCGATCAGGTTGTAAGCCTTGGGTTGGCTGAGAAAAATAGTTTATTAAAAACTGGTGATCATGTGGTCCTGGCCTCTGCTGGGATTGGATATACTTGGTCAGCTGTTTCTATTCGGTGGGATCAACCAATATTTACAAGTACAGCTTTAAACGATTTAAAATACTGAGGTTAAAAATGAAAAGGATATTTATTACAGGCGCAGCTCAAGGGATTGGTAGAGAGGTCGCAAAAAGGTTCTGGGAAAATGGTCATGAACTCGTGCTAATAGACCTTCCATCATTAAAAGAGTCAGAACTACAAGATCAATTCCCAGAAAGGATGGAGTATATCCAAGCTGATATTACTTCTTTGGAGCTGAGACCACTTATAGAAGATGAAATGAAAAAGGGAATTGATGTTCTTGTTAATAATGCAGGAGTGACAAGAGATTCAACACTTTTAAAAATGGAAGAGAAGGATTGGGATCTTGTCGTAGACGTTAATTTGAAATCAGTTTTTATCCTTTCACAAATGGCCGCTAAAGTTATGAAGGAAGCTGGTGGGGGAGTCATTCTTAACGCAGCTTCAGTTGTTGCCCATAATGGAAACTTTGGTCAAGCTAATTATGTTGCTACAAAGGCAGGTGTTATTGGAATGACGAAGACTATGGCAAAAGAACTAGGCAAGAATAAGATAAGAGTTAATGCAATCGCTCCCGGATTTATTGCAACTCCAATGGTTAGTAAAATGCCTGAAAAAGTGATTGCCATGATGGAAGGAAAGACTCCCCTTGGTAGGATGGGAAAACCAGAAGATATTGCCAATGCCTACTATTTTTTAGCGAGCGATGAAGCCTCCTTTATCACAGGAACTTGTTTGAATGTAGACGGTGGAATAGTTATTTAATGGGGCTCCCAGTTAAGACTTATATTCATTCTAGCTCTGCTCCTTGGTTAGTTCTTGTAAATGGACTTTTTGCAAGCAAGTGCTCATGGAGTGAATGTCTTGAGTATTTTGAAAATTTTAATATCTTAACTTATGATGCAAAAGGGCAGGGAGAAGGACCTACTCTATCTAAACCTTATTCCTTAGATGAACAGGTGGATGATTTAAAAAAGGTATTAGAGGAAAACAATTTAAAAAGGGTCTCCCTGCTCGGACTTAGTAATGGGGGAAGGGTAGCATTAAAGTTTAGCTCTCTTTATCCAGAGCAAGTTCAATCTGTCGTCGCCTGTGATACTTATGCAGAGGTAACTCCAATTTTAAAGCTTAAGCTAGAATCTTGGCTTAAGGCCCAAAAGAATGGAGGCGCAGTTCATCGCTTTGATGTGGCGGCACCTTGGGTTTGGGGAGAAACCATATTAAAAACAAATTTTAACCTTGTTCAAAAATATAGAGATCTTGCAGAAAATTCAAATGAAGACAATTCAGAGTTTCTTATTAAGGGAGCTTTGAGTGGAGATATCAATTTAGACTCCATAATTGCTCCTGTTCACTTTGTTGTTGGTGAGGAGGATCTTTTAACACCTATTACTCATCATAAAAAATTACAAAAGATGGTTAAAAACGCTGAGCTTACGGTTGTCCCTGGGGGGCATGCTTCAGTGCTTGAAAATCCAATATCTATTAGAAATTCGATTATGCCTTTTCTTAGGAGACAATATGAGCTGGATTGATTTCTTTAATAAAGTCTCGCTAAATGAGCCAGGAAAGACGGCCATCGTGGATCAGTCTACTGGCATTAGATGGAGTTATAGAAAACTAAGATTGGAGGTTGATCGCTGGGCCTGCTTTTTCCAAGGTACGGGAATTGTAAAAGGTGATAGGGTCGCACTTCTAGCTAAAAATAGACTAGAACATATTAGTATTTTTTTCGCACTAGCTCATCTCGGAGCTATTTTTGTGCCTCTAAACTGGCGTTTATCAAAAGATGAATTACAAGAAATTTTAAAAAGAATAGACCCAGAATTTTTTATTTATGATGAAGATCATGAGCTTAAGTTTGATAAAAAACAGATTGATTTAAGGATTTGGAGCTTACCTTCAGCCTATAAATTCAGGTCTGTGCACACTTCAAAGCGCGATCCTCTCCTTATGCTTTTCACATCAGGATCTACTGGTAATCCAAAAGGTGTGCTCTTTCACGGAGAAATGCTTGAAGCTAATCAGTGGGCCACAGTAAAGGAGTGGGGACTAAGAAAAGAAGATGTTTCTATTGTTGAGACTCCTTTCTTTCATACAGGTGGCTATAATGTATTGCTCTTGCCCTTACTTCTCATTGGTGGAACTTTAATTCTATCTAAAGGTTTTGATCAAAAGGGTACTTTAGAACTTATAGAAAAAGAGAAGGTCAGTATTTACTTTGGCGTTCCAACTATGTTCCAAAGATTAAGTGAATGCCCAATCTTTCTTAAAATAAATTTTAAAAAAGTTAGATTCCTTATTTCAGGTGGGGCGCCATGCCCAGAGAATTTGATAAATCTTTACCAATCTAGAGGTGTCTCTTTTAGACAAGGTTTTGGAATGACGGAAGTTGGTCCGAACTGTTTTAGTCTAGGTGAGAAGTATGCTATTTCTAAAATGGGCTCTATTGGTAAACCCATGAAGCATACAAGGGTAATGGTCTTAAAGAAAAACGGTGAATACGCAAAAGTAGATGAAGTAGGTGAGCTTCTTCTTGCAGGTCCACATGTTTGTCTAGGTTATTATAAACAAGAAAATCTTTTTAGTGATTCGAAGAAGGGAGAATTCTTTAAGACAGGTGATTTGGTTAAATTTGATAAAGATGGCTTTTTTTATGTCGTTGGGAGAAGCAAGGAAATGTATATCTCAGGGGGAGAAAACGTATACCCCGGTGAGGTAGAAAAAGCTTTGAAAGAAATACCTTTAATTGACGAAGTTGCAGTTGTGTCCGTTCCTTCTAGTGAGTGGGGGGAAGTCGGGTATGCTTTTTATCGTGGGGAAAAAGAGGTAGATCTAATAACCGTTAGAAAGTGGTTAAACAATTCTTTGTGTAGATTCAAGCATCCAGGGTATCTCAAAATGGTAAAAGAATTCCCATTGTTAGGTTCGGGAAAGATTGATAAACATAGTTTACGTAGCCAAGCTCTAGAAGGGCTTTAGGGAAATTATATGAATGCAGAATATTTTAAGTATATTTTAATGGGAAGTTTTATTATCGCTACATATTGGCTTTCGATAAAGGGAATGCGTAAAACTACCGATTTAAAGAGCTTTTCTATTGGCTCAGGTGATATGAGTCCTTATATGGTTGGTCTAACTCTTGCCGCTTCGATAAGCTCAACGGCAACATTTGTTATCAACCCTGGTTTTGTCTATACCCATGGATTAAGCGCTTACCTTCATTACGCTGTAGCGGCTTCACTTGGTATAGCAATGGCCTTTATCTTACTAACGAAAAAATTTAGAAGTTTAGGTGAAAAACAAGGTGCTTTAACTATTCCTCACTGGATAGCTACTCGGTATAAGAGCGATAAATTAGGTCTACTTTTTGCTTTTTTAAATCTTCTCTCTATTACTTTTGTAGTTCTTATAATGGTTGGTTGCTCTATTTTAGTTGCTAGCTTATTTCCGGTTTCGCAAAAGTTTGCCCTAATCATCGTTATGTTATTTGTTTTTAGCTATGTGCTAATGGGAGGCTCTTACGCTCATGCTTATACCAATACATTACAAGGAGTCGTTATGCTCGGCATTTCTCTCTTTTTGTTTGTTTACGGAATGGCCAATCTTGATGGAAGTTTTATAACAAATTTAAAATCTATTTCTTTAAACTATGCTTCAATTTATAATACTGAGAGTAATCTTTATTATGATTTCTTTAGTGTCTTTGGCAGTAGTTTTATAATAACCTTTGCCTTAATGCTTCAGCCTCATATCTTAACAAAAGTTTTATTCTTAAAAGATGACAAGCAAGTAAACAAATTTCTTTTCACGACCTTAACAACGGGAACGATATTTGGGCTCATGCTTTTTATTGGGTTTTTCGCTAAATTCGATGGGCTAGAAATCGCTAGACAGGATACGGTTGTAGCCGCCTATATTACCACGAGTTTTAGTTCAACTCTCTGGGGTCAATATTTTATAAGTTTAGTCTCTATTGGTCTTTTGGCCGCTGGGCTATCAACATTAGATGGTATTTTAGTAGCCTTGTCCTCTATGGTTGTTAACGATATTTATAAGCCGTGGCTTAGTAAGAAATATAATTTAAATCCATTACACTTATCTCGTGTAGTATTAGTTTTAATTGGGCTTTTTTCCTTGGCCCTGGCCTGGAATCCACCTAAGCTTGTAGGGCTCTTTGCTCAAAAAGGGGTTTATGGTTTAGCTGCGGCAAGTCTAGTTCCAATCATATTTGGAGTTTTCTTAAATAAAGACTTATCGCCAGTAAAAATAGGAGCTTGCTCGTTATTGGCCCTATTCACCCATCTCTATCTGAACCTATTTGGGGGTATTGCAAACCCATCAGTTTCTTCAACCTACGGAATTGGTTTAAGTGTTCTATTGGCCTTTGTGTTCATAGCACTTCCTTCTCAAAAAAAAATGATTAGAAAAACCGCTTAAAATCTTTTAAATTACTAAAAATTAGAGATATTTAAGTAAAGGGTGAGTTTTCCAAAGAACATGATGTAGGTCATGTTTTTGGGGAAGTCTTGATGCTAACCTAAAAGCATCTGGAGAAGATAATGAGTAAAGAGTCACTACCAAAAAAATGCCAAGACTGTCCCTCACTTATGGAGGGGGTGTTCTGTGATTTAGGAGATGAATCTCTTAATGAGCTTAGCGCTCATAAAATCACGAATCTTTATAAAAAAGGTCAGACTCTGTTCGTTGAAGGAAATCCCCCTTTTGGACTTTATTGTATTAGCACCGGTAATGTTAAGGTTTCTAAACTCGGATCAGGTGGTAGAGAGAATATTGTAAGACTTGCTGGGGCCGGAGATGTTTTAGGCCATAGAAGTATTTTTACCGACCAATACTATAGTGCTACCGCGACTGCCCTTGAGGACACTAGAGTTTGTTTTTTAGATAAGAAATATATTCTAGAAAAAGTAGGAAAAGAGCCCTCTATTTCAAAACATATAATGTTTCGCTTAGGTAGAGATCTCGGGGCCAGTGAAACAAAGATTGCTTCGTTATCACAAAAGTCGGTCTTTGAGCGTACGGCCGAGCTTTTATTGCTATTAAGTGCTTCTCATTCTGAGAAGTGTGATGAAGGTAAAAAAATCACACTTAAGCTTACAAGAGAAGAGATGGCTTCGTATCTAGGTACCTCTTCAGAGACTCTTATTCGCTGCCTATCGGAGCTTAAATCCGAAGATGTAGTAGGGCAAGAGGGTAAAAATATAGTGATCAAAAATGAAGAAAAATTAGTAGAATTTGCTAATCTCTCCTACTAATTTAAGCCCTAAAAAAAGAGTTCTTGAGCTGATTTGAATCATGTTTGTTTTAGATTGTAGGGTCTATTCTAATAAAGAAGGATAGATAATGACGACAGAAATAGATAAAGACATAATCAACTATTTACAGGGTTTCTGTAGCGAAATCGTGTACGAGAGAGATGAAGTTATCATTTACGAAGGACATGTCCCTAGAGTTGGGTTTGTCCTCCTTGAGGGTAAGCTTGAAATTATAATGTCTAAAACCAAAAAGGAAGTTTCTCCCAATAATGCAATTGGGGTGAAGGAGCTGGCCTCAAAAGAACCTTTTAAATACACCGTAAAAATTTATCCCAACACCAAAGTTCTTCCTTTAGATAGAAGCACCTTGATTAGTCTATCTAAGGCCAAAGAGGAAAATATTAGAAATTTTGCCAATGAGCTATTATTAAGCGCTTAAAGGAGTGTAGTTATGTCAAATCCATTTAGTATATGGGCCATTATCACGGCCGTGGCATTTGTTATCGGTTGGACTTATATTACTTTTGCGTCTCTAAAAGAAACTGAGTTTCCCTTGAAACTTAATGACAAGTAGGAGCTTCTGCTCCTTCTAGGCTTGGATCCATATTTATTATCATTATAACTCTAACTGCTATAGTTAAGACTCCAATACTCATAAAAGTAATCCCTACATACTTTTGAGATCTTTTAAAAAGTTTATCCATAATATTTTTAAAGAGATTTGGAGCTAGTGCCATTGCAGGTACCGTTCCAAGCCAAAAAAAGAACATGGCCAATAGGGCCCTGGCAGGGTCGTGGAAGGCTGCTACTGTGATGACCAGTGAGTAAAGTAAGCCACATGGAAGTAGTATAGAAAAAAATCCAACCCCAAAAGGTTTTAGCGCTCCTGAAACATTGGGAATTAAAATACGCCAAAGGTGGCTATAGGTTTTCTTTATAAATCCAGGACTTTTAACTTCCTTCTTTCCTTTGTAGGAATTCCATCCCCAGGTGATAAAGAGAATACCAAGAGTTATTGAAGGAGCTAAGACCATAAATTGATGTTTAAAACCTTGGGAGATAAGATGACCCAAAGTGCCAGCAAAAAGTCCAAGCAGTGAATATCCTAAAAGTCTCCCCATTTGATAAATCCAAATGGATTTCTTATCAGGTGAGCAGGCTGAGACTAGACCACCGCACATGCCAACACAATGTAGGCTTCCTCCAAGACCCGCTAGAAAAGCTAGACCGGGTAGGGCGATAAGGGAGGCGTCTATTATTTGGTTAAAATGGTCCAACAAGCTTAACCTCCTCTTCCCTTAAAAACTTAGCAGATTCTAAATTGTCGCCAGTTAAAATATGAACTTTTAATGTCTTTCTTCCCATTTCTAAGACATCTTTTTTAAACCTAAAAAAGATATCTATAGTTTTTCTTTTCCCTGGATGAATAGGAGCAGGTATTCTTCTTGAAACTATCCTTAATCTTTCTTCGCGATACTTATCCTTAGGAACAAAGAATAGTTTATAATTTTGTTCTCCGTTATAATAAATAGAAACTTTATAATGATTAACTATCTCTCTAGACCCATCTGGTCTTTTGATATCTTGAAAGGCGGATTGGCTACTTCTAATAAACTGGACTTTTAAGCTATTTCTACTATGGAGAGCATGGCCAAAAGCTAAAACCGTGATCAAAAGGGCAGTAGCATAAATCATAGGTCTCGGTCTTACAGTCTTCCTTGGAATACCTTCTATTTCTGCCAAAGATTCATATCGAATTAATCCTTCGGGTTTTCCAATTTTCCCCATGATCTCATCACATGCATCGATACATTGAGTACAGGAGATACATTCTAGTTGAGTTCCTTTTCGAATATCAATACCTGTTGGGCATACTTTTACACAGTGATTACAGTCTATACAATCGGCTTCATCACTTCTTGGAACTGTATTTCTTCGTGGTTCACCTCTTTTGACGTCATATGCAACTACCAAGGAATGTTCGTCCATCATTACTGACTGCATTCTTCCATAGGGACAAGCGACAATACAAAACTGCTCCCTAAACCATCCGAAGTCAAAAAGGATAATTCCAGTGGTTGTTAACATAATAATGAACAAGGTCATATGCTCAGTAGGCGGATTAAGGCTAATAAAAAATAGGTTCCTTGTTCCTACGAAAAAACCAAGAAATGTATGAGCAAGATGCAATGAAACCAATGTAAAGAGGGTCCATTTAGCCACCTTTTTAAAGAATTTAGAAACACTCATGGGTTCTTTATCAAGAGATCTTCTTTTTCTAGAGTTTCCTTCGATAAATTTTTCTATACGTCTATAAACAAGGTCTATGAAAACAGTTTGAGGGCAGGCCCAACCACACCAGATTCTACCCCATTGGGCCGTAATAAAACCAAAAATTAGTACAAATATTAAAAACAAAAAAAATACGAGGGGAGAGTCGTGACTAAAAAAAGTACGCCCAAAAAAAACAAACTCCCTATTAAAGATGTCAAGGAGGATGATTTGTTTTCCTCCATAATGGATCCACGGCAAGGTGAAATAGATTAAGACAAGGGTCCAGTAAAGGAGAGTCCTTCTGTCTCTCCATTTACCACGGACATCTTCTGGATGAACATAAATACGATTTCCGTCTACATCTGTAGTCGCTAATCTTTCTGCGTGAACTGTCGTATTTTCATCATTCATCAAATTACCGTCTTTACTTTATAAGCTCACCTTGGGGTTCTTTACCATCTGCCACATTCGTATCTTTTATGACCATCAGATATTTAACAACTTGTAAGATCTCATCTTTAGTGAGGTCCTCTTTCCAAGTAGGCATCCCTTTATCTTCTCTACCATTTAAAACGACTTCATAGATGGTCTCTTTAGTTCCTTTGGCATGCATCCAATAAGCGTCAGTTAGATTAGGTCCAATATCACCTTTTCCATTTTCTTCATGACAGGAGAGACAATTATCTTCATAAACAACTGCTCCAAGTTTAGCTCCTTCCTCATTATCAAAGGCAGAATATGCACTATCATCAAACTTTGCCATTTTTACTGCATAGGCGGTTCTTACCTTATTCAATTGAACCATATCCATTTGTTGTTCTTGAGCGATTGAAGGTCCTCCCATTCCCATATAGTAGATCATATAGGGTATAGCGAACAAACAGCAAAGGACGAAGGAGGCCGTCCACCAACTAGGTAATGGATAATCAAATTCTTGGATCCCATCGTAATCGTGATCTAGTAATACTTTTTTATCTTCTTCAGTTAAATGATCATTTTGATTCATGACTTTCACCTTCTTCTAACAAGGGCATATTGGCTGCCTCTGAATAAACTTCGTTACTTTCTTTTCTAAAGATCCAAAAAAGGATGGAGACGAAAAGAACCATAAAAGTGATAAGGGCCGCATTGGTTAAGTAGGTCCAATTGAAACCCGCTAATACTAGTTGCTTCATCTATTCCTCCTCTTCTTGAATATCAATTCCAAGCCTCTGAAGATAGGCGATCAAAGCGATGATTTGCTTATCTTTCATACTAGAAGGCACATTTTCTTTTTCTAGTGAGGTCATAATTGACTCTGCCTGCTTTAACGCATCTGCCTTTGCGTTCTTGATTTCCTCATCAGAATAAGGAACACCTAAGGCCTTCATGACAGAGAGCTTTTTAGTTAAAACCCCTAAGTCCATTTTCTTTTTAAAGAGCCAAGGGTAGATGGGCATGATCGAACCAGCAGTTACTTCTCTTGGGTCCCACATATGACGATAATGCCAAATATCAGAATATTTACCACCGAGTCTCTGTAAGTCTGGTCCGATTCTTCTTGAGCCCCACTGAAAAGGTCTGTCATAGATAAACTCAGCGGCCTGGGAAGGTTTCCCATATCGAATTTCCTCGTGAGCCATCGTTCTAATCATTTGAGAATGACAAACATAACATCCTTCTCTGATATAAATATCACGTCCGGCAATTTCTAAGGCAGTATAAGGCTTAACTCGCGGATCTTTTTCAATCCATTTGCTGGCCAAGATGGAAGGCATGATTTCGATTGCTGAACCCACCAAAATAGCGAGAACAGTAAGCACTGTGAAAAGTGCAGTTAATCCTTCTAGTTTTCTATGACCTTTTGAAGTATCAACACCTCGAAATGAATGCGCTTGAAAAACTTCATTATCATTTGGCTTTTCTGCAGCTTTAATTGTTTTTATAAAGTTGTAGATCATACTTAAAAAACCTACAAGAATAAGTACTCCACCGAAAGCTCTAACCCAGTACATAGGAACAATTTTTGTAACTGTTTCTACAAAATTAGGATACAGAAGTTGGCCAGTTTCCGAGTTGATCCCTCGCCACATAAGACCCTGGGTAATTCCTGCAGTCCACATGGAAAGGATATATAAAACAAGTCCTACAGTGGTTGTCCAAAAGTGAAAATTAGCTAGTTTTTGGCTAAAGAGCTCAGTCTTAAACATTTTTGGAATGATGTAGTAGAGAATCCCTGAAACAAGCATTATATTCCAGCCAATGGTTCCTGAGTGAACATGCCCAACAACCCAATCAGTATAGTGTGCTAGTGCATTTACTGATTTGATCGACATCATTGGTCCTTCAAAAGTAGACATTCCGTAGAAGGTCACTGAAGTCGCAAGAAATTTTAAAAGAGGTTCTTTTCTTACTCGATCCCATGCTCCTTTTAAGGTCATTAGACCATTGATCATTCCCCCCCAACTTGGTGCCCATAGCATAATAGAAAAACTCATGCCAAGGGTTTGGGCCCATTCTGGTAGAGAAGTGTACAGAAGGTGATGGGGACCGGCCCAAATATAAATAAAAACGAGCGACCAAAAGTGAATTATTGATAAACGATAACTATACACAGGTCGATTAATTGCTTTAGGAATAAAGTAGTACATGAGACCTAAAAATGGTGTCGTTAGGAAAAAGGCAACAGCATTATGACCATACCACCACTGAATCAAGGCATCCTGAGCTCCGGCCCAAACAGGGTAAGACTTCATAAAAGTAACGGGAATTTCTATTGAGTTTACAATATGAAGCACGGCCACAGTTACTATGGTTGCAATATAAAACCAAAGGGCAACATAAAGATGCCTTTCTCTTCTTTTCCAGAGAGTACCAAAAAAGTTAATGGCAAAAATAACCCATACAACTGTGATTGCTAAATCAATTGGCCACTCAAGCTCAGCGTATTCTTTTCCATGAGAGTAACCCATGGGAAGTGAAATCGCTGCGGCCACGATAATTAATTGCCAGCCCCAAAAATGAATCTTTGAAAGAGTATCGTTAAAAATCCTAGCTTTACATAAACGCTGGGTAGAGTAGTAAACACCTGCAAAAATAGCATTGCCACAGAAGGCGAAAATTGCTGCATTAGTATGAAGTGGTCTTAGTCGGCCAAAAGTAAACCATTCTAATCCAAAATTAAACTTCCAACTAGCTAGCTGAAAAGCGATAATGACACCTAAAAGTATCCCAACTGCACCCCATAGAATGGTGGCATAAAGAAATTGTCTAACAATTTTGTCATTGTAAGAAAATTCTTCCAGAGGGCCTTTTTCTAACTCTGTACTCATTTTTTTAATCCTTGTTTTTCATTTAAATTAATATTTATATTTTCTTCTTCGAATAAAATTCTTTTTGCAGGTGTTGAGAGATCGTCAAAGTCACCTTTTTTAACGTTCATTATGAAAAGAAACAGAAAAACCCCACCTAGGAGTAGTGAAATCGGCAATAAGATTAATAGTGCTTCCATTATGATCTTCTCCTAATCCAAAAATAAGTTGATAAAAGAACAGTGAATGAACTTAGAGGCATTAGAACAGCTGCCCAGAGTGGGTTTAAATAACCGTTAATTGCTAAAGTCGCACCTACTAGATTATACAAAATGGAAAAGAGCATATTTCGTTTTATAACGTAAATGCATTCTCTAGAGATGTTGATGACTTCATTTATAGGTGAGACACCCATTTTAGATAAATAGATATCAGCAGCTTTTAGACTAATATCAAGGGAGCCTTTTACTGCAATACCGACCTCAGCTTCTTTGAGTGCCATGGCATCGTTGGCACCATCACCAACCATAATTGAGAGAGGAGAGTTTTTGACAATCTCTACTTTATCTTTTGGAGTAACTCTGGCAAAGGTATGCTCAGGAGGAATGCCAAGAATCTTAGCGATATTCTTAACGTTCTTTTCACTATCTCCAGAAACTAAATAAGGTTTAAAACCTGATTTTTTAATATTTTCTATCGATTGAATCGAATCAAAACGTAGATTATCTTTTAACTGTATTTTTAATACAGCTATTTCATTTTCATAGAGAGCGATAGTGGTAGAGAGAGGATCTGAACTACTAAATTTCCCTATCTTGTAAATCTTATTATCAATTTTAGCACTTACTCCTACGCCTGGAGTTTCAATCCAATCCGAATAGGGAAGTTCCATAGGTTCTGTCATTGATTTGATGTAGTTTTTCAGAGACTGGGCCATTGGATGTTGAGCTTTATGCTCTAGGCTCCAAACAATATCGTAATAATTATTGTTGCTGATAGAACTCCAGCTAGAAACTTGAAATATTCCTTTCGTTAAAGTTCCTGTTTTATCTAAATAGATATCTTTAGACTTAACAATTTTTTCAATAACATCTTCTGATTTTACTATGATACCCAGGGAAGAAAGTTTATGAATTGCTGAGGCCAAGGCTAGTGGAGTTGCTAAGGCAAGAGCACATGGACAAGTGATTATTAAAAGCGTAAGAGCCCTCATGGCCCCTTCAGAAGTATTTCCTTGCAAAGCAAAATAACTTACCAGACCAATTGATAATAAGAGAACAACACCAATAAAGTATCTAGAAATAGTGTCTGAAAGCGTCGCGATAGGTGATAACTTAGATTTTTCTTTATTAACCTCACTAAGTATAAAGCCTAACTTTGTGGCTTCACCTGTATGAAGAACTTTGATTTTTATAGAGCCTGATAAGACCTGGGTACCTGAGAAAACAGAGGAGCCTTCGTTTGCTTTTATAGGGTTAGATTCACCAGTAAGAAGGGAAGTATTTATTGCGCATGTCCCTTCTAGTACGACACCGTCAGCGGGGATCAGGTCACCGCTTTCTAGACAGACAATATCTTCTTCTTTTAAGTACTTTGCTAGAATTGTTTTTTGCTTACCTTCATTATCGATGACCTTTACCGAACCAAAACTTGATAAGTATTCTAAACTAGAGTTGCTAACTCCATTTTGTTTGATCTTTAAGAGAACATAACGACTTAATAGGAGTAAGAAAACTAAACTTGTGAGGGAGTCAAAATAGGCCTCTCCATGCCCAGAGATCAATGTGTAAAGTCCTCCGAGTCCACCTAAAATTAGGGCCAAGCTAACGGGTAGGTCTATATTAAATCTTTTTTGCTTTAGTGAAGATAGAGCAGACTTATAAAATGGTGTTGCGCTATATAGAAAAACGGGAAGAGATATAAAAAAGCTTAACCACTCAAAGCTATCCTTGAGCTTGCCTTCTAGGCCAGCATAAATGGAGATAGAGAATAAAAGGATATTCCCCATACAGGCCATGGCCACCCCAAGTCTTATTAAATAGTCTCTCTCTTCTTTAACTTTTAGATTTTGAAGTTCGTCGTCATTTTTTATAGGATGAGGGGTGTAGCCTAAGCTTCCTAACAATTGTCCTAGGCTTGAGAGCCTGGCCACAGGTGTTAAGGTGAACTCTGCTAATGAATTTTCGTAATTTAAATTTGCACTAATGATCTCTTCAGACATTCTTGGAGTGTTCTCAATTAGCCAAAGGCAGGCCATACAATGAACACCCTCTAAATAGATTTTTATTTTTTTATAGTCGTCATATTTCTGCAAGTATTCAGATTGAAAATTCTGCTCGTCATAATGGGCATAGTTTGCTTTTTGCTCAATGACTGGAATTGCCTCGTTTTGAGAACCTAAGTCTTTTAGCTTGTAGTATTCCTCTAGCTTATGATCATTTATAATTTCGTACACAGTCATACAACCGCTACAGCAAAATGGCTTTTTATCGAAGTTATCCGTTAGGAAAAGAGGGTTATTCGTTTTTTGACCACAATGACAGCAATCAAAGCCTTTATTTAAAGAGGGTACCTTAGCATTTGGCTCAGAAATGGATTCTTCAATTGAGTCTGTCATATATAGCCCTATCTTAGCTAAATCACGAAAATGACGACATAAATCATGTTGTATAAAAAACTGATTTTAATCATCTTTTTCTTCAATAAATTTAGATGAGTTTGAAGGTTTTTTAGTATTAACCGATAAGGAGGGGATGAGATTTCTTAGGCTATCTTTAGTATTCTTAATACTATTTAATTTTTCTTGTTCTAGTATTGGTGGTCATTCAAGACTTCCTTCTAGTGAAAACGAATATTCTAAATATAGATTACCAAGAGTTGATAAGAGTGACTTTAATAAAAGACTTGAAAGAGAGCTTATCAAGCAAGTTGAGATTCTGGATAAGAAGCTCACTGAGCCAGAGCAAAAGGCTTTACAAAAAATAAGGAAAAAAGCCTACAAGATCTTAATTGATTTGAATCCCTGGGACCATATTAAGCATATGTTGATTGAGCATGGAAAAGGGGCGGCTATTACAGCAGCTGTTACAGAAATCATTACGGTAGGTATTATGCCCGCTTTACTAACTGCTGCTGGTCTACCAGGAGCGGCCTTACTTTCCGCTAGTTTTCCAAGTTTTTCTATCACTGTTCCTGCCTATATTTTTTGGAAGAATGCCAGACAGAAAAAGAAATTAGCAAAAGAACTTGGTTTTAATTCTTTGAAAGAGCTGGATCGGCTGAAAAAAGAAATTTTAGGGTTCTGTACCTCAACGAGGCTAGTTTCTAAAATCTATGAAGGTGTCGAAGGTGAAGTTGAGATCAATATCGTTAAAAGACGTTTTTCGAAATGGAGAGAAAGTCCTACTGGAAACCTTGTTGATCTTTACGATTTAGAAAAGATAGCAAAAGAAGGCTTAGATAAAAAGGTTTTGGAGATAATCAAACCTTTAGCTAAAGAAGATCCGGCCGTATACGCAACGGTATTGGTTGACCAGATTAGTAAGAGGCCCAACACAAATAAGAAACTTAGTGACTTGATTAAAAAACAGGTGAGTGAGCTGGCATTTGAACTGACTGACCATCAGCAGACCATGCTTTTATTAGTCCACGAGAAAGAAACTTTCTTAAGAAACTTAAAAATAAAAGTAAGAAAGTATAAATCAAGTTTGCTTAAGGAAGTTAAGGAGCTTGAAAATGCTGGAGAGTCTAAAAAAGTGGTTAATAGCTTTATGGAAAATATTCTTTCAGATTTAGAATTATTAGAGCTAGACTTAAAACGCTTTGAATATGGCTTTTTACATAGGCTTCAAAACGGTGAATCCATAAGTTCCGTAGACGTTGATGATATATCTAATAACCTCTCAGAGAGGATGTCTAGAGCAAGATTTGATTTAACTCGATTTGAATCTCGAATTAAAGAAATAGGAAATACATTTGATCTTAATGAGCTCAGGCGGATGGTTAAAGATATGAAAATAGCTAATCTCAGTTGGAAACCTTTTAATATCAAAATGGACTCAGATTCAAGCTGCGTCGGTATGGTCGCTCGTTTTCTATCAAACTCAAAAGTCTCTATTCAATAAATTAATTTAAGGGTGCTACTTCTTCTTCGAAGGGTAGGTTGCTGTTAAGGGGACCGAGTAAGGCCTCAACTTCTGAAGGAATTTGAGTTGCCTTATACTTTTTGCCGTTAGAGTTCCTAATCCAATAACCCTTTAATACTTCGCCTTCTGAAAGCATTATATTTATGGGTTTAATACTAACAATATGGTTTTTGTTAATTAGAATAACCTGCTCATCAACACCAATTTGTTGATCTGCCTTTTCGTTTAATATGGTGAACTTTAAGAAATCCATAAGGTTTTGTACCAAGTTCTTTCACTTAACCCAAACCCTTTGAATTATTTATAAGGTATTAGGAACTTTAATCTTAGAAGCGCTATCTATAAGATATTGCTCAAGAAGCTCTGGATATAAGTCTTCTCTTTGAAGAGGAAGCCCAAAACGGCTCATCATTGTCCTTTTGACGATTACTTTAAATACCTCTTCAAGCTGTTCCTCTACCTGTGAGTTGTTCTCTAAGTAGCCTAGGGCCTTTGCTATGGCCTCAAAAGTAGACAATCCTGCCTCATGTCCCTGCCTCCTTAATAAGTAACGGCTAGGGCTTCCAGGAGCCAATTTTACGGTTTTGACTTGGGAGAATTCGGGGATTCTTCTCTTGAATTTCTTTGCTTGTCTCCAGGTCCCATCAGGCACGATAAGATGGTATTCAGCGGCAGGGAAGTTTTCATCTAGAGTTATGGCGTTTTCATCTGGGAAGAGAAATAAGGGCTCTTTTTCTGAATTTAGAAGTTCTTGAAAATCAGTCTGATCTCCAATCATTCCTCTTTGAATTATCTGGCAGTTTTCTAAACAAAGATTGGCAAACTGAGCAGTATTGGAGGTTAACCATTTTTCTCGATGGTGCATAAGAATGGTTATCTTTGTTTGAGTGGGAAGAGATTGTAGATGATCACAAAAACACCATTGGTAATTAATCTTACAACGTTCACAACGTCTTTCTCTTGTATCTCTTCTTCCCATAGAGAATCTATAGCAGATCTTTTAGTAATTCTAAAGCTGTTTTGTAAGGTCTAAAGGGCTGGGGCGTTTCTATCCGTAATCTTTGAATCTTCTCGCCATTTCTCGGTTCTCTTCACTGTGCTTACGGTTCATTTCATCCATTTTTTCTGTATAGTATTCCTGCATCTCCGTAATATTGGCAGTGTTTTTATCATTGATCTTTTTTATAGCTTTTTTCTGGCGATTGATGAGGTCTTGTGTTTCTTTATCTTTTCTTTCAATTGTTTTTCTAAACGCTTTAGTTACAGATGCTAATTCGGCTTTGAATTTGTTTTTTAGATCTATACGTTCTCTTTCGAAGTTTCTTTTTTTAACTGCCAACTCTTTGTTCTGTTTTTTGTTTTTGGCCTCAATGTTTTTTAGATAACTTTCATTATTATTCGAAAGTTTATTCTCATAGCTATTTGCTATATTGCTTTTTTCTTTATCAAAATTTTCCTGTTTATTTGCTAAGAGTTCTTTTTTGCTTTGCTGTACATTCTCAAGGGATTCTTTATGCTTAGCTTGTAAGTCTTTTTGATGTTTAGAATAAACTTCGTCTTTGTTGCGTAGTTCTCTGGTTAATTTTAACTCGTAGTTGGACACAAACCACTCCTTACACCCTTTATTATAGAATAATTGCCCTATTGGACGCTAACCATCAAAAAATGCCGCTTCTGAGTTGCTTGACTGTATAAGTCGGAATAATCTAGACTTTAAATACTTGATATTTATAGGAGAAGAAGTGGAAGGCAATATCCTTAAAATGAAAACAAAGCTTGAAGAAGAAGTTCAGTATCACCTTCCTATTGGTGAAGAGCTTGTTCATATGAACCCACTTATAGGGAAAGAGATCTCACTCAGCTTTGATGGAAAGATTAATTGTATCGCGACAGGTGAAGAGATTAGCAAGTCCTACGGTCAAGGCTATAGCTTTAAGGCCTTTAGAAGTTTAGCTCAATGTGATATGTGTTTAGTTAAACCTGAAACTTGTCATTACTGGGATGGAACCTGCCGGGAACCAAAATGGGGAGAGGAACACTGTATGATCCCTCACTATATTTACCTTTCGGTTTCCTCTGGGTTAAAAGTAGGAATTACGAGAGAGACAAATCTTCCTTTTCGCTGGATGGACCAAGGAGCGATACAAGCTCTCCCAATTTTAAAAGTAAAAGATCGTTATACCTCAGGACTAGTCGAGGTAGAACTAAGTAAGTCTTACGCTGATAAAACAAATTGGAGAAAAATGCTTAAAGGAGAAGTCGAAGAAGTCGACTTACATTCTGTGCAAGAAGATATTTATGAGACCTTTGGAAATATTCTCGATGATTTAGAAGCGGAAGATCTTGAAGAAGATATTGTAAGTATTAATTATCCGATAATTTCAGTTCCGGAAAAAATTAGTTCCCTTAGCTTTGATAAAAAGCCAGTGATAGAAGGGAGGTTGACCGGAATAAAGGGACAATACCTGATTTTTGAGAAGGGTGTTTTAAATATTCGTAAACATAATGGTTATCATATAAAACTTGAGATTTGACTCAGGTTACCTAAAGTCTATAAAATAGATTTATGAGAATATTTTTAATCACTATTTTGTTGTTTCTAAGCTCCTGCCAGTGGTTAACAGAAAGGGCCATTACCAATTGGACCTCAGAAACTGTAGAGCTTCTATTTGAGATGTCTCTTAGAAAAAGTATGATCCATGATACTCCACTTAAAACGATGGAAAGGTTAGAAGCTCCTGATGGCGTAAAGCTTTCCAAAAAAAGTTTATGCCAATGCGCCGTTAAGCTATATGGTGGCATAATGACGGTTATTGCAAATGACGTCAAAGAAAGCTCTGTAAAAAACTTATGCAAAGGAATGGGGAATTGCTTTTTTAAAGGTAAGTCACCTGAGTTTTTTAAAAGTAACTGTCATTCTTATATTGAAAAAGCCGGTTTTAAAAAGATGGCCAGGGACCGAAGAGAATCCCTAATGCGTTTTACTAAGGCCAGACGTAAATTGAGCTCCTCCTGTAAAGATTTTTAGATAAGTTATCGAAATTACATTTTATTCAAATCTATAATTGTTTCATTAGACTTTAGTCTGTTTACTCCTATGTTATAAGCCACATGCGAAATGGAGAGAGTATGAAAGTGTTTCTAAGACTGGTTTTTATTACCTTTGGTATATTGTTTTCTTTGATTGCCTTTTCTCAGGAAAATCAAGACGAGATCGACTTCTCTTTAATAGGAAGAGACTTTGATACCTCAACACATGAGATCGAAACGAACTTTAAAGAACCCAAACGAATTTTTCTTGTCGGTAAAAAAATTAAAGGTAAATTTCAATTAATTCATTATAACGATGAAGACTTCACAGGAATCCTTCATAAGTATGTCATGGATGCCGACGATGACCTCGGGAGAACAGCCAGTTTGCTTATGCGCTATACCCTTAGTGGAGATGAAGGAAGCATAGAAACAACATTTGAAAACTGGATGTTTACTAAACCTACGGGAAATACCGCAGTAGAAGATGAGCAATATGTTTTAGAAGAAACAAAAGTAACCTTAAGGTCCAGAATCTTAAAAAAGGAAATGGGTGGTGCATATTTAATTATAGGAGCTCAGTTTACAAATCAAAGTGGTGAACCTGTTGTGATGACATATCTACAGGACGTTGTTCATGAATGGACGGGAAGCACATATAGACCCACCGTTGGACGAGATATTAATATCAACTACTTTAATATGATTATGGGAGTTGGGAAGCAGCTTAATCTAATTAAAACAAAGCAAGTAAGATTTTATATGTCTGCTGAAAGCGAAATTCACTTAAGCAGCGAAGGCGAAGCTGAAACAAAATTAGGTCTAAGTTTAGAAGGTGGGGTCGAACTAGCTGGCTGGCAATCGATAAATGCACCAGTTCTAGCTATAAAAGGTTATATTCACCAAGATTTTTATGAAGATGGAACGACAGAGAGAATCTGGGGCGGGGAGCTGGCCTTTGGAATTAGAATCTCTAAAGACGGCTGGATGTTTAAACCCGGAGTTTCTGTAGCGGTTTTCGACACGAGGGAAGATCAGGAATATGAAGGAGGCTACTCCGTCAATACCGCCATATTCTTTAGATTTGAAAAACGAACTGCTTATGCGATAAAAGAAGAGGAAGAATCAATTTTTGAAGATGAGTTATTAAAAGAGAAATAATGGAAAATTTTGAAAGCATTAGAAAAAGTTATCCAGTAGTAAATAATGGAGCTTACTTGATGAATGCTGCTATTGGCGGCATTCATATTGAGACCCACAAAGAAATTGAGCATTACTCAAAAGAAAGTCTATTTAAAGGAGCCATCGGGGATATTCGATTCTTTGAGCTTTTAGAAGAGGCTAGAGAAACTGCTGGAAGTTTTATTGGTTTGAGTAAAGAAGAAGTCGCTTTCTCTGGTAGCACAAGCTTGAATATGAATTTTTTAGCCATAATGCTAAAAAAGTCTGGAGTTAAAAAAATAGTGGCTCCCTCAGTGGAATTTCCAAGCTCAACTATACCCTGGTTTCACCAAGGGTTTGAGGTTGAATTGGTTGAGCCTAGGCAGGGACGAATTTGGGAAGAAGATTTAATTTCTAAAGCTTGTCCTAACTCTGCGGTCGTTTGTAGTGGTGTCCAGTTTCTAACAGGTCAACGAATGAACCTTGTGCAAATAGGAGAGGAGTTAGCTAGCAAGTCCATCCCTTTTATCATTAACGGTACCCAGCAAATAGGCCAGTTTCCTCTCGAGTTAAAAGATATTAAGTTCACTGCTTTTAGCGCTTCTCTTCATAAGTGGTTGGGAGCCGATTTAGGTCTAAGCCTATTGGCAATGCCAAATAATGAAAGAGAAAAATATTGTATGCCAATTGCAGGGTGGGTAAGCGTTGAAGACCCATGGAAGTTATCAAATGAAGCTCCAAAATTTTTAAAGGATATGGGAGCTTTCCAAATGGGAACAATTCCCTTTAACTTAGTAGCGGGAGCTAAAAAGGCCATGGAAATACAGCTTTCCATCGGGATAAGTAATATAGAAGAAAGAGTTTTATTTCTTTCACAAAAGCTGATCACAGAAATAAAAGAGCTTGGCTATAGTCTGCTTTCTCCTCGAGAGAATTCTCATGAACGTTCAGGCATTTGCACATTTGAATATTCAGATGATTTAGATAGTGCTTTGACTGAGCTAGAGAAAAAAAATGTATATGTTAACGGCAGAAGGGGCGCCATTAGAGCTTCAATTCATTTTTATAATAATGAAGCTGATATCGAATTATTTAAAAGAGCACTGGCCTCAATCTAGGTATAGATATCGTTTTGGAACTACTATATCCTTTCTTTCAATTTGTCTTTTTAATCTTTTAATCATCTTTTTTGGCCAACCTTTTTGAACCATATTAACGATCCATTTTGGAATATTACCCTTAAAGTCTGTTAGAAACATAACTTGAAAGTAAGCGTTCCCATTCCCATCATTCTTCAAAATCACATCACCATTAAAGGTATGACCTCTTACTAAATCTGGATTTAAGGGAACTTTCTCTGAGTCGACAGAATTTAATTTAATAATTAAAGACTTATCTTTTTCATTAATTATACTTTTTATTCTCACGAGAAAACTTCTATCAGTAATAGGCCAGGGAGAGTTATAGATTGAGTACTCTATTTTATCTAGCTCATTCCCACTGTTAATAGCCTTAACAAATTTTAAATCCGGCACCCACTCTTTCTTTCTATCTGTATCGGCAATGACTGCAAGAACTCTACTTGGTGGGTAAGGTAAGACAGTTTCTACTTTAATGGGTACGAGGCCACTTTTATGCTTCTCCGCTTGATAAATTTTAACGCCCTTTTTATTTGAAGCGACACTCCAGACAAAATCCTCTGCAGAAATAGAATAGGCCGTTGGAATATAATATATGAATAACAAACAGCTCAAAAAGAATTTCATATGAATATTCTAAGCTTTGTTAGGGAATTATTCCAGAGGATTTAAAGCTTTGGTAAGACCGGTCTGCCAGAACTTAATACTGAATACTGTAACTCCATCTCAGCCTTCTCAGGTCTAAATACAGTTTGTAGGGAGCCTTTAGATTTAAGTTTACAGCTAATATTAAGTAGTCGACTATTTTGTACTAACATTTTTGTCATAGCGTATTCTTCAAACACCTCAAACTGAAGAGGCTTAGAGCTCTTATCAAAACGTAGGCTAGGTGTAAGTTTTTTGATTATTCTTCTAACTCTTACTGGACAATCTGAAAATTTTAAACGCAATGGGAGGTTATTATTAAACCAAGGTGATAAACTTCCAGATTCATTATAATAATCTGTTAGCGTTTTTACCTGATCTATTAATTTATAAGACTCAAATTTTCCATTAGACCTAAAAGCAAAATAAGCATCGCCAGATTGCTTTTTAATATTAGCAAGTTCAGTATCATTTTTTGCATTAACAATATCTGCTTCGGACATTTTTAATGATAAGCTAAGTTGTTTAAGTTCCTGTAAAAAAGGGGACTGGCCACTAACAAGGAGTCTAGCAGTTGAGATTCCCATATTGTTTAAAAGGTTTGTATACAAGTTCTTACCTTTCTCTAAAAATGACTTAAGTTCAGAGTTTCCTGAGCTTGAAAAAACTTCTTCTGAATGAAGTTGATAAATCTCAATACTAGCTCTTATTTCTGCCTCTATGATTGATAAATTTTCAAGTCTTGAAGATGAATGATTTAAAAAGTCTTCAGCTACTTTTTGAATAGCTCTTTGACTTGGTACGAGGCAAGTTTCTTTTGTCAGGCAAGATAAGTTGCCATTTTTACCAAAATTTTGAGTCGGTAAGGGTCCAAAGTCAGAGGCGATTGAATATGTGCTGGCCAAGAGTAGGACCAGAGTTATCATTTTTAACATGGGCAAACTATATAACGCACCGTGTCTAAATACACCTAAAATTGCGTCCTCGTGAAATATTTATAGCCTTTAGGAGTCCAGAAGAAAAGCTGTATTATTAGGCACTTAGGGTCTTGACTGAAGCAGCTCTCTAAGCCTTATATCCTCTTTGGCGAGCTCCCAAGCGGAGCGATCATCCTGGTTTTTCTTGATCTTTGATTTTAGGCCAAGTTTACTCATTTGACCGATTACTAAATACATTTCATCTCTATATTGAGTGTGACTTTTTACTGCCTTAGGAGGATTTAAGTAGTTTCGGATCATATAATAAAAGGGGGTTTTTCCATTTATATCAAATTGATTTGGGTCCATTTCGTATTGAATAAGTAAATGGACAAAGGCCTTGTATTGTTCATCATTTACACTTGAAATATAGGGGGCTGTTCTGTGCAAAATAGATCTATTTTGTGAGTCTACTGTCAACAAATCCCCATCTCTAGAAACAAACTTATCAATATATGAAGGACTCATCCTTTCATCCATTTTTAAAAACTCTTGGCCCTTGGAATACTCCATCGAATAATAGGCCACAATACTTCCTAAGGTAATTAGTCCGGCCATAACTTTAAGTCCGAGATGTTTAGGTAGCATTTTTTTTATATGGTGGGTTTTTAACTTGGGGGTCGGTAGGTCTCTTTTTTCAAGGGGTACATAACTAGTAAGGGAAGAATCAAAACGAAGAGGATTAGTACCAAAGCTAAATCCCTTTAGATAAGAGATAATTCCGAATTTAATTTTGGGTTCAAGATCTAGGCAGGATTCAACGATCTCAATGGAATTTTGTATTATTTCGGAGGGAACATCTTTTTGGTAATGGACGATTCTCGAAAGTTCGTGACTTCTACCTTCATCACTCTTTATATGTCCATATTGAATTGCCTTAGAGGCGCCTCCGGAGACTAGATGCTTTTGAAAACTAATTTCAAAATGTCTAACTTCGTCATGCCCTATTACTAGATATAGGTCTTGCTCTAGTCCATTAAACCATAAGGGATGTCCGGTGGGATCCCACTTTAATTGAGAGCTGTTGACTTGCTTTAATTTCACTTCACCTATTATACCTAAGGTCATAGAATAAGATTATGAAAAAATACCTTTTATTATTTATTACTCTATTGAATACGTCGGCCTTTGGCGCTGTTGACTACAATATTAAAGCCGTAACTCGCTCTTACCCGGTGGCTTTGTCTTTTATTGGAACTCTTGGCTATGGTCAAAAATTATGGGGCCAAGAAAGTGGGCCTCTTTATGGCTATGTGCGACCTTCCGCTTATTTTCAAACAAGCGGAGTTATAAATGGTGCGGGAGTTCAATTAGATTTTTTCCCAATAAGCTTTTTAGGTTTTTACGGAGGCGCCAAGAAGATCAAAAGAAGTACTGATGATCTAGGGAGTTTTAATTGCCTTACGACCATTTGCAACGGAACTATGTCTAGAAACTATATTGGAAGTAAGCTCGGCTTGGCCTTTAAGAGCATCTTTTTATTTATTGATGGCAAGTCTGAAAACGTTGAGGTTGATGATCGAGTTGGGATTTTTGCCGAGGAGACAGGAACCTTGTTGGGACAAAGTGGTGGAGATAAATTAACTCAAGTCACAGGCATTTCTGGGATTGAGCTTAATAAAGAATTATCTTTTGGGATACTTGTTCAACATAGCCAAATGGATAAATTAAAAAATAAATCAGTTATGACCCTAGGGATATCTAGGATGAAATTTGATAAATGGGGCCTCTTACTAGGAGCTGGACAGTTTCACACTAGGCAATCTAGTGATCACTTTACAGTAATGGCCCTATTAACTTGGACGGGGGCAAAAGGTATACAGTTGCTTTAGATAATGTTCAGCTTTTTCGCAATAGGAGGAGCTGTTGTTAATCCAAAGTCCGTAACACTTAAATTACCCTGACTAGCACTAGCAATATGATTTGATTTCTCAACCAGTGCAGTAGTTTGTCCACCTTGTGATCCTTTTAACTTTAAAACCTTTAAAGTTTGTCGGGTCAATTGGTAAGGATCAATTTTTGGTATAGCGTTTAGTCTCATATAACTTTATCGGAAGAAGTATATGGAACTTGATGATTTAAGTCGGATTTTGAGCAATATTAAGTATTTATGGTCTGTAAAATCAATCCTGCTTGCTTAAAATAATGATCCTCTACGCTTCTTACTACCTGAAGCCAATTTTGTTTTTTTAAGTGCTCAAGGAGGAAATCATCGTAACCTGACAATGCGATGACTGAAAACTTCGCGGCATTTAGTTTATGCTGGTTCTCTAAATCTAAAATTACTTTTTTAAGGTCTTTTTCATTGAGAGGGTCATAAAAATAGTAGAAGTCAGCCTTTGGAAGCACATAACTTTCTTCTGCAAGATTCTGAACTTGAAACTGGCAATTTTTAAAATTATTTTTCTTACTAATTTTCTCCGCGCACTCAACTCTTTCTTGAACTATTTCTAGACCTAAATAATTGAGTTCTGGAAAGCATAAATTCAAAAAGAAGCCGACTCTGCCAAAGCCAGCCCCCACATCGACTATGCTACTTTTAGATGCGGGTCTTAAGTAGTTAAAGATATCCATTAATAAAGAATAATGGGTCTGCGTATGGGCGTATTCAAAGCTTCCTCTGACTCTTTGGTCTTTTTCAATTCCACTTTGTTTTTCTTGAACGATCTGATCAAACTTCGCCAAATTTCCTATAGTTCTTAGTCCAAGACAGGCGTCAAAAAAACGATTTATAGAATTTTTATCTCTATCAAAAATTAAAGCTAATTCAAAAAAATCGTCAAAACTTCTAATTTCTTCACCAAGACTTTTCTCCTCATAAAACTTTTCAACACCTAATAGGAATAAGTCACTATTCTTATGTGAGAGTGTAGAAATTTCTTTATAGGTAGAAGCCAAGTTAAGGGCAGTGGTTTCTTTGAATGAGGGGATGACCCCCTCATCTAATAGGCTAATAATGTTAGCCAGATTTACCATTATTTATAAATCAAAAGAGCTGAGAAAAGTTCTTCTCCATTATGATCACAGACGTGTCCATATTTAAGCTCAACAATTTCTAGGTCTGGATTTTCTTTTAAAAACTTATTCATTTGAAATTGTAATTTTGCAGCATCTCTAGTGCTAAAAATTTCCGCTTTCATATCTTCCCTCATCATTTCATTAGACATAGTTATAGTTTATATAAGAATATAAAAGTGTCAAAATTTATTTAATTGAGTTTAAAAAAGAATTCGCACCAGGGTGGTCAGGATTACATACTTTGATTTTCAAGGCCCAGTCCTTAGCCTCTGATAGTTTCTTCATTCTGTAGCTTAGAAATAGTAAATTATTTAAAACGGAAACATTGCAGGGCGGACTTAAATTTAAAGAAATTTTACAGTTTTCGTATGCTTTAGAATTATTGTTTTTTTGTGCCAAGAGGGTACATAGTCTACCATAGCTAGCATGATGGAGTGATTTATTTCCATGAGCCTTCTTAGCCCAGTCAAAGACTTCTTCATACAAATGCTTAGCCTTAGACTTTAAAATTTCCTCGAGCATTGAGTGAGTAAAGTTTTGATCACTGGAGTTCTTGTGTTTACTTAATGAATTTAAAAAAGCAGGGATTTTAGTTGGATCATTATTTAGATAATACTTAAAGCTATTAAATAAGACCATATTTCTAATCGAGTCTAACCAGTATTCTGTTTTTGGGTAACCCTCTATAGCAGCCTTTAGAACACTAGGCGATAGATACTTTGAATTTTCGGTTTGACTAAAAGGTACTTTATTTATAATTCGATTAAAATAAATCGTAGGAACTAAAATAAACCCTTTCTTTTCAAACTTATTTAGACAAGTCGTATATACGGGTCGATCTGTTCCATTAATGAATATTTTTTCAATTTTATCACGGTAGGTATTGAATTGCTTTTTAGTTTTAACTTTCCAAAACAATAATACCGGATGATATAAATTATCTTTAGTCATAATACTTAAGCGGTCATAAATTGTAACATCCGGTCTTATTCCTAGAAATTTATTAACATAGTAAAGGGAGTAAGGCTCCTGGCCACAAAGAATAAGTACTGAGTTTGGTTCTAGTGACTCGAGTCCGCTCTTGGCCCATTCGTATACAAAGTTATCATTATAATGGGAAGTGTCCCTGAAGTTGAGAAATCCATTCGCGACTAATAAGATAGCTGTGACTGCGGTGGTGATTTTTTTTAAAGATAGCTTATCGAGTGCAAGCGCAATAAAAACTCCAGAAAATAATGTAAAAGGCATTAAGTAGGCCTTTATTACGGCTTGGTACTGAGGAGAGTTTTTAAACCCAAGCAGAAAGACAATTAAAAAGGAGCTTGAAAGAAAAGATACCATAACAAAACGTAATCTTTTTTCTTTAAAGCTTGTGAATATTCCGATGGGTAGCAAGATGACCAGGAGTCTAAGGTCGACGGCCAATTGTTTTAACAAATAAAGACTTAGGGATACTTTGTCTGAGAATCCACCTCCAGCATTATCTACACTGTCATAACCTCTACGTAGAAATTGCTTCCAGAGCATTTCCCAATTCGAAACTTTTCCAAAGTTATAATCTAAATTTTGGTTTTTCATTTGGACTATTAGGTATATGAAGGGAAGAAGTCCAATTATAAAACCTCCAATGGCCCATGGAATATTGTTCTTATTAAGTTTTTTCCAATCAAATAAAAAAATAAGCCCAGTACAAGACAAGATAAATAAAGGGTAGTGATGAATAAGTCCAGAAGAGGTAATTATCCCCATTGTGAATAGGTTTATATTACTAGGGTTTTTATTAGAATAGATAGATTGGATAAATAAAAGTAAGATGAAAACGATATTCAAGCTATAAACTTCGACAATTATACTCTGGCCCATGTAAATGCTGGTTAAACTTACGGCCAAAACAGAAAGAATTGAGCTTGTGAAAGAAAGGTTTAACAGTCTGAGTAACCAGAAAAATAAGCTAATGCCTAATGCCCCAAAAATCGAACTGAAAAAAGCAAGTCTAAAGCCTAGCTCTCCTATGGGTATTTTTGAAAAAATATAACCAAGCATCGTAAAAAGAGGAAAGCTGGGACCGTGAACGATTCCTAAAGAAGAGAGGCCCATAATAAAATCACCGGAATCTTCAACTGTTACTCGGGGAGGGCAATTCATTCCATAATAGGCCAATACAGTAACAAACAGGACCCAAAAAATCTTTTTATCTTTAGGGCCGATTAAATTCATTTTGACACTCCTGAGAAATGATCGAGAGCTCTTTTTATTTCATTAGCCTCTTTGCTACTCTTGTCAGCATGATGTTGATAATATTCTCCCCAGGCACTAAGCAGCTTAGTTTTTGCCTTAGGTAGCTTTCCAATCAATTGATAGTAGAGTAATCCTAGGTTTTTGAGAAATTCGGGAGGGATTACACTATGCTTATTTCTTAGCCCCTCGATATGGTTGGCAAGAAAAATTTTGTTTTGATAGTTATTATTATTTTTAAGTTCTCGAGTGTGGTATATCATATGAAAACGTTCGGCATTCCAATAGACTACCTTGTATACTAACTCTTCCCAACTTCCTTCTTCCATCGGTCTATAGTTTTCAGGTTTAAATTGTCCTTTGGCCCAGTTGTGATTCCTTATAACATCTTTTGCTTTAACTGGTTCTCTTTTTGGGAGTAAGGAAAACAAAAATCCATGAGGGACCCACTTATAAATTTCCAGTAAGCTTAAGTCGGCATTTTGATTAGACTTAACAATTCCTGCATCAGGGAGGATAAAGTATTTCTCTTGTGGATTGAGTTGGATGATATCTAGCATTTGATAGTGACCAGGCTTCTTTATCCTAGAGTAGAGCCCAGGTGGAAGTTCAATGCCAGTTGATTTCTTAGAGTGTATTTGGCGAAACCAGGATAAATCCATCAGGGGGATGGGTAAGATGGTTATATCAGTTCTAATTTTTTTTACGACTTGTAAATAACGCAAAATATTGACTTGAAGGTCGCCAGTTGCAAATAGCACGGCCTTATTAGGGAGGGAGGTTAACATGATTTTACCGTAATCGTGGATGATTGAATTTCCTCTTCTTGAACTTTCCTTGAAGCTATAAAACCCTCTGATACAAACAAGTAAAAGCAATAAGAAAAATATCTGCTTTTTAAAATTTGAATATTTTTGACTTAGAATTTTTATTCCAAAAGATGATATTATGAGAAGTAATAAGAGAGGTATTTGCCAAAAGCGAATAAAGACCTCTTTAAATAGTGGGTTTGCGAGGTCTATATTCGAGAGGCTAAAGAAAAAGAAAATGTAAAATAAAAAAGACAAAAGAATAAGTTCTTCAAATTCAATTTTTTTTAAGGTCTTAGCTTTAAGTCTATAAAAAATCCAATAGAGAGGAAAAACTATAAAAATGGCATAGCTTTCTATGGGAAGATTACTACTAAACTCAAATATATTTGCTAAAAATCCACCTTTACCACTGGCAGTAAGTCTAAAAGTCCCGAAGTCTTTTCTTAAAAAATGGTGAAAGAAACCTTCAATGGTGGAGGTATTGCCCCAGGAGATCTCTCCTGCATAAGTCGGAGCAATTAAAAGATAGAGGTAGGGAGACAGTCCTAGTATAATAAATGACGTTAACTTTAGAAGTTTTGTAGGACTTAGAAGGTTTTTATAATAAAAGATCAGATAGAGAACGCAAGGAAGTGCTACCAGAATTACGCTGTGGTGATTACTTATTCCCAGTCCTATGAAAAAAGCCCCAAGGTAAATAGTTTTAGCTTTTGGATCTTTAGAATAGGAGTATGTTAAGTAGATAATGGTTGAGCAAATAAAATTATTTAAGGCAAAGACTTCTGCTACTACACCGTACCTATATACGATTGGAAGCACGCAGAAAAAACATGCCAATACTATGGCCGTCCAACGGCACTCAAGTAATTTTTCAAATAGCAGGTATAAAATTAAAGATGCTGCAGTGTTAAAAAACCCAGAAGAAAAATTTATGTAGAAAACGCTATCTCCCGGAATTGAGAATAAGAACTTATAAATCAATGTTATCAGTGGATAGCCTGGAGGTTGTGCAACTCCATTTGAAAAAGCGGCTCCGATGAACATTGCGGAATCGCCACCTGGAACAGAGTCGAGAGTTCCAGTTAAAAAGAAAACTAAAAGTGCAAGAGCACCAGAAATTGGTAATAACCAGTTTTTTGTTAGCACTCTAGAATTTTAACATTTTAAGAGGCTAAAACAACTTTTGTCTTGAATGATTTGTCATTAAATCCAGAAATTTCTAAGAACATTTTTCTAATCGTCTCATCTTCACAAAACTTTTGATAGGAGTCATCGTCTTTCCACTGAAAGTAGTTAAAAACTGAATCAGTTTCAATTGAAATGTGTAAATTATAGGAAACGAGGCCAGGATAACCTTTTATATGATTAGAGAATATAGGTTCAAGTTCTTCTAGAAGCTCCTTCGATGAACTTCCTTCACTAAAATATTCAGAGAATACGGTTAGTATGCCTCTAAAGTTGTCGATCACTGCCATTATCTCTCCAGTTCTTATATTTCGGCTATTGTAGATTTAGGCTTTAATTTTAAGGCCGTGTATTCCTCTCTGGTATATTGCAAAAGAAATCTTATGAAAAAAACTTGAAATTAAAGTAGAATAAAAGGAGTTCTAAAAGAATCCTGGAGAAAGTGTAATGGGTTTTGTATCAATGATAGGCTTGGCCCTTTTAGTAGGATTACTTATACCTTTCCAAGGTATCGTAACGGCCAGCTTGTCTCAAAAACTAGAACACCCATTTTTATCAGCCTTCGTAAATTTTTTTGGAGGTTGCCTTATATTCATAATTGCCCTAATGTTTTCCTCTGCCACCCTTCCAACGATTAAAAAAGTAACTTCTATGCCCTGGTACCTTTATACTGGAGGTCTTATTGGAAGTATTTTTATTTTGGGTGCGCTTTTTGCTCTACCTAAAATAGGTTCCACAGCATTTTTTGGGCTTGTTGTCCTTGGTCAACTTTTAATGACAGCTCTAGTGGATCATTACGGTTTACTTGGTATGCCAGTGCATAAGATTGACGTCTACAGAGTCCTTGGTGTCCTCTTACTTCTAACTGGTTGTTATTTCATTATAAAAAAGTAAAGTACTTGACTCAAGAACTCTTACATTAGTTTTACAAACTTCGATTAACTTTCCTCCTTTCTTGCCGATTAAGATTGAAGGATAATTGATATAGAGCCATGTTAGAGAATTCAGCTAATGCTACAAATATATTTTTAGATGACGAAAAAGGAGAGATTCTCGCTTATTTCGATGCTGTAGCGGAATCTAAACATTTTGATGCTCATGATGGCACCAGGATTCATTTTTCCCAAATTGTTAATCAAAAAAATAAGAAGCTTTTAGTCATATTACCGGGGAGAACAGAACCTGCGGCAAAGTATGCTGAAATGGCCTATGATCTTAGATATGAAGGTTACGATATCGTCATTGTTGATCATAGAGGTCAGGGGTTCTCAGATAGGATTTTAGAAAATAAAAAAATTGGTCATGTAGAAAACTTTATTGATTATGTTTTAGATTTAGAGGAAGCTGGCCGCTTAATCAGCAGAATAAAAAAATACGAAAAGAAAGTAATGCTTGCTCACTCAATGGGCTCCATTGTTGGGTTGCTACACGCCCAAAGAAATCCAAAATTTTGGGATGGACTAATTCTTGGTTCGCCTATGCTGGAAATTAAAACTCGCTCCTTTCCATCTTGGGTTGTTTCTAATCTTTTTAAAGTCATGAAAAGAGTAGGAATGGCAGATGGCTTCGTGCCTGGTGGTACGGAAGATGAGCAAGAACCTTTTGAAAATAATTCAGTAACTCATTGTCCACATCGATTTAGGTTAGCAAGGTATATAGAAGAAAGAGAACCTTGTCTTTTTGTTGCAGACCCTTCACCCAATTGGGTATTAGAAGGCTTTAAAGGCTCTCAACAAGCTTTAGAAGGGAGACATGTACTCAAGATGCCTATTTTAATGTTTCAGGCCGGGAAAGATGAGTATGTTCACGAGGAAGCACAAAATGAATTTGCATCAACAATGGTTAATTGTAAAAAAGTAAGGTTCAGAAATGCTTATCACGAAATTTTTCAAGAGAAAGACTCTATTAGAGATAAGGCCATAAAAGAAATCATAAGGTTTTTAAAATAATTACTGTCTCATTTCAACTGAAATATTAGATCCCGTAAACTTATTATCTAAGTCAAAATTATTTTTCATATTAAAGTCAACTTCAAACCCAAGGTTCGAATTTTTTAAAAATTCAATTCCTTGATTTAGGCTTCTCTTTTTTAGTTTTCCATTTTCCTCAACTTTGAAGCTTGATTTTAGAATTGTTGAAGCTAGTTTTATATCCATAATATTAGCACTTAAGACTATTCCATCTAAATTTCGATCTAGAGTGAGGTCGAAAGTTTTAGATTTACTTTTTGGTGCTAGTGCTAAAATAAGATCTCTTAAGAAGCCAGAAAAAGCATTATAAGTGCTTTGGATATTTCCAGTTAAAAATAAATCATCTTCCTTAATATTTAAACTAAGTTCTACCTGTTTAGATTGAAACAACGGTGAGAGATCAGCGATAACGTCTTCTAGGATATGAGAAATATGGATGCGCTCTTTTGATTCTGGCGGCTGGAATTCGGGAATGTCTCTTAACTCTTGAAAGGTTTGAATCTCTGTTTCTGGAAGTAAAGTAAGAGAATAGCCTTTTAGTGCATGACTAGGAGTTAATTTAACTAGGAAATATTTAAGTTCATCATCAATTTTAAATTTTGCTGAAGTTATCAACGGTGACTTAATCTGTTTGATAGGTGTTTTAAAGTCAATACTGGAGAGCTTTTCGAAGTTCTCCCAGTTTAGATTATTTAAGAAGTTATATTGATTAAATGGAAGGATCTCTTTGAAAGTATTATTAATATATTTGAACTGCCCTTTTTTGTTAAGTAAGGCCATAGCCGTTTCACTCTCATCGAAAGTAGCTGAGAATAATACTTCTTTTTTAGACCGATAAAGATTCATCATTACAAAAAAGATAAGTCCAGCAACTAGGTATTGGACTAATAAGTTTTTTAGTGTGCTAGGGGGTAGTTTGGTTAATTCATCAATAGTTGTAAATCCAGATTTTGGTTTTGAGAAGTTGGCCAGTTTCGCAAGGTCATTTGCCAGTTCACCTTTAATTTTATTTAACGAGTTTTTCCGACCAACATAGTCCTCAACTTTATTTAACTTACTATTAATAGCGTTGATCTTAGAAAAGACGAGGTTTTGATCTTCTCTTCGGAGTCGACTATTTCTCGTTAAGTTCTTCATCTCTGTGTTAAAGATAATTACTTTTTGTAAGTCGAGCTTGTCCTCTGTTATATAACGTTGCAGCGCTGATCCATAATGCTGAAGAGCCTGGTAGCTCATTCTTGTTAAGGTTTGCCAGTTTTTTCTTTTTGTAAATTGATGAAATGAAAAAATTCTCATAGTAAGTTCACTAAAAGATTCCATCCCTTCTACTTGATTCTTTTTAAAATTCGTTGAATAAAATTTATGAGTTTCTACTAATTGAGGAAAGTTCTTAGTTAATTCAGGATAAAGACTACGAATAGTTGAGTCCTGCTTACTTAAATTTGTTTCAAGCCAATATTCTTCAACAATTTGAGCGTAAGGCTTTTCTTCTTTAGGTGAAGGTGCTGATCTAATAATTAGTGATGTGATAACTATATTAGTGAGAAGAAATAAACTAACAAGGGCCAAGAATGGCGTCTTTGAAAGTCTCATCATGAGTAACTCCGTCGTTTAGCATTCCATTGCGCATTTCAATATGACTATTTTAGTTTAAACTAAGTTGGACAGAATTAGAAGTAGCGACCTCTAACATGGCCCTTAATAATGATTTTATCCTGACCGGCAAGGTCAATTAATGTTTTATGAAGAACGTCACCTGTGTCACCATCAAAAAGTAGGTCTAATAACTCTCTTGCCTGGGCCGACATTGAATTCATTCTTTGAATTTGAGTAATATAATTAACATAAGCCTCAGCACCTTTGATCACTCTTCTTCGTTTCTTTTTAGCACTTGAGGATTTTGCTTTGTTTATATACCTAGCTCTTTCTTCTTGGCTTTCTAAAACATATGGATCCGGTAGGCCTATCGCAGTTCCCACACTAACAAAAATATCTTCACGTTCTGATTCAAGAATTGTTCTTATGGCCATAGGTGTGAATCTAACACTAAGTCCAACTTGGGTTGAACCATAGTTCTTATCAGGATCAAGTTTAATCGGAAGTTTCATTTGATTACCGGATTTGGCAAGTTCTTTAGAAATTTCAATTAGCTCTCCGCCGTTGGTCTTTGTGTCAGCAAAATAAAAATTGCTATCTAATACAAATGCACCTTTTTTTAAGGTTACGATTTCTCCGTCTTCTTTTAGGGGAACAAGTACCGAGTATTTCTCTGAAGTGTCTTCATCACCGCTAAACCACTTAGAGTCAGTGATATATTCTCTACTCACTTCTTCGTACTCAAACCTTTTTCCATTACCCATGATTGTATTATATTTTGCATCGACTAAGATATTTCTAAGTCCGGCCCTAAAGAGTATTAGATTTATGGCTGCATTAAATTCACTTCTATATATTTGTCCTTCTTTAATCATTTCTAATTGAACAGGTTTTTCAGTTCCAGACTCAATTAACTCTTCACCAAAAACATCTCCATTTTCATCGTACACAAGCTCTTTTGGTCGTACTTGATTTGCCATCTCCTCTAGCATGGTAAAATCTCTTTTTATAAATCTATGGTATGCCTCTCTACCTTCTTTTGTTGCAATATTAACTTTGAAGACGATAGATCTAGTCTTTCTTCTTTGAACTTTGTAGTTGAAAACTAGGGGAGCCCAGCCATTTCTTGTATTGACCGAAAGGGTAACAGGGATATCTAAAAGATCGTCAAAGAAGATACCAAATCCAATCCCAAAACCTGAAGCAGAATCTTTAGCTCTTTCAACACTGATAAGAACATTATCTTTATCTATTTTTGAAACATTTAACTTTAAAGATTGTTTTACTTCAAACTTTAGTCTTGGCCCAATATTAAATCCAAGTGGAACCTCAATTCCAAGGAGGTCTAATATTCCGCCTCCAATTCTTGCAAAGACTCCTCCGGTTGAAACCGTAGTTAAGACTTCACCATTTTCAATATTTTTGAAACCTTCAGTTGTAAGAGGGACCTTTGTAAAGCTAAAAGGTTTTGTCGTTAGTGCCTCTTCATAAGTTGTTCTATGTCTTACGTTTAAAAAGCTTTTTTCTTTTATCACACCACCTTGAGCATAAGGAAAAACCTGATGAAAAAGGATATTTGCTGCTAAGTTTGAGGCTTGAAGTAATAAACTAGGTCCAATCGTTACTGCGTCAACAACAAGCCATCCTTCATTCTGATCTGGCACGATTTGCCTTGAAACTCTAGGACCCATCCAGCCTTTTTGATAAATTGTACCAGCAAGGCCAATTTCACTTTGATCTGCTACCCACTCAGGTGAGGCCATCCATTCTTTATAGGTGTCCCATTTAGGGTCTGCCTTTGAGCTTAAGCTTTCGAGTTGGAGCTTTTCTTTGTCTAAATCTCTTTCAAAATACTCAGGATTTGTAAGCTTCTTCAGTTCTTCAGGAGAGTATATGACATAACTAAGGTCTTCATGATTTTGAATATTATGTGACTCATGCCTTCTTAAAACTTCTTCTTCTAAGTCGATCAAGTCCTGTTCAGTAAGAACTTTGACAGGAATTATTTCTTCCTCATCAGATGTCTCTTTGATTGACTGCTCAACTTCAATTTCTAATGCTTGCTTTTCAGTTATAGTTCTAACCGTTAACTCTTCTTCTTGCGAAAATGCAGCAATATTAAAAAGTAGGATGAATATTATAATTATATTTTTTTTCATTATCACTCTTACAAGTCATATGCCGGGTCGTAATCACCGAACATAAAATAAAAGGGTTTAAGTTTATCGCCATCTTGTTTTAAAAATGGCATTGCAAAACCTGCTTCAATGCTACTGTTTAAAAAAGTATCTTTAAGATTTGCTCTAAGGCCCAGACCGCCTACAGCTCTTACATCACCCAGGTCACTAAAACCTTCACCTACGCTAGCTGCCTCTACGAAAACTACACCCTTAATTTTGTCTTTCCAGATGGGGAAGCTATAAGTTGCATTGGTCGCAATAAGAACGTTTGCACCTGTAGGGTTTCCTTCCGGTGTAATGCTTGAAGCATCAAAACCTCGAATGGTACCAATTCCACCGGCATAAAACTTTTCATAAAAAGGAGTGCTATCACTTGCATATCCCAGTGTAATTTTTCCTGAGAGTGTATGACTAACACCTTGCTCATTTTCACCAAGTGAAGTACTTCCAACGATTTCTGTAAAGGTCTTAATATAAACCCCTTGATCACCATAAGATGGCATCATGGCTAGCTTCATTCTAAAACCACTTTTTACGGTTCCTGTAGAGTCATATTGCTCATTTTTGTAAACCATTGTAGAAATTAGCCCGATGATGGTTCCGCTATCAGTAGCATCGTGGATATGTGGCTTTAATTCCGAGCTGATATTGTCGATATTAACAAATTCAACTCTTGTGCCGATACCAAGCTTTAAGTTTTTAGTGACTTGTTTTTCAATCATTATTCTGGTGGCTAAAGATTGCTGGTCGTACCCTGGTTTGTTTCTGGTATCAAAATTTAAGGCCGCCTCTAGTTGGAGATCAGTTCCAACAAAGTGTGGGTCTCTATACAATAATCCTAATCTGTAGAGTTCTTCAGAAACCATGGCATGGACTGATACTGATTTACCGGTACCGAATAAGTTTTTGTTTGAATAACTTACTCCACCTGTCATGCCACTTGCAGCCATTCCGGCCGAGAATTGAATGACTTGCGTAGAGGCCTCAGTAATATTGATGACAACTTTTCCACCCTTTTTTGAAGTAGGTACATAGTCAACGATAACATCGCTATAGTAACCGGTTGCTCTCAATTTTTTTAAGGTTTTATCAATTTCTTTAGTGTTGACGGGCTTACCTGGCACAACAGTAACATCTAGTAAGATGGTCTTTGTCTTCATTTTCATATTGCCCACAACTTCAACCGCTTCGACGAATTGTTTCTCTCCTTCTTTAACGAAGAGGCTAATTGTTGATGTTTCACTATCATAATCAATTAGGGCTTCAGAGAGTGGGTAGCCAAGGGACCCAAGAAATTCACGAAGTCTCTGTAATCCCTGCCTCATTTCTTTTTCATTATAAGGAGAGTTGGTCTTATAGTTGAAGGCGTTGATGATATTAGATTCATGAAAAACTTCAGTACCAACAACATTAACCTTCCTAACCATATACCGAGGGCCTTCCTGCACATCAAAATGTAAAGTAAGAAGCCCCTTCTTATATTCAGTACGTGTCGAAATCTTAGCCGCATTGAAGCCTTGTTGCTGGTAGTAAGTGATAACTGACTTTAGATCTTCATCAAGCTGAGTAACATCAAAAGTTGGACGGCTAGAGAGGAAGAATCCTCTAGTATGAATTTTCATGGTATCTAGTAATTCGTCTTCATCTATGCTTCGGTTCCCATGAAATTTTATGTCGTAAACTTTAATCTTTCTGCTTCCAAGTTTTACATGAAACCTTACCTGTACTCTACTAGACGACTTTGAATGAAGGCTATGGGTTACCTGAACTGCGGGGAAACCAAGCTTTTTAAACTTCTCAATTAAAGTTTGCTTATCTGCCTCTAGATTTCTTGTATGAAATAAAGTTCCTTTTGCTGAAATAAGATCTTCATGAAGATTAAGACCTTCGTCGAATTCATCAATCTCTTCATCAAGCATTATTCTAACGGCCTGTACGGTTCTCTTGATTTGAAATTCAAATACCAGCTTAAGTCCTTCTTTATTTCTGTCTGGATTTATATTGGTTACAATCTTTTGATACTTAGGAAGCTCTTTTTTCAATAACTCGACGTCTTCCAATAGGTGGCTAGGGTTAAAGTCACTTCCTATTTGGCTTTTTAACTTTTCTTGGAGGGCATCTACTGAGACTGAGTTACTTTGATCATCAATAAACTTAATGTCGTTTATAGTCATCTGACCGGCCTGAACGGCAGACGTGATGATAAAAAACGAAAAAATGAACCAGCGTTTAAGCATTGTCTCTCCAATAATATTGACTTACTGCATCATAATTTAAGTGTATGTTTTTACAATGTTTCTGAGTTAAGAATGTAGTTCTTACACGGAGTGCTCAAATATTTTTCATTTTATAAGTCATTGAAAATCCATTAGGGTTTATTGTCATAAACCAACTTTATGCTTAGTTTTAAGGTGTTAGGTAAAAATGGAGATTTTTGATGACCAAGATTTGGACGGCCTTATTCTTATTTATTTTTCTTAGTAGCCATGCTTATTCAGCTAAATGGTCTGTTCAGATTACTTATCCAGACTATGAGGTTAAGAACTTCAAATTAGATGATATGGAGTTTAAGACCTTCTTGCCTAAAACCTCATGGAGATGTTGGGTCGGTGAAACTCTTTTTAACAAGAAGCAAGAGCTTAAGAAAATTCGCTGTAATTATAGTGTTGAAAAAACAGGAGAGTTCTCCCAGGTCGTTTCCTGTGGCGACCTAAAGGACTTCGCTGAGGTTGTCCTAGACCTTAAAGATGAGCGAAAGAATTTAGAATTCAAACTCCACTTAATTTGCCGAAAATAGCCTTTATTCTGACCTTATTTTAAGGCCTGTCTATAGTTATGAATTGCGGCGGGCTGGGCCTGAAACTCCTGTTTTTGCAGGAGAAAATTAAAGGTTTTTCCAAGCTCTTCAAATGTTTGGCCCTTTCTAAACCTTATTTTTCTGGCCTGGCTTAAATGTGGTATTTTGTTGAGATGATTTATAAACTCTTCTACAGGGCGACTAACATTTTTAGTTAATCTTGCGGTTAAAATACAAGTAGCGATGAAAAAGCACACAACCGTCGCAATCATTAGTTTATAAAAAATAATGGACTGTTGTTGGAGGACCTCTAGCTGCAAGTTTGTATTTCCAGAATTTTCGATCATAGATGACTTAATCTGGGTAAGTGAAATATGGTGGGACACAAAGATTGCGCAAATGAGGGCAAAGCATAGTAAAAAAAGGACCTTTAGATAGTTAGTCATAAACTCTTTTTTAACCTTTAAGGGCTTTTGCACTGTTTTCTTTTTTCTCATGATGACCTCGCTTCCTCTATGCTAAATTAATATCCGAACCTATGTAAAAACAGTCACTTAGCTGGCTTTTGTGAAAATTCCTTTACCATGAAATGCCAAGAAAAAGTTGGCACCTAAGAAAATGACTTTAGACAGATTCTTGGAGTGCTGGGTAAACTAACATACCGTAATTTCAATCAAGAGGGCGTATTATGCGCGACTATATTCAATTTTATTTAAATGGCGAGAAGCAATCTGTGACCGGTGAGCTTGTTTCCTTAAATCTATCCGAGTTCCTCAGATATCAAAGAAACCTAAGGGGGACTAAGGTCGTTTGCGCTGAAGGTGATTGCGGAGCCTGTACAGTAATGGTTGGCAGAATGAACTTTCTAACAGGTGAAGTTGAGTACCAGTCAGTGAACTCATGTATTTATCTTGTTGCTCTTTTAGATGGGGCCCATGTTGTGACCATAGAGGGAGTTAAGCAAAATGGAGAACTAAGCGAAATACAAAAATGTATGGTTGATAACAATGGGGCTCAATGCGGCTTTTGTACTCCAGGCTTTGTTATGTCCTTAACTGACTTATATGAGAATAAGGATGAAATAGATGAAAAGAAATGCCGAAATTTTCTCACGGGTAATTTATGTCGCTGTACGGGCTATGGCACAATATTAGATGCGGCCCTTAGTGTTGATAAGTCTAAGGTTGTAAAGCTCAATAAGCGTTACTCTGAGAACGAGCTCTTAGAGTTTTTAAAAAGGACCTCATTAGAAAATATTGAAATAAAAACAAAAGACCTAGAGTTTTATGCTCCGAATGACTATAAGACAGCAGTTGAGTTAAAGTCACAATTTCCAAATATTAGGATTGTCTCGTCGGCTACGGATCTTGGGGTACAAATTAATAAAGATAGATTCGAACCTCACCGTCTCTTGTCACTTCAGAATATTAGAGAAGCCTACGACTTAAAAATTGACACTGATTATATTCAAGTCGGAGCGAGAGTAAGTCTTTCTTCTCTTGAGAAAGCTATCGAAGGAAAAGAATCTGAATTATCAAATTTTTTGAAAATATTTGCTTCTCCTCAAATCAAAAATGTTGGAACGTTGGTTGGAAATGTTGCTAATGCCTCTCCGATTGGCGATACCCTTCCATATTTAATTGTGACTGATGCTAATGTTGTGCTCCTTGGGCCGAGTGGGGAGAGAAAAGTTAAATTTTCTTCTTTTTATAAAGCTTATAAGAAAATGGATATGAAACCAGATGAGCTAATAAGTAGAATAGAAATTCCTCGAATAAAAAACGACGAGGTCGTTAGAATTTATAAAGTATCAAGAAGAAAAGATTTGGATATCTCGAGTGTAAACGCAGCCTTTAAAATTAAGTTAATAAATAAAGTTATAGAGGATATCCAAATTTCATACGGTGGGGTTGGTCCAACAGTATTGAGGCTTCCCAGTTTAGAAAAAGACTTAATTGGAAAACAATTTAGTGCTGATGTTATTAGGGAAGCAAGCCACAAAATAAAAAATGAAATCACACCAATGAGTGACGTTCGAGGTAGCGAAGAATATCGGCATCTTGTTGCCAAGAATTTACTTCAGAGATTCTATCTTGAAGTTGAGAGGCAAAACGTATGAAAAAATATAATAAAAAGCACTCTGACTCAATCGCTCACGACAGTGGTTCCAGTCATGTTAGTGGAGAGAGTGTATTTATAGATGACCGCCCCGAGCAAGCTGGAGAACTCCACTTGGCCATTGTCATGTCAGAAGTCGCTCATGGGAAAATAAAAAAAATTGTGACCGAAGAGGCGCTTAAAGTTGAAGATGTGGTTATGGTTTTAACCGGGGATGATTTTATAGATAATACCTGGGGTCCAATACTAAAAGATCAACCTCTATTAGCAAATAAGTTAATTTCCCACTACTCTGAGCCAGTGGCATTGGTCGTGGCAAAAACGAGAACAGCAGCCTATCGTGCAAGAAAGCTTGTTGTCGTTGAGGTTGAAGCACTAGAGCCAGTATTTACTGTGGATCAGGCCATTAAAACGGGTAATTATCTTTCTGAAGAATTTCTAATTAAAGAAGGGGATTCTAGGGCGGCTTTTGATAGTTCAGTTTATAAATTAGAGGGAGTTTTTCAAAATGGTGGTCAGGAGCATTTTTACTTAGAATCCCAGGCCTGTATTTCTTATCCCGATGAAAATGGAAATATTCATATTGAATCCTCATCTCAGCACCCAACTGAAGTTCAACATGTCGTGGCCCATGCCCTAGGACTTTCGCAACATCAGGTTGTCTGTGTCGTGAAAAGAATGGGGGGGGGATTTGGAGGTAAAGAATCTCAAGCAAGTCATATGGGAGCCCTCGCTGCACTGGCCACTCAAAAAACTGGTCATGCATGTCGCTTAGTCTTAACAAAAGACGACGATATGAAGATTACTGGTAAAAGACATCCATTTAAAAACTGGTACAAAGTAGGTTTCGAAAAAACGGGAAAAATAAATGCACTGGAAGTTGATTTTTTTGCAGATGGTGGTGCTTATTTAGATTTATCTCCTGCCATCTTACAAAGAGCAATGTTTCACGTAGACAATGCTTACTTTCTTAAAAATGCAACGATTAAAGGAAGAGTGGTTAAGACAAATCGCTCTCCGAATACGGCCTTTAGAGGGTTTGGTGGTCCACAGGGGGCTGCCGTAATTGAAAGTATTATTGAAGATATCGCTCACACACTAAAAATTGATTCACTCGAAGTTAGAAAAATTAATCTTTATGATATGAATGATCAGGTAACTCATTATGGGCAGAAAGTTGAAAATAATTTTTTACCAAAAATATTTTCAGAACTAGAGAAGAAAGTAGATTATAAAAACTGGAGAAAGTCTGTCGATGAGTTTAATAACTCTAATGAGACCCATGTAAAAGGACTGTCCTTAACGGCCACAAAATTTGGAATTTCTTTCACTTCTAAATTTTTGAATCAGGCCAATGCTTTAGTTAATGTTCATACTGATGGTACGGTTCAGGTTAGTACAGGAGCCACCGAAATGGGCCAAGGTGTGAACACAAAGATACAAGGTGTTGTTGCCGAAGCATTTGGAATTTCTCCTAATGATGTAAGGCTAATGGCAACATCAACCGAGAAAAATCATAATACTTCAGCTACGGCAGCCTCAAGTGGATCTGACCTAAACGCTGCAGCCGCTTTGCTCGCCTGCAACGAAGTTAAAAATAATTTGGCTAAATTAGCTATTTTAAAATCTAAAAATGATCAGACAGAGGAATATGATATTGATTTTGAGCTTGATACTTCTGATGTACAGTTTTTAGATAATAAAGTTGTCGTAGGTAAGGAGAGTTTTGACTTCAAAGATTTAGTTGGTCAGGCTTACATGAACAGGATCTCTCTTGGTGCTAGAGGGCATTATAAAACCCCTGAGATTCATTACGACGTAAAAAAAGGAAAGGGGAGACCTTTCTTATACTTTACCAACGGGGCAGCGGTCTCAGAAGTTTTGATAGATAAAGCAACTGGTGACACTAAGATCCTTAGAACTGATATTCTAATGGATTTAGGGAGACCCATAAATGAAGGGATCGACTATGGACAAGTCGCAGGAGCTTTTATTCAAGGTCTTGGTTGGACAACAGGAGAGTCTCTTGAATATTCTCAAGCTGGAGAGCTTTTAAGTCATAGCCCCACCACATATAAAATCCCTTCAGTACAAGATACACCAAGAGAGTTCAATATTGAGTTTATTAGAAATGACACTAATACGATAAACGTAAGAGGGTCAAAAGCAGTTGGAGAACCTCCATTTCTTCTAGGCCTATCAGCTTGGAATGCTATAAAAAACGCTCTTCAATATACAGATGAAAAATTATTCGATCGTCTAACTCTGCCCGCAACTCCTGAAGTTATTATGACTCAACTTGGAGAAGGTGATTTAATTTGAAAATAGATTTTATAAAAAAAATGGAAACGGCAATAGAGAACTACGGTGAAGTTGTCTTAGCAACTATGGTCTCACATAGAGGTTCTGCCCCACAAATTGATGGAGCGAAAGTCATCTTTACTAAAGAAGGTTTATTCTGGGGCAGTATTGGCGGCGGAAAAATAGAACATGCCGTACAGATCAAATCTAAAGAAATGCTTGAGGAAAATGAAGCTAACTTTTTTGCTAAATGGAATTTGCAAAAAGATATTGGTATGACCTGCGGAGGGGAGGTCAGCATTTTTTTTGAAAAATTTGGTAAGCCAAAGTTGAAAATAGCCGTTTTTGGAGCTGGTCATGTTTCGCAATCCCTAATACCCCTCTTGTTAAAATTGGACTGTGAAGTTAAATGTATTGACCCAAGAGTAGACTGGATAGAGAAGTTACCAAGCCATAAAAAGCTTGAAAAAGTTTGTATCGAAAACTCAGAAGATGCTATCGCGTCGTTAGAGAAGGGAACATTTATCATTTCTATGACTCAGGGGCATAAATATGATGTGCCAATTCTCCATAAGGCCTTTCTAAAGGCTGCGGACTTTCCCTATATCGGAGTGATTGGAAGCAAGCAAAAAGCTCAAGTAATTAAGGCTGACCTAAAAGAGCTGGGTATTTTAGAACAGGATTTAGAGCGGTTATTTTGCCCTATAGGGCTTAATTTTGGCTCTAATATTCCCGAGGAAATCGCTTTTTCGATTATAGGGCAGATTTTAACAGAAAGAGAGCTTTGTCTTTAAGAATTCTCACTACTTAACCGAAAAGTTTATAGGGCATTACAGCTCTAATTAAACTTTGAGGTGATTAATAAAATTTTCTATTTCATCCAAATTAACTTTAGCAGTTTTACTTGTAGTTTCCTTAACTGCAACAGCAATTGCTATGGTTTTCTTTTACAAAGGAAATGAATATTTAGTTGAAAGAGAATTTGAACTAATGGAAGAAAAAGCCAATTCAATGGCACCCATTTTAACATCAGGGGTATCTTCTGCCTTACAGGATGCAAATTTTTTAGCTAAAGACCCACTTATTAAAACTATTAATCAGGCCATCGATGAAAATATTGATGAAACCTTTTCATTTGTTGAAGATAACTTAAAAAACTTTCTAGATTCTAAAAAAGATATTCTAAGAATTAGTTTGTTCGTAGGTGAAAATAACACAAGAACCTATATGTCTGTTTCAAGGAAGGGAAAGGGAACTTCTACTACGACTGATGAGGTTTTTAACCTAAGGGCCATCACTCAGAGAAGAGATTCTTATTTAACTAGCATAAGACTTTTTAACAAAAAAAATGAACCGTTTATAGGAATAGTAACACCGATCAAAAATAAGAAAAAAGTGATTGGGTTTATAAAAATAGATTTTAATTTAGATAGAAACTTTATTCAACTTAGAAATGAGTTAGATCAAAAATATTCTCTTTATATATTTAACTCCGATGGAGATTACCTTTATCATCCAAATTCAAGTAAATCCTTTGGCTTTGAAAATGGCCTCAGGTACTTGGTTCAATCTGACTATCCTGAAACTGAGGCATTCGTTTATGGACGTTCTCATTTTTTTAAAGATGAAGTTGGAAAAAATTTATTTTATTCAAAAAAGATACCTTTACTACCAGGTGATATGAATAAGTATGTAAGCTTAGGTATAAGTAGACCGAAGAGACTAGTAGTTTCCCAAAATATAGTATTCAAAAAGCCTACTATAATTTGGACCTTAGCAATTCTTGCATTAACAACTCTTTCAGCATGGTACTTTAGTAGATATCTTACAAAAAATATTGCGAAGATTACTCAATATGCACAAGATTTTGCTAGAGGAAAAACCGACCTTGATATTTCAATAAATTCTAATGATGAAATTGGAGTTTTGGCACTTTCCTTTCAGGGTATGATTAGGCAGGTTAATGAACGGACGAGAATTCTCAAGAAGTCTGAAAGGGAGACTCGAATCGCAAAAGATCAATTGGAGAGTATCAGCCGGGGCAAGTCACTTCTACTTAAAGATCTCCGTAAGCAAAAAGATGAAATTGAAAAGATCGGTAGGGACAAGGATGAGCTTTTAGCTATTGTTAGCCATGATTTAAAAAATCCATTGGCTGTAATTGAAACGGCAATGGATCTTTTGCATGAAGAGCTTATGGGACATTCCTTATCAGCTGAAGATTTAATTAAGAGATCCAAGCATTCAGCTAAGTTTGCACTAGATTTAATTACAGACCTACTTGATATGGCCCGACTTGAAGGTGGAATAAAATTAGATTATGAAAGATTTAATGTAGAAGAATTAGTTGAAGATAGTATCCAAAACTATCAACTAAAAGCAAAAGAAAAGAATATAAATATCAAATATGACTTTGAAGACGACTTTGTTCTTTTAGGAGATTATGGTCGAATTATTCAGGTTATTAATAATATTATTGGTAACGCTTTAAAGTTCACTCCCGAAGGTGGTCAAATCCGAATAGAAGGTAAAGCAATTTGCGATTTAAATGAAAGTGAAGAAGAAAGCTTAAAGATAAGTATTTCTGATACTGGTCCTGGGATTCCTGAGGATAAGATAGAGTCTATCTTTAATAAATATGAACAAGCCAGAGTTAAAGACCGTGAAATTGGAACAGGACTAGGACTGGCAATTTGTAAAAATATTATCGAGCTTCATAATGGGAAAGTTTGGGTTGAATCTGTAGAAGGGGAAGGGGCGGTCTTTCATTTTATCCTACCTAAAGTGACTCGTGGTAAAATCACTGATCATATTAGAGTTCCAAGAGTAATGATCGTAGATGATAATAAGGAGTTTTTTGATTCACTTAATTCTCATCCTTCCCATGACGATTTTATTTTTGTTCATAGTGCTCAGGGTTTAGATGCAGAGGAAATAGCTAAAATTGAAAGAGTTGATATTGTCCTAATTGATTTAGAGATGAAATATGTGGATGGTATCGATATCCTTAAAAGGTTAAAAACATCACCTAGCTTTAAAAATATTCCACTAATTGTTTTGGCTGAATCTATTAAAACCGAATTTTTAAGTGACCTTAATATGTTGGCCAATGATTTTGCTAAAAAATCAATGGGTATAGACCATGTTGTAGATAAAATCACTGAATACCTAAGACCTACTACAGAGTTATCGGGCATTCAAAGACTTTCAAAAGAGCTGCCAACTGTACTTGTAGTAGATGATGATGAGAATGTGCGAGAGATAATTGTTGACTCTCTAAATGATCAAGAGCTGAATGTGCTTTGGGCAAAAAGTGGTCTTGAGGCTTTATTCTTAGTTAAGAAATATCCAGTTAATTTGGTTTTAACAGATCTGAGAATGCCTGAAATAGATGGCCTAAAACTATCACAAATGGTTAATACACAAAATAGTGGTATCGAAATCATTTTGATGAGTGGGACGATTGTTGAATTACCGGAAGAAGTAAAAAAGAAGTTTAATGTCCATAGTTTAGTTTCAAAGCCATTTAATGTATTGGAGCTAAGTCAAACAGTAGCTAAAATTGCTAAAGAGAATAAATACGGATCAACTGAAAATAAAATTATTCCTTTTAAATCAAAGCCTGCTTTAGAGAAAGAGAATTATAAAGTTCTCTTTGTTGATGACGCAGAAGATATGCATATGCTCTTTAAAGTTATGATGAAGAAATATCCGGTTGAAGTCACGTACTGCCTCAATGGTGAAGAAGGACTTAATAAATATATGGAAGATAGTTTTGATTTAATTCTAATGGATGTTAATATGCCAGTGATGGATGGAAAGACTGCTATTTCTAAAATTAGAGAATATGAAGCAAAATGCGAGTCGGAGAAGGTCGAAGCATGGGCCATCACCGCTAATGACTCAACTGAAGAAGTACAAATACTTTTAGAGTCAGGTTTTAGTGACTATATGGGGAAACCTATTAAAAAAGAAAAAATAATTGAATTTTTATTACCAGAAGATAAAATTAAAAAGATTTCTTAACTTATGGAACAAAAAGAAAAAGATCTATTATACCTGTCCTCAGGGGCAAAAATTATTCATCTAATAGATGAGGATACAGATCTTTTGCAAAAGTTTGGAAATATAGTCGCCAATGCTTTCTTAGATTTTGATGTAATTGCAATGACAAATATAGAGGATACCTTGGAAGAAATCGACCGAAGTAGACCAACTGTCATTGTTTGTACGTTGGACTTTGCTGATGGTGGAACTATCTTTGAGTTAGTCAAAATATTAAAAAGTAAGGAAGTTACTAAAAAAATTCCTATAGTCGTAACTGGAACTAGGGCAAGGCTCGAAGAAGAGGCTGAACTAATTAGTAAGTATAACCTTCATATTGTTCCTAAATCAATTCGAGTCCCTCATTTATTAGGGACGATTTCCTCGGCTATTAAAGAAGCCAACAGCATTAATTTTGAACTCGTTTCCCTAAAGGCTCATGAGGCTCTTTTTAAAGAAGGGGATAAGAGCACTAGCATCTATGTTCTTAAATCTGGCAAACTAGGCGTCTTTAAGGAGCATAGTGAAGGTCGTAAGCTTTTGGCTGAAATCTCTGGAAGACAGTTAGTAGGCGAAATGGCATTTCTTAATAATGAAGGGAGAAACGCCACTGTAGAGGCCATTGATGATTCAGAAGTGATAGAATTAAAACTTGGTGACCCTGACAGCTTTATTAAAGAGCAACCTTTTTGGCTAGGAATGCTGATTGAGACTTTAATCAGAAGAGTTAAAGAGCTGGATGACAAACTAGACCAGCTGTCTTAGCCATTCTTCCGGACCATTACAGACTCGGTTCGCATCGTAATCAAAATATACCATCCCCGTTTTTACTAAGCTAACAACAGTATTGTTTTGATTACTAAATCGATAGAGAAAATCAAATGATTTGTTATTTACAGGTTTAGCAGCTAGCTCAACTTTGATTGAGTCCCCATGATAAACTTGAGCCTTATAGCTTATCTCAGCGTCAGACATTATCAATGATGATCCGTAAAAGTTCATTTCATCTTGTTTTAAACTTTTTAAGAACCTCAACCTGGCTTCACCGGCAAAGCTTAAAAACCTGTCGTTACCCATGTGATTCCCGTAATTAATATGATCTATACATACCTTTAGGTTGGTTTCAAACAAGTGAGAATCAGGAAATTGAATTTTTACTCTTGCCATAGGTATGCCTGTTAAAAATTACTAGTTCATGTTAACTTATTTTATGGCCTTCGAACAAAAAAGAATAGGGATCTTTGACTCCGGAATAGGTGGTTTTAGCATCTGGAAAGAGTTAATTAAAGAATTGTCAGGTCATCAGTTTTTTTATATTTCGGATGTTCCAAACTCCCCATATGGTAATAAGTCGAGTCAGTTTATAAGACAAAGAGCCGAAGTTCTTTCTAATGAATTACTAAAAGAAAAGGTAGATATTATATTGCTTGCCTGTAATACGGCCACTGCAGAAGCGATTGATGGATTAAGGGATAAATTTAATGTGCCCTTCGTGGGAATTGAACCTTTTGTTAAGTCTATCGAGAGCCTAGATCTCGGAGAGAATAATATAAGACCGGTCGTATTAACGACAAGGGCCATGCACGATAGTGTTCGCTTTAAAGAGCTTATCTTAAAATTCGACAAGGACAAAATATTAACCCCCCATGCTTGTGATAACCTAGCCAGCTTAATAGAGGTGGCTTACAAAAAAGGTTTGGATTCTGTTGAAAAAGAAATTGAAGAAGAATTAAAACCTTTAAGAGATAAAAACTATACTCACGCTATTTTAGGCTGTACTCATTATCCACTAATCTCTGATAAAATAGCTCGTTACTTAAATGTGGAGTGTATCTCACCCTGTTTACCCGTTTCTAAACGCGTTGCATACATTCTAAAAGCAGGACCAATAGATAGTCGCACTGAATTATATTTTAAAACCTCAAACCAAGAAAATTTCGAAACTTTTAGTCCGGCACTTTTAAGCTTGAAGTAGGCGTTATATACTCTCGTGCAAATTAGACCGGAGTTAAAATGAGTAAAATCGCTAAAGTCGTTGCCCGCCAAGTACTAGATTCCAGAGGAAACCCAACTGTTGAAGTCGATATTTTTACCGAATGTGGTAAGAAGGGAAGAGCCTCAGTTCCTTCAGGAGCTTCTACTGGAACTAGAGAAGCTCTAGAGTTAAGAGATGGAAAGGCCGATTTTTTTCTGGGCAAATCAGTTCTAAATGCAGTTAAAAATATTAATGAGAAAATATCTCCAATCATAATGGGCTTAGACGTCACAGATCAAAAAGCCGTTGATACAGCTATGCTTGAAGCGGATGGGACGGAAAATAAAGAAAAGTTTGGAGCCAATGCTATTCTCGCCGTTTCAATGGCGAACTGCCGGGCCGGTGCTGAAGTTAAAGAATTAAGTCTCTTTAGATATTTAAGAGAATTCTTAAAAATTCCAAACGCCAAAGACTCATACTGTTTACCTGCTCCTCTAATGAATATTATTAACGGGGGAGAGCATGCTTCAAATAATTTAGATATTCAAGAGTTTATGATTGTCCCTCATATGAAGAAATCTTTCTCTGAGAACCTGAGGGCAGGGGTTGAAATTTTTCATAATTTAAAGAAAGTTCTAAATAAGGCAGGTCACTCGACGAATGTTGGTGATGAGGGTGGTTTTGCACCTAATTTGGACTCACATGAAGAAGCTATTAAATCAATCTTCGAAGCAGTCGAAATGGCCGGCTATAAACCGACTAAAGACATCAGTTTATCGCTAGATTCAGCTGCTAGTGAGTTTTACAAAGACGGATCGTACATTATGCAGGGCAAATCTTACAGCTCTGAAGAGATGATCGATTACTACTCACAACTTGTGGATAAATATCCGATTTACTCTATAGAAGACGGCTTAGATGAAAGCGATTATGAAGGTTGGAAAAAGCTTACCGAAAGACTCGGTGATAAGGTCCTTCTCGTTGGTGATGATCTTTTTGTAACGAACAAGAAGATACTTCAAAGAGGGATTGATGAAAAGCAGGCGAATTCGATTTTGGTTAAGGTAAATCAAATTGGAAGTCTAACAGAAACTTTTGAAACCCTTCAGTTAGCTTTTGATAATGAATTTGATGCCATTATCAGCCATAGATCAGGTGAGACCGGTGACGCCTTTATAGCAGACCTGGCCGTAGCCTCAGGTGCGGGACATATTAAAACAGGTTCTGCCTCTAGAAGTGATCGAATGGAAAAATATAACCAACTTCTACGTATTGAAGAAGAGTTAGGGGATAAAGCTACTTACCATCCAGTAAGATAAGTGAAGTCCCTATTCATAGGGACTAAAAATGAGAAGTAAAAAAAACAATGTGAATCTATTTGAAGGCTATTTAGTGAGCTCTCAATTGGCATTGCTATTTTTTACTCTCCTCAAATTTAAAGGTTTAGAACCTGGACCAGATAATTTTTTCTTAGCTTCAGTTATCGCTATTAATTATTTTTTTATTGGGCATTTGTGGGGTTGGTCTGGACGTCTTAGAGAAGAAAAAAAATTGGGACCATTTTTTCTATTTCAATTTTTATTCTTACAGGCCTATGCATTTGAATCTCAGGAAGCAACTGGTTTATACCTTGCCCTTGTGCCCGTTATAGCAGCGGTCTATTTTATGAATAGCCCACATCTAAAAGGACTTAGCTTTTTGAGAGGAAAAGGGATGATTCTCTTGGCCATTGGTCCCGTAAGTTATTTATTATTTTCTAAATTATTTTCAATTGAACTGGCATCATTTAACTTTTTAATCACTCTATCATCTTTTGCCATTTGGTCCGCTGGTTTAGTTTCATGGGGTGATCTTTTTAGATTCTCTGGCAGTGATTCGTTACCAAAAGTAGGAGATGAAAGACTATTTGTACACGATTTAGTAAATCAAACTCATGGACTCTATTTATATTTAAATTTTAAATCGAGTGCAGGAGAATCTATACAAGCTCACGAAACGGAAGAGCTAATTGGAGAAGTTAAAATACTTCAATCTTTAATTAAAGATCATTTTGGTTATGAGCACAGAAATCTAACTGAAACGATGGATTGGGTACCTTTTGAATCTTTTAAAAAGGCTCATAAAAAAATGGTTGAAAGTTTTTTACCTGATCCCATGTGCCAGTCTCATTTTATCTATTCCGGATGGATAAGTGATAAGTCTGATATTCACTTACGAGAAAAATGTATGGTTCACTTTCCAAGCCTATATAGAGTGATGATCAATATCGTAAAAAATATGGCCGATGAAAGAACAGGCGAAGCTCAGTTTACCTTTCACTACGATGAGTCAGGGCTTCACCTGGTAACGAGAAATAAATTGGCCTCATTAAAAAATGATGAAGATACAGCTGAAGGTCTAACCAAGCTTATTTTAGGTGATAAGAAACTTAGAGTTGGCGAAGGGCTCGAATCAATCGGTGCTCTTTGTCAAAAGCTCGGTGGAAGCTATAGCTTTCAAATAGCCGATGGATACTGGGTGAATGAGATATATCTTCCAGACTTATTCCAAACTAAAAAAGTCGCCTAAATAAGGATTACAATCAGTAAGTCCCCAATTCCTTGTCAAAATTTCTAATAAATCTTACTCTATTAGTAGGCAATTGAAGACCACGGAGGGGAATCATGCAGTGTTTTATTGGTCTAACTTTCTCAGAACATTTTCTACATTACAAAAAAATCGATATGTTCCGAAAAAGATTTGATAATAAGTATAGTAAGTCTAATATTCTTCAACTTAGCTTACTTCCTCCGTTCGAATTAAAAGAGCTTACTCCAGATATTGTCGAATCAATAAAAGATGAAATAGAAGGGCATCTTCTTGGGCTTGAGACCTGGAGGGATATTGAATTCCACGGTATAGATTTTAATTGCGATAAAAAAGGGACTGTCTTTTTGAGACCAGAACTTCCTCTTGAACTTCAGTACTGTCAGCAATCACTATGGGAGTTGATTCTTGATAATGGCGGTTTTTTTAAGAAAAAAAGAAAACCACTTATTTCAACTGAAGAAGTGGTTACGAAATCGTACCTGCCCATAGGCAGAACAAAAGGAGAAGAGCAATTTGAATATGCGGTCCTTACGGCTAAAGAAGAGTTTGATTTACCTTTTGTTTTAAAAGCTTCAGGGATTTCTCTTTTTGAAACTGTCCCAGGACAATGGCTTTTAAAAGAAAAGCTCCTAAGCTTTGAGAACGAAGATATGAGCTTTAATGAAATAGCATGTCTCAACGGACAAATACAGGCTCTTCATGTTTAAAGTTGCCTTAATCCTTGTCCTTTTTTTTTCAGTTGATCTTTTTTCTCAAACGAGGCCGCTTTATTCCCCCTCGGCAAAAGGATTAAACCCTAAATCTTATATGATTAAAGCGGCCGGCTCTTATCATCCCACCAACGGCATATTTAATTTTAATGGTGAAAAGACCAGTCTTAATGGGGATGAATCATATTTAATGACTGAAGGAAATGTTGAACTTGGTTATGGAATTGGGACAAAGCTAGATGCATTTATTTCCACTCGCTTTCGACAAATTAGCTCAAAGCATACTAACGGAGGGAGTACCACCTTAAGTGCTACAAACTCTGGAGTAGAATCCTTTGCAGGCACGGTAAAATATTCATTCATTCCAGATGATAAAATTCAGTGGGCCATGGACTTTACCTATAGGCAAACATCCTATGAACAAAAGTTTTTTCAATCGGCTTCTGATATACCAGACACTGAATTGGTGTTAGGAGATGCTGGTCAGGAATATTCTTTTGGCGTGCATACTAGCTATGCTAGAAATAGAGGCCATTATCTAAATTCAATCTTAAAGTATGTCGTACCAGCGAACGATTTAAGTGATGAAATTAATTATCGCTTTGAATCAGCTTGGCTTTGGCAAAGACTTGGAATTATCTTAGGTGTACAAGGAATTCAGTCCCTTAAAAAAGATAATTTTACAATTGATCCACAAAATAAACCACTTCAGGCCACGGGATCTGGCGGTCGGTTTAATAGTATTAATAGAGAAAAAGTTGAACCTTTTTTAGGGATAAACTGGGCCTTTAATAAATGGCGATTAGAAGGAGAGACAGGTCTAACCATGTCTGGAGTAAGTGTTCCGAATGGCCAATACTTCAGCTTAGGCTTTGTCTATAAAACTTCAGGTGTTACTGGAGATAGCTTTAAGATAGAGTCTTTCAAAGAATATGTTATTGAGGCCACGGTCATCAAAGTTTCACCAAGAGGCAAATTTTTAAAAATTGACCAAGGAATTAGCTCTGATGTTGAGAAAGGTACTAAGTTTGATATTTTTCAAACTGACTATTTTGGTGAAAATATTTTAGTGGCCAGTGGTGTAGCGTACGAAGTAGGCGCTGATTCGGCCATCGTAAAAATATTAAAGAAATACAAAAAAATCCAAATTAAAAAGGGCTTTGCGGCCAGAGGTTATTAGCCGCTCGTTTTAGTCTGGAAATAAAAGCCTTGCTTGTAACTACAAGGACTTAGGTTAAAATATAGAAAAACACTTTAGAGGGTAGTTTTCATGAAGAAGTCTTGGATGAGCTTTTACACTTGTATTTTAGCACTCGTTTTTACGACGACAGTTGATGCTAAACGTTTTACAAATCAATATACCGAATTTGAACTTCCTGGTGGCTGGGAATGTCAGCTTGAAGGAACCGAGTGGGTTTGCCAAAGTTTAAATAAAGATAGAAAAAAAGAAGCTATTATTATTCTTGCGGCTAAACTTAGGGGCCAAAAAGATGATTTAGCTGAATACCAAAACTATCTAAAAGCCCCTAAGACTTTTACCCTACCAGGTGGAAAGACCCAGGTTTCAGAAGCAAAATACACTAAGAAAAAAGAAGTTAATCAGCATCAGTGGATTGACTCTCTTCATATGGCCTCAGAGGTACCGGGGTTTTATACAAGGTATCTCGCTACAGTTAAAGAAGATCTTGGTGTTGCTGTGACCCTTTCCGTTTCAAAAGATCATTACGCTGCTTATCAATCAATCTTTGATAGTATTGTTTCATCACTAAGGGTTTTTAGAGACAAGAAAGTTAGTGTTGGTAAATTTAATCAAGTAAAAGGTGATGATGACCTAATTGGTGAAGGGGATTTCGAAGGAACGAATGGACCCCTTGCTGATATCGGTATTGACCGCGATGGTAAAGGCGGTAGCGGCGATGGTGGGGGCTCAGACATGCTCTGGCTTATTCTAATTGCCACCGGTGGTGCAGGAGTGGTCTTAAAGCTTAAGAAAGGCAAGAAAGGCAAAAAGAAAAAGAAGAAAAAGAAATAAATCAAAATTAAAAAAGGCTCCATTAGGAGCCTTTTTTGTTCTAATCTATTATTTTAAAATCCAATTATTTAGCTTCTTCAAAAAATCTCGGATAAGCGGTCTTAAAATATCTTTTCGTAATTAAGCTAAAGATATTTTTATTCCTATCACCAGCAATATCATCTCTATCTGTTTCAACCTGATCAGAAGAAGAGTCTAAATTTAGGCTAATACCTTCTTTAGCTTCAGCCGCGGCCACATCTTCGCCTTCTTCCATATCAAAAGTAAATCCGGCCATGGCATCTTTTTTCTTAGAACCCTTAGATCCTTTTAGTGAACCTAGACCGCCGCCAGTTTTTACTTTTGTGTCCCCAAGTGTAATCTCAGGTTTCTTATCAACTTCTTGTCCTTCTCCAAAGACACCAGGAAATCTTTTTGCAAAAGCAGCTTTAGCATCAGCATTTAGGTTTTTGATGTCGGCCACAGCCGCTTTTAGTAGTTTGCTTCTTGTAGAGTTTTCTAGTTTGTTAAAGTCTAGAGGTTTTCCACCTTTAGCAGTCATATCATCATTAAATTTCTTTTTAATTCCTAGAGTAACTTTCTTTAGTCTCGCGGCATTTTTTCCAGCTGCATTAGAATTTGCAAGTCCGCCTTCGAGATCACCATTGAATATTCCAGTTCCAGCAGCGCCAAGGAGATCACTAGAAGTTTTAACTGCACTTGGGATACTAACAGTAGACATGGAGTTTAGCTTCGGAAGCTCTGGTCTTTTACATTTTTTACCGGCCTTACAAGCACAATTAGTATCTTCGTTTAGCTTACCTTTTGAACCAGTAAAACAGGTTCCGTTCTTATCCATAGCATTAGCACCGCCAATATTAGTAGCACCAGTAGCTCCTAGCTCGTAATTGGAGGCAAAATTATTATGATTTCCCGTATCATTAGATACAATACCAAGTTTTGCAGCTAGCTCTTTATATTGAGCCGATCTGCCTCTAAGTTTTTGAGCTGCCTTTTTAGCATCACCAGCAACCACTTGGGCCAGTCCTCCATATATAAAGTGACCTGCAGATCTTACAAACCCATTTCTTAAAAAGGTTTTAAAAGTTGTGCTTACTGAGGCTACGTACTTAATAACTAACGCTGCTCCAATTGCACCTAAGCCTAGCGCAGCAAATGAACCTCCACCAGCACCGGCTTCGGCTCTTGGTAGGAGAAGATCTGCGATATTATGACCGATAAATTTAAATGCACTTACAAAACGGTTTTCCTCTTTGGCTTCTGGATATAGAAATTCAATATCTTTAGCTACCTCAGGATTCATTGAGCTCTTAGCTCCTCTTGTAATTCTTTTTAATTCAATGTTTCTTATAAGATAGTCTAGGTCATTGTCGGAATCACTAAGGTAATTTTCTAGATCTCCATAATCATTGTTGGCTATCATTTCTCTTTCGTGATCGGGGAGTAGATAATACTCTTCAATAGAGTTTGTGTTTGCTGCTAGCCCACCTTCGCAGGCATACGCTTGTGCACATCCTGTGCCCCATGTTTTATAACAATCGATAATAGACATTACGAGAGCAATGGCCCCTGCTGCCATAAACCCAGCTGCTGCTATTTGAGCAGCCGCTGCCCGCCTGTCTGCTGCGTCGGCGGCAGCACTTGTTTGTTCGGCGGCATCATATAAAGACTGTTGTTGTGCCTGGTTACCAGCAACAGTACCAGTATTTTGAGCTTTCATTTCTTTTTTGGATTGTTCTTTAAAGGCATTGAAGTTCGCTATCTCTGCACCGACATATATGGCTGCTGTCGCTACAAAAATCCAAGTATCTACTTTATCAAAGCAATACATAGCATAAAGAGGAGCGGCCATAACTACAGCAAAGAGGATAATCATATTCATGTTCATCCCAGCTTTTTCATCAGCTTTCTTTTCTTTTCCATCTAGCCCAACGTTCGCACCAGCTCCGCCACTGAAAAAACTGTCATCGTCGCCAGCATAAGCAGGAGTTGAAACCACCACTTGAACAGAGTAAAGGCTAAAAGCCGTTAGAAGAATTGTTAGAAATCTTAATGCCTTCATAAGAACTCCGAAATTGTGAAAAGGGGTTAGTTCCTTTTCGTCATATTTTACTTATCTCCTTATTATTATATGAGGGAGTTTGGTTTGAACCTAGAGACTTTTTAGTTAGAGTAGGTTAAGTGCATGAAAATATTGGGAAAAGCAGGGAAGTAGCGGAATTTAAAAATGAGAAACACCCGCCCAAGAAATATGGCAAGCCTTAATTTAAGCTACTTAGAACCTCAGTTATAGGTCCTTTGAGGTCATTAACCCGATTTAGGTGTAAATTATGAAAACCTCTTTTTAGGCACTTAACAGATATTTTTTTGTTTTCATTTTTCTCTAGCTCTAAAGCCAGTTTTCTGTATTTAGAGTCATTCTCACCAGCAAGGTACAAAACAGGATGAGAGGTCTTTTTAAAGAAGGGTCTAAAATCTTGTTGATGACCAGTGGATAGAAGAGCGAGAGAGTCTTTCCAACTTTCTGGGTTCCATCGCCTTAGCATTTCATTAATCGTGATCTTACCTAGCTCGCTTTCTTTAAAATCTCCAAAAAGACTTTGTGAATACCAAGAGTTAAAAAACTCTTCTGGGTTTGAGGGCATTCTCTCAAAAAGAGTTAAGTCTGAAGTAATTCTTTTTTTCTTTTCCTCTTCTGAGGTAAGACCCAAATGTGAAGACTCTAGGATAAGCGCACTTAGAGGCTCTCCAAGTTCTTCTAGTTTTTGTGAGATGGCCGTAGCGAGTCTACCGCCCATAGAATAGCCGTAAAGTGCATCGATATCTTCAGTTCTAACTTTTTCAACATAGAAATCGACTGCATCATCAAAACTTTTATACTTATTATCGAGCCCGTGAAAGGGGAGTTTCCAGAAAATTGGGAAAAGCGAATCTTCTAAACTAGATGCCAATACCTTAAGGTCATTGTGACTCCCCATAAAACCATGAATAAAGGCGACCCTTGGAAGCTTTTTTTCTCTTTTAAAGTTTCTATTGGCCAGCTCTATTAAGGAAGAGCGTTTTGGCTTAATTCCATTTGATTCTTCAAGAGGAAAAAAGTATCGAGGTCTTTGATGAGAAGGTAGGTGTTCCACTAATAGTGAATAATCACGCCCACGTCTAAAAGGTTTAATAAAGGCACAAGTTACTGATCCCCAGGTTTCATCTTTTTTAGGAACTATGACTACTGAGGTAAAGACTTCATTAGCTAATAGCTTTCGCTCAACCTCTAATGGATCGACTTTTTCTGCACCACTTTTAAAAACGAGGTCTGATCGGCCTATGATATTTATTACTGGATGTTCAACGGAACCTATATCGTAGGTTGGTAAGATCCCTTTCGATTCTTTAAAGCCAAGAGCGCCAATTGTACCTAAGAACATCTCATCGGATTCTAGAGTTAGCCTTCCGTTTTGATCAGCATAGGCCTTCCAGTTATCCATTAAGTATAGTTTTATGCCGGCGTCTTTTAAGAACTCTTCAGACCTTCCTATTGAGAAGAAGCTAGCACTTTCTGTCATGCCATAACAGGCCCTAACCGGATAACGCAACTCTTTAGCTTTTTGCAATATTTTTTCTTCACAACCTGAGCCTCCTAGTAGGAGAGTCTTTAAAAAGCTTAAATCAACTTCTTTTTTTACAAGCTTTGCCATTTGTGTGGGCACCATACTAACGTGAGTAGGTTTTAATTTGATCAGCTCATCCTCTAAAGACTGTTCTTTATTTAAAACGGCTAATTTACTGCCAGAAATAATACTTCTTAAGATAGGCATGAATCCACTTAGATGATGAATCGGTAGTGGGCTTAAGTAAAATGAGTCTTTATCTAAATCAAGAATATTGGCCTGAGCGCTAGCTCGTTTTTTTAAGTTTTTCCATGAATGCAGGTGAATTTTTGGACTCCCTGAAGAGCCGCTGCTTAAAAATCCTACGCTATTTTCTGGGGCAAATTGTTTAAAAATAGTTTTGTAATATTCACTTTCTCTAGGATCTAGATCCGGGCAAAGGAATACACAGGTCTCCTTTTCATAGGCCTTAAGAATATCTTCAAAATTTGGGTTCTCTATAATTTCTTTCAAACTGCTTCTCTAAAAAGTTCCATTTGATAAGGCCTTTCAAGTGTTTCAATACTTGGGTTTGGAGATTTAAATTTAAACCCCATTCCAATAAGCCTTACTGTGTTTAGACCTTTTAGATACGCCATTTGAAGAAGGTTGGTAAGCTCATCCAGCATCTGTGTAGAAACTTCACCATTTTGCCACATAGAGTCAAAGAATTCTATTGGATATGACCTTTCTTGGGTTACTTGGGTAAAGTCTGAGGACTTTACCTTTACAAACATATTGTAGGGCAGGACTTCTGGGTTCTTTTTGGTTTTCCAGTCCTTCACACGGTGGACAACCTCATCCACAATTAAAGGTATTGAGTCCTTAAGTTCCTGAAAGCTTTCTAAATCTTGTCTATAAGTTCGCTCTGCACTTAAGGACTTTCTTTCACTAAAATTACCGACTTTTGAAGTACAAATTCCTTTAGCTCGTCTTAAAAGAGAACTGCTGGATTTACCAAATTTTGATGTAATCAAAAGCTCATTTTTAGAAATATCTTTTCCGTAATAAATTCCAAGGTCATGAAGCTTAGCCTCTGTTACTTTTCCAACACCAGGGATTTTTCTAACAGGAAGCTCTTGGGCAAAGTTGTAAGCATCTTCAGGTTTAACAACATAAAGACCATCTGGTTTTTTCCAATCACTGGCAACTTTAGCTAAAAATTTATTAAACGAGACTCCAGCGCTGGCCGTAAGGCCGAGCTCTTCTTGAATAAGCCGCTTAATCTCTCTAGCGATTAAGGTAGCAGAGCCATAAAAAAGCTTACAGTTGGTAACGTCTAGATAAGCTTCATCTAAACTTAGAGGTTCTACTAAATCAGTAAACCGATAGAAAATATCTCTGATTCCCTCAGAGGCTTTTTTGTATTTTTTAAAATTTCCTCGCACAAAGGTTACATGGGGACAGAGTTTTAAGGCCTGGGCACTACTCATGGCAGATCTAAGACCATATTTTCTAGCCTCATAATTACAAGTGGAGAGAACGCCTCTACCTGTAGGAGAGCCACCTATGGCGATAGGAATATTCCTTAGGGCCGGGTTATCTCGCATTTCGACTGCAGCAAAAAAACAATCCATGTCCACGTGAATAATTTTTCTTTGTTCACCTTCCACAAACTAGTCCTCTGAGGCGCGAAAAAGCCTAACTAAAAATATTAGTTTAATAGTAAGTAAAAATTTAAGCAGGATTAAACGTAACTACGTAGTAGCCCAACCATAATTCCAGCAATTGAAAAGTCTCCAGAGTCTTTATCGACGATAATAGGAGAGTAGTCTTTATTAGCTGGTCTTAATTCAATTTCATTTGCTGTGGGGTAATAGTGCTTAAGAGTGGCTTCCCCATCAATAATGGCCGCTACAGTTTCGCCTTTTTTGGCATCTTGCTGATGACGGCAAATAACAATATCGCCATCAAGAATTCCGTCTTCAATCATCGAGTTTCCACTTATATTCAAAGCGAAATGCCTAGCGGAGCTTGAACGAATCATATACTTAGGAACTTCAATAGAATCACTGGCCGACTCTAAGGCCTCAATAGGATTACCAGCGGCAATGCTTCCTAATAAAGGTATTGAGGTGCTATCTACCGTATTGAATTTTGACGAAGAAGGTCCTGCAGGTAAGTCTTCAAAGTCGGAACTATTATCAGCGAGGCCCCCTAACAATGTTATTCCTCGCCTAGCGTTCCAGTCGGTCTCAATATACCCAGCATCCGACAGGTATTTGATATATCTTTGAACTGAACCAAAGGACTTAAATTCAAAATGTTCCTTTATTTCCTTTTGAGTAGGTGCGTACCCATTCACAAGGCTATACTCAGCAATATAATCGTAAATTTCTTTTTGTTTTTTTGTTATTCCCATAAAACTATTATTTGCGTATGTTTTGCGTAAGTCAAGAAAAAAATGCGTAAATTTTGCGTAAGTATACTTGATTAAAATAGATAGTAAATTTCACCTGCGTCTTGGAAGTAAAAAGGATGGAAGCTATTTTTGCTCTCTCGTCTTGTGCCAATCGTTTTAACGATTGTTTTATGTTCCTCGTTATTAGTTAAGGCCATATCACTTACTAAGTTCATAGCTTCTATTCGAATAAATAGGTTTCTGGTTCCCACAAGACCATGGATGATCTGAAATATTTCAGGAGAAAAGCTATCTGAAGTAACATAAGTAAGTTTCCTTAGACCCAGAACGAGCCAATGCATTTTGGCCAAAGGATCAACTTCTTTTTTAGCAATTTCCACTCTTCTTATAAAGGCCTTCATACTCTTAGCAAGGTAGAGATGCTTTAAGGGGATTCGGTCCTGCCTCATTCTTCTTTGGAGACGGTCATGATAGTTCCTATTTGCTGCGTCTTTAAAATAGCGAGAAGATTTTGATGTTACTTTGGCAAGGGCGGCCCAGTATTTTTCTGAACTCGTTTCTAGAAGCTTTTCAAAAGCTTCTTCATAAAGATGAAAATCAATCTGTAGTTGAAATTGACCAGTTAGGTTTTCGTCTTCCGTAAAATTACTATCTATACTTAAAAAATCTTTCTTAAAGGCGATTTTATCTACGAGGGGTAGGTAAGATTTTTTCAGCTCGTTTTCTTTTAACCAACCATCTTTAGCGATAAGAGCGATTCTTACTTCAGGATTAATATAGCCATTTTTGCCAACTCCACGGGCCATGGCCCAAAGTTTACTGGTATGAGTTTCACCATCGATTCCGGTAGTCCAAGCCACTGTTTTTCTATTTTCTACCTGATATCTTGTGACGTACTCAGTTCGATCTTGGACACTTATCTGTTCGATTATGCGATCTGCCCTTGAGACACCTTCTACTGTAAAAAGCCATGCAAGGGTAAAGTAGTTATAGGTTTCAATAAACTTTGTGTTTATAGTACGAATCTTTGAGATAGGCCTTAGGTCCTCGATACTATCGTATTTTAATAAAGTCTTAAGTCCTGATCGACAAAGATGTTCTTTCTTTTTATTAGAAATATCAACTTCTAAGTATTGCCTCTCTAATTTACCTCGATCAACCCTTCCTTCATAAATCGGTATTCCTATAAGTCCCAGGCTAAAGCTGAGGTCTTGGGCCAGGCGAGTGAACTTAGAGTTATCCTGAAAGACTTTAATTTTTTTATCGGATTTTTTATCGATGAAATTTCTTGTCAACTGAACTCTACCAAGAGAGGTTGTGCTTCCTAGTGGGATAAGAGGAGTTCCTCCAAATTTTATTCTTCCTTGTCCCTCAAGAAAAGATTCCATCATAAGGACATATTTTTCTGGAAGCTTATCAAAGGCGACTTGTAAGGGAAGAATAAAGTTAACTAAGAATTTATTATGAAAGACACCTTCAGCTTTTGTTTTAACCGGATAGACTAAAGTGTATTGCCTTACATAAGAAGCTGACCCCGCTAAGACAAAACCGGCACCTAGGCGAAGACCTATACGGACTTTATCTTTTACTAGGTAGCGATCATCAGAAGAGGTACTTTCTGGATTTCTTTCAACAACTCGACTAGAGCCAAATATTACCTGGGCGATAAGTCCGTTATCTATTCCAAGTTCTTCACTAGCGATATTAACGTAATCAATATTCCCCGCCAGTTGAGATATGTATTCACCAATGGCCGACCAGATTCCATTTGAAGAATCATCGGCATGAGCTGGGGCACTTAATAGGTTAAAGGCCAAGAATAGGTTTAATAGAGAAATCTTAAAATAGCGTTTCATTTCGTGGGGAAAATAACACAATGCGTCACTGTAAAGTTACTTTTTTAAACATCATGAAGCTTTTTCATGTTTTTGCATTAGTGCAAACTAATGTAAGTTATTAGTTTGGCTGTAAGTAAATGTAAGACCGCAAAAATTGACGGACGTTAGGCATAGTTCATAAGTTGATGCTCGGAAATACTAAAAATGGCTTTATTTATTTCTAATAGGTTATGCATCAGGGAGGCATATTATGAAAAAGTTAGCATTGATTATAGCAGGGCTTTCATTATCTCTTGGGGTCGAAGCAAGATCTCTAGAGTTCAAACAAATCGATAGACTAGATATCGATCAGACTATCCTCACTGAAGAAATTAAGGTTGATCCGGCCTACCATACAATTGCAAGTATAGAGGTTACAGAGATCGAAGATGCGGTAGTTGATAAGGAAGAGTACGCTGAAAAAGGTTTAGGCGAAGTCATTATGACCATTGAAAAACTACTTGCTCTTGGCAAGAAGATTTGGGCCATCGTTGAAGCTGGAAGACCTGTAGTTCAAACCGCATTTGCTCCAACTGTTAGTGTTTTACCCAATGTAGAAAGTCCTAAAACAGCTTTCTATGAAATGGAAAACTGGTCCATGCCAAGAGTAAAAAGTTATAGAGTTGTCTATAAGAACTTACTTGGAATGGAAGTTGTTTCTTTTACTTATGGTGTCTACTACCAATATGGCGGAACTTACAAAGGTAAAGGTAAGTACCTAACTGGCGTAAATGTAGATGCTAGAGACGTTAAAGTATCTTGGGGCTTTGAGTTTAATGCTAGCTCAGCAGTAGTTGCCATTGCCAATATGGGCTCAAATGCTAATCCAAATGCAGGACTTAGCGTTAAGATTAACTACTTAGCTAAAAGCGTTCTTAGGGAGATTAGGTCTTCGGAATCTTTTCACCTTACAGGTAAGGGCCAATTTTCAGTCATCAGATAGGGTGACTAACATATTTTACATTTCCCCCATGGGAGTCTTGACGAAATGGATGAAAATGGGGGAGCATTTTTTTCACGATTCTTAGGGGTGAGATCGCGCTGGGCTGAGGAGCTTAGGAATGCCAGAATTATGGGAGCGATCTCAATTTTTTAAATTAACAAGTGGAGATGAGGTTTATGCACATATTGTTGGGCATGGCGAACCTTTACTTATGATCCCGGGTTTTGGGTGCAATCACTATCCCTTTGAAGGAATTCAAAGACCCTTATCTGAACATTTTAAATTAATAATGATTCATAACCGTGGCATGGGTATGTCTTCTCACGCAAAATCAAATTATGAAATTGAGAATTTAGCTGAGGATGCCCTAGAGGTAATGGAGCAATTAGGGCATAAAAAGTTTCATGTCTTAGGAATTAGCCTTGGTGGACTTATTGCTGAAGAAGTTGCCATGAAAGCACCGGAAAAAGTTAAAAAACTATGTCTTTTATGCACAACTGGAGCCGGTAAAGATTTTGTAGAGCTAAAGCCATTTTCTGAAGAAGGCTTAATTGATTTTTATAAAATGGATCCTATGGAGCGCTCCGTGCTTTTAACTGAGGCCACTGTAGATCAAAATTTAAAGGCCAATAAGCCTGAAAGATTTAATCAAATAGTAAGGTTAAGATTTGAAAATAGAGCTGATCTAGAGCAGGTGATTATTCAAAATAAAGCTGCCATTAATTACTTGGGTAAAAAGAAAGATCTCTCAAAAATTAAGGCCCCGACCCTGGTTTTAACTGGGGATCATGATAGAACTGTTTCACCTCAAAATAGTGTTATTTTGGGAAAGCAAATTGGTAAGTCCAAAGTGGCTATTATCGATGGAACAGATCATATGTTCGCTCTTGAAAAACCATTACTAACGGCCACTCATATTGAAGATTTTTTAAGCTCTAGTCACTAATACTAAGCACTTATAAACCTTGTATAATTTGCCAGAGCTCTTTGGAATCGCCTTTATAAGTTCTATAGTCCAGCCCATGCAAAAACCTGTTCTTTTTTCGCTTTTAATGACGATCCTCATTCTCTCTTCAGCAACAGCTAAAGCAGAGAAAAAGGCAGCGATTATTCAAGGGTATGACTATATCGTGGCCCCAGGGGAGATTTTTAACCTTGAGGTAAAAGTAGAAAGAGCCAAGTTCTTTCCCTTGCGAGCTGATTTAAAGAAAGAGATGGTTCATTATTATAATGGCGATTATCATTTAGGTACTAGTCTTACTAACCGTGATGGACTATCAAAGTTAGAAACTGTTTTTTACACTCCTGGATTATATATAATCAAAGCAGAGTTATCTAAGAACTCAAAGTATCGGTCTAATAAAACCGATAATCGAGTTCTGGTTGTTGATCCCAGTGTCCCGCTTCTCGTTTCCGATATTGACCATACTTTGGCCGATATTTCAGGACGTGAATTTTTGAGAACACCAGACCAAAAAATTCCAACCCTAGCGAATGCTTCAGAGGTTTTGAATAGACTCTCAAAAGAGTTTAAGATTTTCTATATGACAGCTAGGGATGACTTATTTATTAAACGTACAAAAAATTGGCTAGATATCAAAAAATTTCCTGTGGGTCCTAGCTTTTTTTGGGATTTCGGTTTTTTCAACAATATTCCAAGAAACCATGGAGAATATAAAGCTGCTCAGATCAAAAGACTGGCAAAGAAGTTTAAAAATATCCTAATAGGGGTAGGGGATAAGCCCCATGATGTAGCCGCTTATCGTGAAAATGGGTTAAGGGCCTATTATATTGGAGACACACGTGAAGAGCTTGTCCCAGGAGTGATCTCCCTAAAAACGTGGACAGAAATCGAAAATCACCTTAAGACTCACCCAATTGGTACCTTGGAAGGGGATCCCCTCATAAAGTAGCGAAATTTCGGTTATTTAGTTAAAGTCTTTTTTACAATTTCGACATGTCGGTTTGATTTGTTCTTAATAGCTGGGTAAAAGCCAAGTAGTTAATTTTACCTGTTGAGAGGCCCCTTTGAAACTGTTTACCCCGTGCATGTTGTTCTTGTTGTTATCCGCTCCTTTGTTCGCTGAAACTAAAAGCTTTTTTATCGATAGCTTTGAGTATGAAGACCGTGTTTATTCTAGGTCAAAAAAGACAGAGCTAGGTGATCAAACAGAAATCGAGGTCAGTGCTAAGTATATTTACCAGCCAGGAACTTTCGCTCGACTAAGATTTGAAACCTCTCCTGAAGAGAATAGAGAAAATAACGAGACCTCTAAATTTGAAATCCAACTAGGACATAAGTATCAAAGTGTTAATTTTAATGTTGACCTTGAGTTACAAACAAATAAATCCACAAATGGTGGTTCTGCTCTAGGGCTCGATCTCGACTCAGAGTATACCAATATCAAATGGCAGATTAATCCTATGTTCAGTTTTACGTTCTTTCCCTTTAACTTTGATGGTGAAGTTGGAAAAGAGTTTAATACCTGGGATGTCACTAGGATTAAAACAATTGATGGTTCACCAACGACTGTTTCTAATTCACCTGTAGGATCAGAAAAAATCGTAGAGAAAACAATTCCAGGATTTGTGTTAGGAATTACACCAGAGGCCATAAAGGGTTTAGGCATCTATGCTGGCTTTGGGGTGGCATCTTATTTTTATCCAACTAACCCAAGCTTTGATTTACTTACTAATACGACTGCGACTTCTTGGGAAAGAAAAGAAGATCATGGTTATAAGTTTGGATTAGATTTTGAAAGAGAGAGTTTTGATTTAAAAGTTGAATATGTTGGTCATGATAGATCTGAAGAGACAGGCTCTTTATTAGAATATGCAGCATCTGCTTACTTGATTGCTAAAGTTGGTGGTCTCGTCTTTGATGCTGAAATTACTATGTCTAAAGCGGGGCAGAGGCCTTGGTTCACACCAAGAGGGACTACCTGGTTTGAAACCACATCTCCTTTTAGGAAAATCTATAAAGACTATTTCGGAAACAATCTTCAAGACTGGATTGGTAAGACTGACTTCGCGACTGGCCTTAGAGTTGGTTATCAAATTGGAGATTTTACCCCTTATTTTTTAGTTCGCTATCAGGGTGAAAACTTTGTCTTTATTGAAAATGAATCGGCTCACCTTTTAAGGACGGCTGACGAAACCAAATCTCATGGTGGTCTTAGTCGTTTTGGTTCAGGAGCTTATCTTTCTTATGGGAACTGGGTAGTTAATCCTGAATTCGAGGTCAGAAATGCAGCTAATCCTGTATTTGGAAATGCAGCTGACGTGAGAAGCAATAGACTTCTTAGCACATATAGAAAAACAGATTATCTTTTAACCTTTACTGTTAGCTACGATATTGATGGCGACAACGCTTTTGCCCCTTAAGAGGAATAAAATGAAAAAAATATTTTTAATTTCAATGATTCTTGTTCTTTTTAACAGCTGTTCAGATGGCGGGGTTGAAACAATTTCTAAACCATTAGGTCCTGAAGTGAGCGCTCTTCACGCTGATATTAATCAACTTGAGGTGGGTCTCGCTGATAGTTTGTTTATGAGAAACTCTACAAAAGATGAAGTTCTTTTAATGAAAACTTATTTAACTCAAGCAAGAGTATTAACAACAAGGTTAAACTCTATTCCAAACGATTCTATGGCCGCTAAAGAGCTATTTTTAGTTCTTAAAAATATAGAGGCATTTCCTTTTTCAGCCAGAGATGAAGGACTTTTTGAAAATATGATTTTTCGTCTTAGGGTTACTCTTAGCAAGTTCGCTGATATTCAAAACTTGGATCTTGCAGGAATTGAATGGTCACTTCTTAAGTTTCAGTTCCAAGGAAAGCTTAGTCCATTTAAGGCAATCAAGACTTTTAATGAATCGCCCATTTGGCAGTATGGAACTTTTAAGGCCGATACTTACGCAAAAGCTGACTCAAGAGGTGTGAAAGCTAATACTTGGCTTTTTTCGCCAATATATGACCTTAGTGGTTCAAAAAAACATCAATTACTTGTTAAGCATATTGTTAGAAACCCTGAATGGGAAAACTTTAAATTAAAAATATCAACTGACTACGATGGTGCTGATCCTGAGGCTGCTACCTGGAAAGAGCTTAAAATCAAACCAAATCGTGGAGTTTCACCAAACCAATGGACAACTCTAGAGTCAAGCCCAATTGACTTAAGTGAATACACAGGTAAAAAAGTAGTTTTTGCTTTTCAATTTTTAGCTACTGAAAAAAGTAATTCAGTCTGGGAAATTTTAAAACTTGAAATAAAAGGAACAGGGAACTCCGTTAGTTCTGAGGAGCTAGAAGTTACTTATGTGCCTGCGCCAACAGATCCTCCTGTGAATGAGGACGAGAATAATTAATGAAAGCTACCTTTCTTCTTATATTGATTTTAGTTGTTAGTTGTTCGGATAAGGTCTATCGATATGATTTCGGTGAGTCGGTCTTGGCCACTAGCAAAAAAGAACTAGGCTCAAACACAGCCAGTACACTTATGGGTCTTGCTATTAAGGAAGTTAACAACCTTGATATTGTACTTTTTCCCAGTGATCTTTTAGTTGATAGTAAATTTTCTGAATTAAAGCTCCAGATGAGTGACTCTGAAATTGAAACAGCTCTTGGGTTATACGATCTTGGTGGTGCTAAGGATAATTTTAAAACTGGTCGCATGACTGGGAAGCAGATTAAACGTTTTTTAAGAAAGAGAAATCAAAGAGCAAATAAGGCGGACCTTCATACTGTAGGAGTTAGCTATAAGCTTGAGCTTAGAGGAGGTATCGTTGAAAATTTTGGTATTTCCGGTGAACTCGGAGAGTCTCTTGATTTAAATCGAGTTTATAAAGTAGCTATCAGTGATTATTTTTACTTTAACAATGCCACTTTTCCCGGCTATTTCTATGGAAATGGTCTTAATAGGGACTTTACAGATGTTCAGAATATTGTCTCTGCAAAAGAGAGCTTAAAAATATATTTAAAAAGCTTAAAAGAGCTACCTTTTATGGCGGTTCAGAACTCAATTGTCGTTAAAAGAACTGGAGAAGACTTAGGTCTCGTAAAGATTTATGAAATTCAGGGTGAATCACATAGGTCAAAATTATTAGGAAATATCGTCAAAACAAGAGGGGTGGTTACCGCACTTGGTAGTAATGATCGATTTCCTAAAGGCTTTGAGTTTTATATTCAAGATATTGAAGGTGATAATAACCCTCGTACCTCTGATGGGGTAAGAGTTTTTAAAGAAAAGAATGAGGAAGGATTAAAGCTTGGTGATTTAGTAGAGGTTAAGGCCACCGTCTTTGAAGAAGTCACTGGCACGAGGATGTCTCGAACCTCCCTTATGGATGTTAACTCTGTAAAAATCCTTTCACGTTCAAATGCATTGCCTAAAGCTGTTAAAATCGGAATAGGTGGTAGAGATATTCCAAATGCTAGGGTCTCTTCATGGGTAGGTGACTTAAATTTTAAGCCAGGGCTAGATTTAGAAGACGGAATTGATTTCTGGGAAAGTCTTGAAGGTATGCGCTTAAAAATGAACGACTTAAGAATCGTTGGTTTTAGAGGCGGTTATGAGGAATACGATAGTCAGAGACCGAAAGATTATTTAAATTTATATATTATCGGGGATGCTAAAGAAGAAAAATCTCATAGCACCTGGGTTAATGGAATCATGATTGATCCACTGGCAGGTGATTTTAATCCAGAAATTGTTCAAATTGTTTCAAATCATCTTAGTAAAGGAATTCCTAATAAAAAATATTTTAATGTCGGTGACTTGATCAACGGAGCAGTTGAAGGTGTATTGACCTATGAGATGAATATTTTTGGAGATGGCGAGTTTAGTATTGTTCTTCCTGAAAGCCAGGATGTTTTAATTAATGGTTATGAAGGGCTAGGAGAAGTTAAGCTAGAAAATAGACCAATTACTAAACTAACGCCAGAAGAAGACCAGCTCACCATTGCTACTTTTAATATTGAAAATTTAAGTGCTGACCAAACGGCTCGAGTAAAAAGGGTTGGTATGGCGATTAAAACGACACTTAAGTGTCCAGACGTCGTTAATTTAGTAGAAGTTCAAGATAATAACGGTGAAGACTTTTCGGGGGGCTCTGCTGCCGATCGAACAATGTCCAATATAATCGACTCAATTGATTGTGGAGATGCTTATGATTATCGGCCTTTGAATATAGATCCGGTAAATCATCATGAAGGCGGTGTTCCTGGCGGAAATATTAGAGTTGCTATGATTTATAATGCCAAAAGATTGGGATTTGAACATCGACCGCCACCAAGTCCCATGTCAGAAACAATAATTTTAGACAATGGTTCAATAAACTACAATCCTGGCCGAGTTAGTCCTACTGATATCGCTTTTAAAGGCACTAGAAAGTCTATTATTGCTGAATTCACCTTCAAAGGTGAGCCTGTTTTTGTTATCGGAAATCATTTTAATTCCAAACTTGGAGACAGTTCAGCATGGTCTGCTATTCAGCCGGTTACACTTGGCTCTGAAGAAAGAAGGGCGAGACTTGCCATGAAGATTAATGAGTTTGTAGGAAGACTTTCTTTTAAAAACCCAAAAGCGAATATAGCTGTGGTTGGGGACTTCAATGCTTATATGACCGAGAACCCTATGCGAGTTCTTGAGGGCAACCTTTTAAAGAATTTAATGACCTATGGTAATCTTTGGCCAGAGGATAAAAGATATACGACAAACTTTAACGGTAGTTCTCAGGCCTTAGATTATATTTTTGTGAATGAGAATCTATTAAAAAAGGACCCCGAATTTGAGGTCCTTCATATAAACTCAGATTATATGGGTAGGCTATCTGACCATGACCCGCTAATCTCAAGATTTCGTTTTTAAATACTAGGGTCTTAGTTTTTTCTCTGCTTTCGAGCCTCTTTACGGTCCGACCTTCTCTCAGACCTTTTAGCCTTTCTGGTTTCTCTTCTTTGGCTTCTTCGTTCCTTACGAGCTGATCTTCTTTCTTTTCGTTTTTCTTTTCTGGCCTCGCGATTTTTCTTTCTTTTTTCACGTCTTTCTTTACGTTTTTCTTTCTTCTCTTCTTTTCTTTTTTTACGTTTTTCTTTTCTCGCCTCTCTTCTGTCTTGGCGTTTTTCTTTTCTATCTTCTCTTCTTTCCTGGCGTTTCTCTTTTCTATCTTCTCTTCTGTCTTGGCGTTTTTCCTTTCTATCTTCTCTATTCGTAGAAGAGTCGTCGTCTTGGGACATAACCGGAGGAGTAAGAAGGGCCAGGGAGAGTAAGCAAAGAAATAGGTGTTTCATAAATAATCCTTTAGAAAGTGTTTAAAAGATTATCGGGTAATTTCTTACGGGAACTAAGTTAAAATTTAAGTTCTATTCCGTTTTTAACTACGCAGATTCCTATGATTTTTAAGGAATCTGATAAAAAGCTAATAGTTCCAAGGCCATGCTCTTCGCGATAGCCGAGGTAGTTATCCGAATAAGAAGCGATTCTTCCTAGGGAAAGATGACCTATTTCTCCTTCAAAAGTGGAGCTAATAACTACTCTTTTGCCAAGATTTTTGGCCGTTTTAATAAGCTGAAGGGTTTTTTCTAATCCTAAAAGGCTCGGCTTAATAACAAAGGCTTTTACTGATGTGAGTTTTTGAAGCTCAAGGTTTTCAATATTTTCATCAAGTGCAAATCGTTCATTCGGGAAAAGGTTATAATCTTTGATGTCGGAAAAAGGCTCTTCAAAATAATCATAGTTCTCTAATACCTGAAGGTACTTTTCAAACTCTGGTGAACTTAATGTTCTATTGGCATCAAGTCTTAAGCATTTATGTTCTAGTCCCTTAAGAAGCTCAACGTCAGAATCAATACTACCTCGTCCAATTTTTACTTTATATGTATGTTCTTGGTGGATGGACTTTCTTTCGATGGAGGGGTCAAGATAAGAATTAACTCTAATATTAGCTATGCGGTTCCCTGGTTGTGAAATTTGAAAAAGTGCTGCTTCGATCGGATACTTAATCTCACGATGCCAGTTAATAAAATTTTCAGGATTTATATATGAGTTTAAAGCTTCACGATAAGTGGATTGATGTAAATTATCAATTAATGACAGTTCTGTATGGGTTGTTCCATGGTCAGTATAAACCTCTAACTCGAAGATCTCTCTTTCGTTATAAATTTTCCCTGCTACATTAACAGGTTTTTTGTAGATAATCTTTTTTTGAATAGGAGAAATTTTGATTAGTTTCAAAGGGAGAAAAACCCAATGGCGTTTAATAGGCAGGTTAAGAAAAGAAACTTCCCTGTAGCAGCAAGTGAATTATTTAATTCTGAGTTTATTTTTCCTTTAAGAACATATAACCAAATTTTACTAAAGGCTAAAAAAGCTAGAATTGGTGTTAAAAAATAGTAATTTTCAAATTTTAAAAAGAAAATAACTGAGAGAAGGTTAGGGAAAAAGGCACCAAATAGAATTAGCCCTCTACCAAAATTTGTACCAAAAATCGTGGTTAAGGTTTTTTTTCCTTTTTCTTTGTCGTTAAGATGATCTCTCAAGTTATTTATTCCCATAAGAGCTAAAGAGATGAGACCAGGTATACAGCCAACTATGGCAGGAAAATAATCATAGTCTTTTGTGATTAAAAAATAGGTACCCCAAACCGGGATCGGGCCGAAAAAAATAAAGGCCAAGACTTCACCTAGGCCGAAGTAGCTTAAGGGTAGGGGACCACCAGTGTACATAAAGGCCATAAGGAGTGACATAAGGCCTATGATGACTATTGGTAGACCACCTATGTACATAAGAAAACATCCAAAAACGAAGGCTAGGGTAAAGACAAAAATTATCCCTCGCTTAAGTTCTTCTTTCGTAAGCCAGCCCATTTGAAGTGCTCTGTCGGGTCCAATTCTATTATGATCATCTAAACCTCTAACTGAATCAAAATAATCATTAACGAGGTTTGTCCCAATCTGTAGAGTTACTGCATTTATTAAAATCAAAATGATAATCGGTAGCGTCGTTTTAATTTGCTCAAAAGATGCAAGGGAGGTTCCAAGTAAAACTGGTCCTATTGAAGCGGGTAATGTTTTTGGTCTAGTGGCAAGTAACCAAGCAGAGCTTTTTGAAATCATAGTTTTAGAGTTTTTAGCCTTTCATAAACGGCCATATTTTCATCTTGGTTGATCGTTGCTTCTATAAAGCAAATGGACTGTTTCTTTAGCGCATTTCCGAATGCTGACTCTAAACGAGATATATTATCAACTAAAGTGTAATCTAAACCTAGCCAATCAAAAAGTTTCTCAAATTCCATATCATGTTCTGTAGTGATCAGAGGAAGTGTGACTGAATCATTGGCAATTGGAAGATGTCTAAATATTCCTCCTCCCTTATTATTGACAATAATATTTATAAGAGGAAGTTTTAAGTTTTTGTACATTAAAAGAGATCCCATATCATGAAGAAATCCAATATCTCCATGAACCAAAACAGTTGGACCATCACTTACTTCAGCCAGACCAAGCGCTGAGGCGTTAAATCCTTCAATGCCGCTAGCTCCACGATGAGAGAAAACTTTGATATTTTTTGCATGGGTTTTTGTGCTTGCGAAGGCATCAAAAGACCTGATCGAAGTAGAGTTCCCAAGGTAAAGATTTGATCCTTCAGGTAATAGCTCGACAATTCTCTTAGAAATTGAAGGAAAACTGAAAGGGGAATTATCTATTATATCTTCTTTCTGACCTACAACGTGTTTGCAATCAAAAGTATAGGGAGTTCTATTTTGTATATAGCTAGTTTCAATGGCCTTTTTACAAAAATTAGAGATTGGTGCGTTGATTTTCCAAGTTGGGTTTTGAGCCGGGTGAGTATACTGACCCTCGTTACCAACTAACAAGACTTCAAGCTCAGGAGTCTTTTTTAAAAAGCTATAATAATGCTTTGAAACTAATCTTCCACCTAAATGAATTATAACTTCTGGCTTATTTTGTTCCAGCAATGTCCTGATTTCAGGGTGCTCAAAGCTAGGCAGTATCTTATTACTGTCTATATCTGAAAATTTTAATCCAGAGCCAATATCTAAAAAACAAGGTAATCCTGATTCATTGATGAAACTTTTTATTTGAGACTTATCTTCATATTCTGGTACTGCACCTACGACTAATAATGTTTTCTTACTCTTATCAATTTTTGGGAGCTCAAATTCGATTTTAGTTTTATCGTAGGTTCTTTTATCTTTAAGATAATTAAGCTTATTCTTATATTCAGAGGGGGTTGTATCGGTTGTTAAGTCTAGTGGCTCACTAAAAGGGAAATTAATATGTAGTGGACCAGCTGGTTTATCACCATTTAAGAATCTGCTTAATTTATCGTAAAACTCTTGGGGTTCTATTTTGATATTTGGCGTATCAAGAAGAAGTTGTCCTCTTAAGTAATCCCCAAAAATATTATTTTGAATTATTGACTGATTATCGCCTAATTCGACCAGTTCCTTAGGTCTATCTGCAGAAATTATAATTAAGGGTATATTTGTTTGATAGGCTTCAATTACTGCTGGAAGATAGTTGGCCATGGCAGTACCACTAGTACATACTAAAACGCCCGGACTTCCTGTAAACTTTGAATAACCTAAAGCCCTAAAGGCCATACTTCTTTCATCAATTCCGCTGTGGACTTTTGCCGTTTCTAAGGCAGAAATTGCACTTAAAATTGGGGCATTCCTTAATCCAGGCGAAGTAAAGAAAGTTTTAATTTGATGATTCTTAAGACACTCGATTAAGATAGTTGTCCATACCCGATTAATATTAGGAAGCAGATTTACATCATGCATTGAACACTCTCTATTTTATCTCCTGTCTCTATCCACTCTTTGCTTGCAATACTTTTATTAACTATTCCCGCTCCACCATAAAAATGAATTCTATTATCTTTTACTAATAGAGAGCGTATTCCTACAGCAAATTCTGTATAAGATTTTGAGATCCTTCCAATTGGGCCAGCGTATAAACCTCGGTTTAGCTTCTCATTATTATTTATGAAATTAAGGGCAGCGTTCCTTGGAAACCCTCCCACTGCTGGAGTTGGGTGAAGAAGACTTACTATATCTACAATACTAAGGTCCTCATTTATTTGTGCTTTATATCTTGAGTGAATATGAAAAAGGGTTGGTAAAGATAAAATTTCCTCTTTAAACAATTCGAAAACCTCTGAACTAATGCAAAGTAAGTTTTCTTTGATGAAATTTGAAACAAATCGGTGTTCATCAAGATCTTTTGTTGAGTGCAAAAGTTCGGTTCCCTTATTGCTATCAGTTTTCTTAAGAGTTCCTGCAATTGAGTCAACGACAATAATATTGTCATGTAATGAAAAGAGCTTTTCAGGAGTAAAAGAGATAAAACTTGAACCATTCGCAATATGAAAAAAGAATTCATATTGATTTGGGGCAGACTTAAAGTTTTCGAATAGTTTAAAAGCATCAACCACTTTATCGTATTCAGTAATTTTACCTCTTGCGAGAACTACTTTTTTAAGCTCGGTATCTGAAAATGCTTTTTGGCTTTCTGAAATAAGATTATCCCACTGGTCTTCTTGAAATGTGAGATCTTCTTTCTCAATCTTAATATTTTCACTATCTCTATGAACAAAGGTTAAAAGTGAATTTACGGTAGTCGTAAGATTCATTTCTTGAAATTCACTCTTCTGGGAAGTGCCCTTGAAGTTAACTTTTAAAAATGTTTTATGTCCCTCTCTAGCGATTACTACAACAGGTAAAAAAAAGTTATTTCCATTAAAGTCAGACCATTCAGACTCTAGTTTTGAGTTCTTATTGAAGGGGAGGGCGCCAAGATAAATAAGCTCAGGATTCTTTTTTAATTCCTCTTTTATTAACTCCATCTCTAGAGAATTTTTATAGACGCAAAGAGTTCCTAGACCTAAAACTTCAGACCCATCCGGGGATTTCATATAACTGCAGGTCATATCTTTTAAAAATGGAATAAGGTCTCTGATGGACTGAATATTTACTTCCATTTTAAAGGTATATAACTCTCCATCACTAAGTTCTTTGGATTTACAGAAGTTACTTAGTCCTTTGAGAAGTTGATTTTTTAGGTCATGAAATTCAACCATTATTTTTCCACATCACCAATATAAAGAGAGGCGATTCCAAAACTTAGAGGCACGATTCTAACATTTTTCATACCTGCCACAACCATCATGTCTGTAAAGTCTTTTCCATAAGGAAAATCTTCTACAGATTCGTTTAGGTAAGTATAAGCATCTTTATTTTTACTAAAAGCGTTCCCGATTGCAGGTAAGATATGTCTGAAATATAGCAGATAGAAAAATCTGATGATAAAGTTTTTTGGAAGGCTAAACTCCATTATCATGGCGCGCCCACCGTTTCTCAATACTCTAACCATGTTTATAAGAGACGTTTGTGGGTCCGGAAAATTTCTAATCCCAAAAGCTACAGTTATAACATCGGCAGAATTATCATCTTTGGGTATCGTTACGCCGTCTCCTTCTTCCATAAAAATTTTATTTTCTAATTTATTTTTTTTAACTTTTTGTTTACCGTACTCAAGCATTCCCACACTTAAATCGATACCCGTTACTGTTTTTATTTTGGAGTCTTTGGCTAAAGCAAGTGCAACATCTCCAGTTCCAGTAGCTAAATCATAGGCCACGAGATCTTGCTTATTAGGAAGGTTTCTTAAAAAATTTTTTCTCCAGAGAACATCGATGCCTAGGCTTAAGAAATGATTTAAGAAATCATAGGTTGGTGCGATATCGTCAAAGATTTTCCAAGATTCAGGTTTTCTGGCCTTTACAGTGCTCATTAATGCCTCGTGTAACAATTAGTGATTTATGGCCAATTTTTACCTTTTTTAAACGCGGCAGGCAAGAAGGTTAAGGCCATGTCTCATTTACATTGAAGGCTCATAGTGTTACAAATACTTTACAGAAAAAGGATATTGCGAAGTGTTAGAAACTTTTTTACAAGAAATCCCAGCCCAAGCTTTGGGAAAGGCCCAGGACCTTGATATGGAAATTCCATATGAGTCCTGTAATAAAGAGATTAACTCTCTTCTAGGTAAAACTGTTTTCTTAGGTGGAAAAAGGCTTAGACCACTTTTAACTTTCTTAATGGGGCAATTTTTCGGTGTAGATGAAGACCGCCTAGAAGTTTGTGCTCAAAGTATTGAGATGGTTCACGCCGCTTCTTTGGCCCACGATGACGTAGTTGATAATGCTTCCACTAGAAGAGGCAAGGACTCTATAAATGCTGCCGCTTCTAATAAAAAAGCAGTTTTAGCAGGGGACTATTTACTTGCTTCAGTGATTACAAATCTATGTAAGCAAGAATCACCAGTTTTAGTTTCTGAAATGTCTAGAGTTATAATGGAATTAGCAGAAGGTGAGTGGATACAGCTAGAGGCCATTGATAAAAAAGATTATAGCGTTGACCTTATTAGAACCATTGCTTTGAAGAAAACCGCCTCTGTTATGAGCTGGTGTGCCGTTTCACCGGCAATTATTTCAAATCAAGAAGAAGAAGTTGTTGAACTAGCTAGAGAATTCGGAGTTCATTTAGGACTTGGGTTTCAGCTTATGGATGACACCTTGGACTTTGGTGGTAACTCTCAAAAAGATGCCCATCTCGATTTAGAAAATGGTGTTATCTCTGCCGTTTATTTTGAATGGCTAAATAACCACCCTGAAAAACTTTTAGCATTTAAGGCGGGAACTGAGCTTAAGGATCTGTATAGCCAAGATGGAATCCAGTTAGCGGTTGAGTCTGTAAAGGCCCAGGCCCATGCAAACCTAGATAGAGCTGAAGAAATTCTTCATGAAATTGCGAGAAAGGCTAAAACAAATAAGTCTTTTGAAGAGCTTGAAAGAGATCTAAAACCCCTTTCATTTATCCTTAGGTTTATTGGGCGAAGAGACTTTTAATTACCTTGAACTTTTTCGTCTACAGTCATGGTTTGACAATAGGGTATATGAATAAAGACGTCTTTTAAAGCACGTTTACATCTTTCATTCCCATCAAAGGTATGTCTTGGAAGTGCCCGTTTGACGGCCTTTTTGTACAATTCTTTATCATTTGAACTGGCCCTTTGATTTTTTGCTTTTTTTACGGCCGCCGTGACAATACAGTCCTTCCATAGTTTTTTAGGATCTTTAAAAACCTCAAGCTCAAAATATAGATCACCGACATTCATTTTATTTGATTCAACAAAAGGCATTGGTCTAAAACCTTTGTCTTTTAATTTTTTGTGAGCTTCCTTATTTAAAAACTCTTTAGTTTTGTTAAGGCGAATCTTGCAATCAAGATGCTTAAAAGAGAAGGCAAAGGTGCTGGTTGAAAAGATAATCCCTAAACTTAATAGGATAAGATATTTCAAGGTAAAAACTCCCTATAGTCGCCTGTACAAGCAGCTTCTACTTCTTCTATGGTTTTAGGAATAAAAGCGGTTAAGTTTTCTATTCCATTTTCAGTAATAACAATATCATCTTCTATTCTTACAGATAGGCCTCTGTACTTCTCAGGGACAGAGCTATCATCTTTTGGAATATATAACCCAGGCTCGATGGTGAAGCACATTCCAGGTGCCAACTTCGTTAGCTCCCATGTTTCATCTAGATATGGACTTTGGTCATGAACATCTAACCCAAGCCAATGGCCCGTACCATGAGGATAATAGGTTTTAAATTTTTCTTCTTTGATTAGAATATCTTTGTCCCCAGTCATTATTCCTAGCTTAAGCATACCTTCTACAAGCACTTCAACCGCATGATGGTGAACTTCCTTCAAGGTTTTACCAGGACCGGCAAAACTTAAACAGGAAAGCTGAGCATCTAAGCAAATCTGGTATAGCTCTTTTTGAGCATCACTAAATTTTCCATTGGCCGGAAAGGTCCTCGTAACATCGCTTGCGTAAAGATTGAATTGGCATCCCGCATCTATTAAGAGTGTATCGCCATCCTTAATCTCTTGATCATTTTCTACATAATGAAGAATTAAACCATTTTCTCCTGTAGCCACAATATTATCGTAAGCATTTCCATCACCGCCATGACCTAAAAAGATATACTCCATTAAGGCGTGAACTTCTTTTTCTGTTTTTCCTGGAGCCGACATGGCCATAGCTGCTCTATGAGCTTTATCAGTAATGACAGCGGCCTTTCTCATTTGCTCTAATTCGTAATCAGACTTAACAAGTCTTAAACGGCCAATAAGATCACTTAGATCTAGAGTCTTTAAAGGTCTTGGTTCAGTAGAGTTTCTTTTTCTTCGTAGTGTTTTTAAGGCCGAATGTATATTTGACCAAATTCTTTCTGATTCATAAAAATCATAAGCGACCGTATCATGTCCAGTTAAAAGCTCAGGAAGCATCTTATCAAAGTCGCCAATTTCAAAGCATTGATCAACTCCAGTTAATTCTTTTGCCTTTTCAGTACCAAGTCTAAGTCCGGTCCATTGCTCCATGGCCGGATCTTTAGGCCTTACAAATAAAGTAGTGATTGCTGTTTTACCTTTTGGGGTAATAACAAAAAAGGCATCGGGCTCATGAAGATTAGTAAGATAGAAAAAATTACTGCATTGGCGAAAAGGAAATTCAGTATCATTACTTCTCTTTTGATGAGTCGTAGCTGGAAAAACCGCAGCAGCTCCATTTAAGAGTGCTATTAATTTTTCCCTTCTGTTTTTTAATTCACTAAGCATTTTAAATCCTATGGAAGAAGCGCTAAGACTCGGTCTTTTCCTATGGTTCTTATAAATCCCGCAAGCTTTGGTCCTTTTTCCCTTGAGATAAGAATATTATACATTAAGGGAAAAATATCTCCTGGCTTTAACTCAACATCGTGCATGAGTTCATACATTTTTTCGTGTAGGTCCTTATCTGTTTCTATTGAATCCCACTCAGAGTTCAATAAGCTCTTCAGATTGTTAAGATATTGTCCCTGCTTCTCATCAGGAGATATTGCTGGAGTAGTAGGATTAATTTGAAATTTAAAATCATCAGGAGCATAGTTTTCTAACCAAAAAAGCGCTCTTTCTGATCTTTCACTAAAGCGTCTTTCGTCGCGATCATTTTTAATCTCACCAGCGTAAGCTTCCCTGGCCTTTGAGATATCTCCGTCATTAATTTGAAGAATATTGCAAAGATGTCTAAAGCTAGGCTGAAAGGGCATTTCGCTTGGTATTTTGTCGTCCCCATTGAGCTGTGAAATTTCATAGACTCTCTTTGCCATATTTACTTTTTTCTCATTACCGGCTTCTTTTCCATAGACCAATCTTTCTTGACGATCAAAATCCTCATAGGTCTTAACGACATCAAGATCAAAGCTTACGGCAAAGTCTACATTTGATTTATACGAGGCAAAGATCCAACGAACCATTTCTGGTTCATAAATTTTTAGAACATCGTTTACAGTGATAATATTACCAGTAGAAGAGCTCATCTTTCCGCCAGCGCCTTTAATGCTGACAAAGTCGTACTGAAGATAAACCGGAGCTTTCCAGTCATAAACCTCTTTAACTATTTCTTTAGCAGTAGAAAATGATCCACCTTGGGAAGAGTGATCCTTTCCACCAGGTTCAAAATCAACTTTTTCATAGGCCCATCTCATTGGCCAATCAACTCTCCAGGGAAGTTTAACTCTACTGGTTATTTCAAGGTCTTCCGTACCTGAATGACCACAGGCCTTACAGTCGTAAGAGATGTTATTATTTGAATATTTAATACTGTGAATATCATGATCCGTATTACATTTTTCGCAGTAAACTGAAACAGGCTGCCAATCATCTGCTAAAGGTGAGGTTCTATGCTCGTTTAGAATTTTTGCAATGACATCACGGTTTTCTAAGGCCTTTCTAATACCTTCTTTATAAGTTCCTGCGCGGTATTGCTTTGCCTGATAAATTGATTCAACCTCAACACCGACTTTTTTAACTTGTTCCTCATAGGCCTTTTCTTGATGGGCGGCATAGGACTCATGTTCGTCAAATGGATCGGGAGTATCAACGATGGGTTGATACATATACTTCTTAAGCTCTTCTTGCTTAGGCATATTCAGAGGAACTTTTCTAAAAGTATCGTAGTCATCCCAGCTAAAGATAAAACGAACTTCTTTTCCAAGCTTTCTAAGAGCGCGGGCAACAAAGTCTACAGTTATTGTTTCTCTAAAGTTCCCAAAATGAACTACACCTGACGGAGTGATTCCACTGGCCAATACATAGGAATCTTTATCGCCAATCTGTTTAATAATTCTCTCAGCAGTAAAGTCTGCCCAATGGATTGGTCCACCTGAATTATTATTGTCTTTGGCCATGCCAGTCTCCTCTTCCTTTATAGTGATTTTAAAACGGGCACAATTTATCAAATAGCACACGAAGCGTAAATTATGATAATTAGGTATGCTACTATGTGTCTATGTAATATTAAATACGGCCATTGCAAGGGCCTATATTTAGACATAGTATTTCTTTATGCTAGCAATTCTTATCAAAGCTATTCTTTTTTATTTTCTCTTTGTCTTCATTAGGAATGTTGTTTTTGGCTATAAGGCTTATCAGCAAGTTAAATCTGGTATGGGCTCTGGGGCTAATCCAAACGGTAATTCATACTCAAAAAGAAGTCGTTCTGGGTCTGATGAAGACGTACTTGAAGCCGAATATAGAGTCATCAAATAATTGCCTAATAAATCAGCCGCCCAAAATTAGAGGAATTCTTTATATTTTAAGACTCTTTTCTTAAGTCTTTTTCCTTTTTAAAATTAGCTTAACTATCTAAAATTACGTCAATTTTCTAAACTTCACAAAGCAGAGCCTAGGTTTCATTGATAATGGTTTTAATAAAATCCAGTCAGGAGAGCAGGATGAAAAATGCAAATGTGCTTGTCGTAGGTAACCAAGATAATATGGCCCAGGTTTTTGAAGTCGAAGGTCTTTCAGTCATAAAAGTCTCTACTGTTTCCGAGGCAAAAGAGGCCCTTAAGGCATATGAATTTGAAGTTGTGGTAACCGACATGTGCATACCGATGATGGATGGCCTAGAGATCGCAAAACTGGTGTATAAGGACCTTCCAGTGGTGGCCATAAGTGCAAACGGAGACTCTACGGGCAATTATGGCAATATTTGTGACTGTTTGATCGAAAAACTAGATATTGACGATAGGCTCTACAAAGCGGCTATGAAAGCTATAGAGCGCCGCAGCATGGGTCTGGAGTTTGCTGCATAGCGCATATACTCTTCTTTACAGGGGATATTTACATCATGTGTCAGATTTCATAAATCTATCTCTCTTAAAGAGGGAGATAGGTCATGAAATTAAATTATTTCATCAGAGCTTTTATTAGTTTAGTTATTCTTAGTATTTCTACCCAGGCCATGGCCGGACCAATGTTTAGACGTCTTGTAAGAGACTATAATATTGGTAAATATGAAGACCAAAGCTTTTGCTATTTCAACGGAGCAGGGGAGCTTAAGGGTAATAATCCTCAAACAAAAATCAGATTGGCCAGCGTTACAAAACTATACACGACCTATTGGGCCTTGAGTACTTTAGGACCTAATCATCAATATGAAACTCGTTTTTATATTAAAGACGATCAAATGCATATTGTCGGTGCAAATGATCCAATCTTTGATGATAAAAAAGTCTTCTATCTTCTAAGCCAATTTAATGAAAAAGGTTTGAAAAAACTGAAAAAGATTACTTTTGATAAGAACCTAATGGTTTTTCCAAATAAGAAAAATGCTAGCGAAAATAATTCTCATACAACAAAAGATTATATTCGTTTTTTAAAAACATACTTTAATACTAAAACATGGTCTGACTCTTATTACGATGAGTACTTGAGGCTGAGAAGATTAGCTCCTCAGAATCACGACGAAGTAGAGCTTATTGAAAAGCCTAAATTTGAGGCCAAGAAAATCGAGCTAAGTGAGAATGCTCCTTTTGATTTAGATGCCTCTGATGTAACTGTATATTCAATTAAGTCAGCTCCACTTTATAAATACCTAAAGTTTTTAAATATCGTATCAAATAACTATATCCCAGAAAAAATCTTTGATCAGCTTTCAAAAGATGAGAATTTTAATGAATTCTTTGAGAGGGCGCTTGGATTTCCTGCGGAAAAAATTCAGCTTTATACGGGTTCAGGTCTTATGACTTATGATGAAAACGATATGCGTTTTGATAATTTTTCAACCTGTGAAATTACAATCACGATGATCAGAGAGCTTAAGAAATTAATAGAAGCTAACGGACTTTATATTCATGATGTTGTTGGTGTGCCTGGCTCTGACGGCGGGACCTTTAGAAGAAGAAGATTTAGTATCCCTGAACTAACTAATGCCTTTGTAGCTAAAACAGGAACGCTATATCATACTGTAGCTCTATCTGGGATGCTTGCAACCAAGATCGGGTTAAGATATTTTGGGATTTTTAATCAAACTGAAGAGATCTGGTCAGCGAGAAAGTTACAAGATGAAATCATCATTCAGCTTTTTAAAGACTTTCAGGGTCCTGTTAAGTTTCCTTATAGAAAGCAAGGTTTTTGGCCTGTTGAAGGGCCACTAGAGACGGTAAGAGAAGGAAGTTCTGAACCGGTCGTTGCTGCCGAGGTAATGTAATGAGGCTTTTCCTTTTACTAGGAATTCTATTTTCTTTAGGCAGCGCCAGCTCTGTAGATAAACAGCTACGCTCTGGCATAATTAGAAACTCTCCTTCAATGGTGACAGAGGCTCTTAAAATGGGGGCGAATCCAAATCAAGAAGTTGAAAAAGGAAGAAGCCTATTAATGCAGGCCTCTTATAAGGGACGAACTTCTCAAGTTAAGGCCCTTATAAAAGCTGGGGCTAAGGTAAACTATATTGGTAAAGATGGTCAGACGGCACTTTTACAGGCAGCTAGTGGCTCAAATTTAGATGTGATTAAGCTTTTGATTGTAAATGGAGCAAAAGTTAATCACAAAGCAAAGTCTGGGACGACCGCTTTAAAAATAGCAGTTCTTTCGGAAGATATAGAGATGGTTAAGTATCTTTTAGGAAAGGGTGCGGATGTTACTCTCCCAGGTCTTGGAAAAAAAGATATTAGATCTCTGGCCTTAGAGTCTAAAAATAAGGCCCTGATTAAGCTATTTAAATAAGCTTATTTGCCTTTCTTTTTCTTATTCCACTTTTCATTGGCGTCATTAATTCCTTTTTCATACTCAGCGATTTGTTCAGGAGTTAATGAGCTTACTTCGATTGTTTTGGCACTTTTAAAGGCGTTCTTTCCTTGTTCGCACTCGTGCTTGGCCCCATCCATTTCAACTGGAACGTTTTTTCTTCCTTCTTTCATCCAATGAATTTCTTTTCCGCAAAATTTACAGTTGGCCATTATGCTAGTCCTAGTTTTTCTTTAAGTTCGTCTTCCGTCATATTTCCCTTAACAACTTCTGCTTGAAGAAAAGTTAAGGCCTCTTGAGTGATAATTCTTTTATCCGCCGTACAGACAGATAAATCTATATGCGGCTGATTATCCAAATGGGAATGCTTTACGGCTTTTCTTACTAATTTTAAGGCTTCTTCTATGGTCATCTTAATCTTCCTAATGTCCTAAGTATGCTTTTTGTATTTCTTCGTTTTCAAGGAGTTCTTTTGCTGGTCCTTCCATTCCAATCTCACCCGTCGTCAATACATAGGCTCTATGGGCAATCTTTAGGGCCGCAAAGGCATTTTGCTCTACGAGAAGAATGGTTGTTCCTTTTTTATTAATTTCTACTACGGCATCAAAAATGGCCTGAACAAGAATTGGTGCAATTCCTAGTGAAGGCTCATCGAGTAATAAAAGTTTTGGGTTGGCCATGTACGCTCGGGCAATGGCAAGCATCTGCTGCTCTCCGCCTGAAAGAGTTCCAGCAAGCTGCTTGGCTCTCTCTTTAAGTTTTGGAAAAAGCTGACACATATATTCCCGGTCTTTTTCAATTCCTTCTTTATCACGCCTTAAAAAAGCGCCCATATCTAAATTTTCAGATATGGTTAAGTCAGGAAAGACCATTCTACCTTCCGGGGATTGGGCCACACCTTCAGCAACAATTTTATTGGCTTCCATAGTATGGATTGGTTTACCTTTAAATAGAATTGAGCCTGAGCTTGGTTTTAAAAGACCGGAGATTGTATGAAGAGTTGTTGTTTTCCCGGCACCGTTAGAACCGAGTATAGTAACGATCTCTCCTTCGTGTACATTTAAGTTAATTCCATGAATAGCATGGATCGCTCCATAGTGAACGTGGAGATCTTTGATTTGCAGGAGCGGATCACTCATCTTGTACTCCTAAATAAGCTTCAACCACTTTGGGGTTGTTTTGAATTTCTGAGGGATTCCCATGGGCAATTTGAACACCGTGGTCCACAACGTAGATTCTTTCACATACTTCCATAACGAGCTTCATATCATGCTCAATAAGAAGAATTGCAATTTGGAAATGATCTCTTACCCAGCGAATAAGCTCAGTGAGCTCTTTCGTTTCATTGGGGTTCATGCCGGCAGCGGGTTCATCTAATAATAAAACATTTGGCTTCGTGGCCAGGGCCCTGGCGATTTCTAGCCTTCTTTGTTCTCCATAAGGAAGATTCTTGGCAAGATGATGGGCCTTGGTATCGAGCTTAAAGATTTTTAAAAGCTCCATGGCCTCTTCTTTAAGCCTGGCCTCTTCCGCATGATACTTTTTAGTTCTAAAAATAGAGGCAAGCACTCCGTAATCCATTTTGAAATGGCCGGCCAGACGAATATTGTCTAAGACCGTTAGGTCTTTAAAGAGCCTAATATTTTGAAAGGTTCTACAGATTCCTTGCTGAGTAATAAGGGCCACATGATCACCAACAATTGATTTATTACCAAGGAGAACATCTCCTTCAGTTGGTTCATAAATCCCAGTGATCATATTAAAGATGGTTGTTTTACCGGCACCGTTGGGTCCGATAACTCCTACCAAGTCAGTTTTTCCAAGCTTTAAGGAGAAATTATTAACAGCAACAAGGCCTCCAAAACGCATGGTTATATTTTTTGTCTCAAGAACTGTTTCCATTATGCGTTCTCCTTTTTACCGAAGAACGGAATCTTAAGTTCATGTTTCCCAAATATTCCACCCGGTCTCCATAACATTAAAACGATAAGAAGAAGTGAGTAGATGACCATTCGCCACTGACTAACGGTCTCCCCGAAGAAGCGAAGAAGCTCTGGGAGAATTGTTAAGATGATAGCTCCAATAACAGATCCCGTAATTGAACCTAGTCCCCCTAAGATAATCATAAGAAGGATGATCACAGACCACATAAAGGTAAAGCCATTAGGATGAAGAAATTGGGTAGCATGGGCAAAAAGAGCTCCGGCTATTCCAGCAAAGCCTGCTCCTAAGACAAAGGCCATGGTCTTATACTTAAAGGTATAGATCCCCATGGAGTCTGCGGCAATTTCATCTTCACGAATTGAGATAATGGCCCTTCCATGGGTTCCTCTCATTAGGTTCACAACAAATAAAATTGTGATCACCACCCAAAGATAAACCCAGAAGAGGTTTGACCATTTTGGAATACCGGTAAAGCCACGAGGTCCACCGATAACATCCATATTCATAATTAAAATTCGAATAATTTCACCAAAGCCAAGGGTGGCAATGGCCAAATAATCTCCCCGTAGTCTTAAGCAAGGAACACCAATAAGAATTCCTGCAAAAGCTGCGGTTATAAAACCAATCCCGCAGGCGATAAAAAGATTTAGAAAATCTAAAATTGGCGGCGCCCAGTAAACACTATAAGCCGCTGCAGAATAGGCACCTACGGCCCAAAAACCTGCATGACCAAGGGAGAACTGACCGCAGATTCCATTAATAAGATTTAAGCTCACGGCTAAGATAATAAAAATTCCAGACATAAGAGCTAAGTGAATAATATAGTCCATTACACTTTCTCCTTTCTGTTCTTACCTAAAAGCCCTGAAGGCTTAAGTAATAAAATTAAAATCAAGATGCCAAAAGCAATGGCATCCCTATAAGTGGAAACCCAAAAGCCTACGACGAGGTTTTCAGCTATACCAAGTACAAGTCCACCAAGAACGGCACCTGGAATAATTCCAATCCCACCAAGAACAGCGGCGACAAAGGCCTTTAGTCCAGGGATAAGTCCCATCATGGGTTCTACTGTATTGTAGTACATACCAACGAGAACACCGGCGGCCCCCGCAAGGGAAGCACCTACAAAAAAGGTAAAGCTGATGATCTTATTAGTATCAATACCCATAAGCTCAGCGGCATTTTTATCAAAACTTGTGGCCCGCATAGCCTTACCTGTTCTTGTGTGGTTCACAAGCCAATAGAGAAAAACCATAAGGATAAAAGTTGTTGAGATAATGACAATTTGATTTGTTGAAACAAAGAGCTCACCAAATTGGTAAGTCTTATTTTCAAAATCAGTAACTTTTGGAAAAGCTTTAGGGTCTGCCCCTAAAGTATTTTGTCCGAAGTACTGAAAAAATAGGGAAGTCCCAAGAGCAGTAATAAGGGCCGGAATTCTGCCTGCATACCTAATAGGTCTATAAACCATTCTTTCTATAATCACTGCCACTAAGCCTGAGCCAATCATGGCACAGGGAAAGGCCATCCAAAGTGGCATGCCACTACTAATACAAAAGAAGCCAATAAAAGCCCCAATCATATAAAACTCACCATGGGCAAAGTTTATAAGCTTAATAATCCCATAAACCATGGTGTACCCAAGGGCCACAAGTGCGTACACTGAGCCCTGAGTAATCCCGTTTAAAAGATAAGTGGCAAGGTCATATAAAAAATAAACAAAGTCGGATTCCGTCCCGGTGCTCATTAAGGGTTAACCTTTTGTTTGAATTTCATGCCACCAGCAGTTGTTTCAAGAACAACTGCTGCTTTTCTAGCATTTCTGTTTTCATCAATTGTAATTGAACCAGTGATACCAACAAAGCCTTTTGTTGAATTTAGAGCATCTCTAATTCCGGCATGGTCCATTGAACTTGCTCTATTTAGAGCGTCGGCCATAACTAGAACACCGTCATATCCAAGAGCGGCCATGGCACCTGGTTTTTGTCCGTAAGTGTCTACATACTCTTTAACAAATCCTTGAACAGCAGGGTCCACATCGTCAGGAGAAAAATGAGAAGAAATATAGTTTCCTTTAATTCCCTCAGCACCAGCTAGCTCTTGAAGCTTTGGAGAATCCCAACCGTCTCCACCTAAAAATGGAAGATTGATTCCCATTTGGCGAGCTTGATTAAGCATAAGACCTACTTCTGTATAATAACCTGGAAGCCAGATTACATCAGGGTCTTCTCTTTTAACTTTTCTTAGAAGTGATCTAAAGTCTGTATCTTTTTGAACATAAGTAAAAGTTCCTTCAACAACAGTTCCGCCCATCTCAACAAATTTTTTCTTAAAAACTTCTGCAAGTCCTTTTGAATAATCTGAAGAGTTATCAACGATAATGATTGCCTTTTTCTTGCCTAGAGTTTCAAAGGCAAACTTGGCCATAACAACACCCTGAAAGGCATCGGTAAAACAAGTTCTAGAAATATAATCTCCGGTCTGAGTTACTGTTTCGTTTGTTGAAGCAGGAGTCATAAGTGGAACCTGAGCTTTTTGAGCAATAGGTGCACCGGCCAGAGTATTTGATGAAGCAACTGAACCAACAATGGCGTGAACTTTATCAATATCAATTAATTTTCTTACAGCATTAGCAGACTCAACTGGCTCGCCTTTATTATCTTCAACAATCAAACGAATTTTCTTTCCTTTGATATCTCCGATTTTCTTTAGGGCCATTTTCATTCCGTTTACAGATTCTTGTCCGTAAGTGGCGATAGGTCCTGTCATTGGAAAAACGGCACCAAGGACAATCTCAGTGGCCGAAAGAGCAGCTTTTGCAACAGGTGCTTCGGCAGTTGTTTTAGATTCTTCTTTTTTACAACCTTGGCTAAACATAGCAAGGGCCGCAAATACCGCAAATAATGGGATTAGCTTTGTGATTGTTTTCAAGGGTCTCTCCTTAATAGTGAAAAAAATTAAATAAGTTGGTTAATCTTAAAATCCCCAACATTATCGAAAACGCGCACTGCGTTTGTAAAGGACTTAAATCTAAAGAATTTAGGGAATTAGCTGTAGAGCAGTATATTAGAACGCTGATCCAAATAAGTTTCTCGCCCAGCTAGCTCTAGGGTTTCTAAAGTTTGAAGATCCCCTGACTCTTCGACCCATTTTCGAATCTTGTCTGTGCCGTTGATAAAGTCGATGGCAAGGCGATCATTTTGATATTCGTAAGGTTTATCATTCCATTCAAACTTTTCCCCAAGCTCTGTATAAAGGGCGTGGCAGAGAAGTTGTCCGAAGCGCCAGCTTAAAAAAGTTCTCGGGTTTGTGACGTGAACCTGCATTCCGCCGCATGGGGTATTTGCGTGTTTTTGAAAGGTGGGCATAAAGACGCATGGTCTTATGGTGAATCCTTCCAAGTCCCAGGCTTTTATTCTTTGGTTTAAAGAATCAGCAAACTCAAAGGCCTGAATATCTGGGTGGCCAATCATCTCAAGGGCGCGAGTGGTTCCTCGTCCTTCAGAAATATTAGTGCCTTCATAAAGAACACTTCCACAAAAAACTAAACAGCCGTCGCTAGTCGGTAAATTTGGAGAGGGAAGTACCCAGGGCAGTCCTGTTTCTTCCCAGTACATGTCTCGTTTCCAGCCTTCCATGCCAATGACTTGTAGCTCGCATTCACTTCCAAAATAGGTGGCCGCTAGTCGGGCAACTTCACCCATAGTAAGGCCATGCCTTTGAGGAATTGGATGTCTACCTACAAAAGATTCAAAACCTTTTTCTAAAAGATTTCCTTCAATTAAAATTCCCCCGGCCGGATTAGGTCTATCTAAAATAATCACCTTGATATCTTTTTTAGAACAGGCCTCCATAAGATGGGTCATGGTGTGAATATATGTATAAACACGAGTCCCAACATCTTGAAGGTCGACAATAATCGTATCGAGTCCTTCAAGCATTTCATCAGTGGGAATTCTTGTTTCAGAATAAAGACTATAAACCTGCATCTTAAAATAAGGATGAGTATAGTGAGTGGTCTCAACCATATTATCTTGCACATCAGTTACGAAACCGTGCTGAGGTCCAAACAGTCGAATAAAACGATCACCAAAAATCTCTTTTAGCTTAATGGCACCATGGATAATATCCGAAGTAATGGATGCGCTATGACATAGGTAGCCGATCTGACCTTTAACTTGGTCTTGAAGCGCCTTGTCAGAAATTAATCTATCGAGTCCGTGTTGTATCATTAGGGGGTTATTGTACTTGCAAGACAAAGACAAGAAAAGCATGTTTTAAAATTCTTCAAATCTTGTATTATATGGACACACAATCGAAGACACACACATAAAAGAAGACGGAGACATTCAATGAGACAATACCTAGATATGATGAAACATGTTTTAGAGAACGGTGAAGTTCGTATGGACAGAACTGGAACTGGAACAGTTAGCGTTTTTGGCTACCAAACAAGATATGACCTGGCCGAGGGCTTTCCTATTGTCACGACGAAAAAATGTCATCTTAGATCAATCATCCACGAGCTACTATGGTTCTTAAAGGGTGATACCAATATTGATTATCTAAAAGAAAACAAAGTGAGAATCTGGGACGAGTGGGCCGATGAAGAAGGAAACTTAGGTCCTGTTTATGGAGCTCAGTGGCGCTGCTGGAAAGGAAAAAACGGCGAGTGTATTGATCAGATCACAAATCTTATTCGCGGCCTTATCGAAAATCCCTTTTCTAGACGTCATATTGTTTCGGCCTGGAATATTGGTGAGCTTGACGATATGGCCCTTCCTCCTTGTCATGCTTTTATGCAGTTCTATGTAACAAACGATAAAAGACTTTCTTGTCAGCTTTATCAAAGATCGGCAGATATCTTTTTAGGTGTGCCTTTTAATATTGCTTCATACTCACTTCTTGTTCTTATGATGGCGCAGGTTTGTGGTTATAAGCCTGGAGAGTTTGTACATACAATTGGTGATGCCCATCTTTATCAAAACCATTTAGAACAAGCTAAAGAGCAGTTAAAGAGAAAGCCTCATCCTCTTCCTCAGATGAAGCTGAATCCTAATATTAAAAATATCTTCAACTTCACTTTTGATGATTTTAAATTAGAAGGATACGAAGCTCATCCTCATATTAAAGCTGAAGTTTCAATATGATCATTAGTCTGATTGTCGCCATTGGAAAAGAACGCCAAATTGGGAAAGACAATCAGATGCTTTGGCATATCAAAGAAGACTTTAAAAAATTTAAAGAAACCACGATGGGTCACCATTTGATTATGGGCCGAAAAACTTTTGAGTCAATCGGAAGACCTCTTCCGGGTAGAACGACAATTATCATAACGAACAATAAAGACTACAAGGCCCCTGAAGGAGTTCTGCTCGCGGGCTCTCCTGATGAGGCCATTCAAATAGCAAAAGAGCGCGGTGAAACCGAAGCCTTTATCGCCGGCGGCGGAGTCATCTACGGTCTCTTCCTAGAAAAGGCCAATCGTCTCTACCTAAGTGTCGTCGACTACGACGGCGAAGCAGACGTCTTCTTTCCCGACTACCAAAACTACGAATGGCGCTCCCTTCAAAGCGAATCCTATGAGGCCGACGGTAAAACCCCTGCCTGGGCCTTTCAACTTTTAGAAAAATAGTTTCACCTATAAGTTAACTAGAATGTAGTGCTTTAATATCCAGGTTTGAATTGAAATCCCAATACTCATTATTGTAAAACTTATAATTGCCATTCTTATGGTCAATTTAAGTTCATTTTTTTCAAACATATATATCATTTTTGTTTCTAGCTGTTTGAAATCTTCTACGGTAGCAAAATTGTCATTTATATAACCTGTCCAAGTTTTCACTAGCACCTCAGATTGTATTTGGTTAAATCCAGCTTCTTTTAGCTTTTGAGTTTGAGTAAGGGTATCCAATTTTATTTCTCCATCTTCGGGTTAGATGGAATTTAATTCAAGATGTTTTTCACTCCAATAAGGATAAGTAGATAGAACTATTATGTTTTAAAAATGAAAAACTTAAAAATTGCAGAGCTAACTATTTTTATGACAGAATTCTTTTAGAAGTTTGTTGAATTCTTTGGTGCGTTCGTAATGAGGGGCATGGCCGCAGTTTTTGATGATTTTTAAGTCGATATCTGATTTTAGTTTTTTGATTTCTTCGGCGGTACCAAGGGGAAAGAGGGAGTCTTGGTCCCCCCAGATCATTTGAATGGGCATGCTTAGATCTTTTATATGGTGGTTTAAAAATAGGCCGTTCTTATGGCCGTGTTCCACTGACTCAAGACCGTGGGTAAGATCGTAGACGAGTTTTTCGTACCATTTCTTTTCTTGATGAATTTTTTCATAGAGAAACTCAAAGACGGGTTTTGGGACAAAAGGAGTTTTATGAAAGACTCTTTTTAAAAGTGCGTCGTAGTCTTTTGGCTCGTCTACTAGGAAGAGGTTATTACCAGCTAGGAATTCGTCTAGGACTGAATGGACATGGTCAAAATAAAAACCGGCCGTGTCTATTAGGGTTAGACTTTTAACTTTTTCTGGGGCTTTTAAGGTAAGAAAAGTTGAAAGGGCACCGCCCATGGAATTTCCGGCCAGGTGAAAATCTTTAAGTTTTATATCATTGATAAAGTCCAAAACGATATCAGACATATTGCTGCTATTATAGGTTAAGCTTTGCAGTCTTGGGTTAGGGCCAAAGCCAGGCATGTCGGGAACGATTACATGAAAGTCTTTTGAGAAGGCCATGGCTTGTCTTAGATAACTTTCTTTAGTGTCACCAAAGCCATGCAAGAAAAGAATGCTTGGATGGTTTGGGTTTCCTGCTTCAAGATAAGGAAGGCCGGGATGGTCAGCTAGGTCGCGGCTTTTTTTTATTTCTGCTTTTGCTTTTTTATATTGAGAATTATTAAAGGCATTATAAATTCGCTCACCAAGTTTAAGTCTGCTTTGGTAAGGAAAACTTTGATAAAATTTATTGGGAAAAGAAGTAATTTGCATGGTGATATCTTAAACGAAAAAGGGCCATCTTAGATGACCCTTTGCGTAGATATTGATTAGTTTTATTTACAATTAAGGGTTTGCTTACCGTCATTTGAAGTTATTACTTCAACTAAACCTTCATAGAGAATTTCTTCTAATTTTAAATTAAAGGTAACTTCTCTTTCTTCAACTTCTTCTCTTAGGTCGAGGACTTCTTCAGTAAGGTCTTTAATTTTATTTAGCTTGTTAACTAGCTCAGCAAGCATGGTTTTCTTATCTTGATTTTCTTTGATTGAGTAAGCTAACCAAAATGTTGAGGCCAAAGAAAAGACAAGGGCGGCGTTAAGAGTATGACGTCCAAATCTTCTATCTTTTGGTAGGGCCTGAGCTAAAAATTTTCTTTTAAAGCCCACACTTCCTTTATTTAATTTTTTAATAATATAGCTTGATAAAATAACAGCACCGACAGTGGCACCTACATATTTACCTTGAGTCTTTTGATCTTTAGAAATATTTCCAACCTCTTCATCAAGAGCTTCAGCGAGGAGTCTAATCTCTGTGATCTCATCACCATTCATTAAGCGGTCAGCAATTTCTTTAGCTTCAACTTGCTCTCTATGAATGGCCTCTAGTTTTTCAAGGTCTTTCTTCTTTTCGTTAAGATCTTTTTGCATAAGTTTTACGGCCTTACATTTATCTAAGGCATAGGCACTTGGCATCGATAGAGTAAGTAGGGCAGCAATTAAGGTCTGAATTAGAATCGATTTTTTCATTCGATTTCTCCGCTTTTATTTAGTGATTATTCCCCTTTTAAAGAGCAAAAAGGATGCCATGAGAGGGAAGGTAAGTGCCTGTTTCTATGAGGCTTTTTGGGGAAAAACTGTCTAGATTTTATACAGATGAAATTACTCAAGTAATGGGCCAGTTTTCCGATAAGAAGGATGTGAGAAAAATGGGAATTTGGCAGCTTGGCTGCTACCTACTGACATTTGTTTTGATTGCTAGTTTTAAAGGGGCAGATCCTTTAAGCGAGCGTCATCCGGCTTCTATTGGGGGAGATTGCTTTCATGATGTGAAGCTCTTCCTTGGTAAACGCCCAGTGCTTACTAGGGCCTGGAGTAAGTTTAAGAAGCTTAAGGGCGGCTATAAGCTCGATCAAAGAAAGCTGGCCTTCTACAGGGAAGAGTACGCCCGTGGAGTTGATACTGAGGGGATTCAGTTTAGGGAGGTGAACCCTAGCCCTGAAGGTTTACTGGCTTATATTGAGGCCATCAATAAAAGCCTTGGGGGAGATCATATCCCTGACTCTAGAAAACTTAGTTTCTTAAAGAGAAGAAAGATTTCAAAAATAGTTGAAACCATGAATGCCGACGGAAAACTTCTAATGAATGACCTTGAGGATCTTGTGGGAGATCTCTATCTAACCGTTTATGGCCCTAGTATGAAGGCCAATGAAGTGCTCTTTGAGGATAATATAGAAAAAAGAGTCTTAGCTAGAGTCATTCAAGAAGATATGGCCTCGAGAGGATTATCAAATATCTTTGTTAAATATAAAATTCTTGGGAAGAAGAAAACCTGGATGCAAAAATTTGTAAGATCAAAGGTGGGTCGATCTCTAGGAACCGGGGTTATGAACCTTGGGGTTTTATGGGGACTTCCGCCGATTTATTTACCTGGATTAAGACCGATTAAAATTCCTGAACATCTCATGGCCGATTTATTAGAAAATGGATTGACCGATGATATGGTTAAAAAACTAGAGCAAGAAATAGGCAGAGAGCTCGGTGATAAGTTAACTTTTAATCTTCAAAATAGAGCTAGATATAGGCTTTTTAGGCGTTATTATATGGCCGGTATTAGTGCCTACTTAACGTATATGGTGATAACTGATTTTCATGAAACTAATAGTCTACTAGCTGAAGAAGCAGAGGCCCTAGATGAATTGGCCAGTGAGATGACAACGAATCTTGAAAACGCCATGGAACTAGAAGCTAAGGGGTATGATATTTTTGAAGAGGATGAAGAAGTTGAATCTCTTTTAAATACTAAACCAAAGTCCAACCGTTGGTGTGAGGCCATTACTCAATGTCTTGCTAGTGAGTCTGAAGAGCTGGGCGAAAAAATTCAAAAGGGAAGTGATACCTATAAGGCCTGTAAGGAATTTATGGACCCTGAGAATTTATGCCCCTCTATGTGATTAGTACCTTGGTACGACGTATAGACCTGGGTGACTATTATCCACAAAGTTTTCGTATGGAATTTTACTATCTTCGTTTAAGTATCTTTTAAAAGCATAAGTTAGCCCACGAGTTTCACCGACTTCTTCTAGAACAAGCTTAATATCTTCTTCTTTATATTTATTCCACATTCTATTGTAGTTATATCGTCCTCTAATAACTTGGGTGAAGCCCGTAAGTCCTGGGAAAGCACCGTCAGCGATGATTCCATGATCTCTTGATCTGGTATCGCCAATAAAGTACCACTCTTCTTCAAGCTGCTTTGGTCTATCGTTGTCTTCACAAAGGTGAACTCGAGCAGCATTTGTTTTTGTCCCAACAATAGTCACACAACGTCTTACCTGGGCGTGAAATTTTAATTTTAATAGATCAAACTCAAGCTCAGTTAATTGTCTTTGGGTATAAAATCTATCAAAGGCCGCTTCCATATCAGCGCGGTTCTTTTGCTCGAAGGTAGCGTATTCTTTTACATGACCTTTTGAATAACCAATATAATAAGGACCTGGTCCTTCAATACCGTAACTCATATTTGTTGTTCTTGACTCACCTTCTCTTTCACCAGAAACGCTTGATGAGCGGTCACCATAGGCAGCGAAGAAGGCATTCCCACGGCTTACTTGACCCCGTGTGCTTTTAACAAAGGAAGCATAGGCTTCTTCTCGTCTTTCAGGACGTCTGCTTAAAATCTTTCTAATATGCATGATAGGTGTAACTTTAAAATGTTCGTTCGGAGCGTCTTCGCAATTTGCAAATTGCTCACCGCCATCATAAGTGGTTACCCTTTGAAAGAGTCTTGTTTCTCTTTTAAGACCTGGGAGGTCATAAAAGTGACGACATAACTTAGAAAGTATACCCTTTGGATAGATTTTAGCGTTTTCTGTAACAAGGGTTCTAAGCTCTCTTTTTGTAAGCTCAACTTTATCTTTTAAGGATTTTCCTTTTGGTAGCTTAACTCTTTCCCAGTTTGCAATCGGAGCTGATTTATTAAATTCATCTAATCTCATATCTTTAACAATCGCTTCAGAGTTTAATTCTTTCGCAGCTTTTTTAAAGTTATGAGTAAAGTTGGCCATAGGGTCAACGCTTGGGTCACCTATAACATCAATGGTTGGTAGATACTTGCCGTGATTGGCCACCGAATTAATTTTTGCCGTTATTTCACTCGCAATTTCTTTCTCAAGAACGATAGCAGGCATTTGAGCCCCTTGGTTTCCACCGAAAAATGGAAAAACAACTTTAACTGGTCTAATAGAAGAAGCGCTATCCTTAGGAGTAATCTCCATTATTGCCAGGTTCTTATGGGCCAGATCTTGAGTCTCACTGACAAGAAATGGGAAGGCGATAAGATCAGTGACGGTTCCGTTAGGAAGCACTTTCACATCTTTTTTAGCGGAGGTTATAAATCTAAACTGACTTAAGTCTGGACTATAATAATCTACATCTGGAGAATTTGGTGAAAAGAGCGAGATTTTAACATTGTATTCACCAAAAGTTATGGCCTCTGTTGAGGTTTCGTCATTATAGCTATGAAAGAGCTGAACTTTTGGAGAAAAGCTAAACTGATACTTTCTCTTTAAAGATAGATGTAAAAACTCATTAATTCTAAACTGAGAGTAGTCCATCATCTCCTTTTTATAATCAACTTTTCCTACAAATACTCTAGGTGCCTCTGCTTGAATCTCAGGGATTTGGGTTTCAAATTTAGTATCATAACCAAAATCTTCCGGGTTCCATGGGTTTACTGTCAGCTTCCTCGTTTTAACTAAATCTTGGTAAGTTCCAGTAATAGGAGTCACTTTAACATTAAAGGGAATCCAGCGCTCTAGTGAGTAACGGTCATAAGTTATATTGGCGTATGAATCAAGACAGCCATCTTCATTAGTTTTATATACTCTAGGTTTATCTGGAACATCAGTAGTTCCATCCATAAAGGAGATATCAACTTTTACCTCAGTATCAGAGAGTGGAACTTGTGAACTACTAGAAGTTTCTTCATTGAGGCAAAGAGTAAATTTGGCCCTTCTTCTTTTAATAGATGATTGATTAAAATTACCTGAAACTATACTTCCACGGCTAATATTAGTGACTTTTTTAATATAGAAACCAAGTTTATCATCACCTTGAATTTCCTCTCCAATAATCTGGCTGTCGCTAGGATCGGGTAGGCTTAGTTGTGGTCTAATCGATTTAACAACTCTAGGTTGATTTCTGTTAACCAACCCTATACTTCCTGTCTCAAGATTAAAGTCAGTTACTTGAATGATTTCTTCTTTAGATAAACCAGCAGGTGCATTTAAAGGTCTTAGCTCTATCTGCATAAAATAAAAGGATCTATCGTTTAATTTAATACTTGGGTCTAAGTAAAAATTTAAGCTGTCTTCAAATTTTCCATTTAAAGCGGAAAGCTCTTTTTTATCACTGGCAACTAAATAATTCTCTTCGGTATTTTCTGGTCTTTCAAAAATCTTAAATTCAGCTTCAAATCTGCCCTTTGAGATTGATAAGCTTCTCTTGTTTTCTCCATTGAGACCCTTTGTGGCAATAGAGGCGTTAAACTGAATATCAGTTGGATAATGCTTCATGTTTCCTAGCATCTTTGAGGGTTTTGCTGAAAATGCTAAATTAGAAATAATTATGTTTTCTTTAATTGGACTTAATTCTTCATTTTTTTCATTAAGTGAATAAAGGCCAAAATGAGAAGCGGTCTCAGTATCATTATCTAAAAAGATCATGGGGGAGCTAGAGTTAGGCCATGGATTGATGGCCAGGTTAAAATTTCTGGTTCCTTTATAGTGCCCAAGTCCATTGATGCTTACTGGAAATTCAATTAATCTTTCTTGCTCTAAAATATTAAAATCTAATTTTTCTGACCATACTAAACAGCCATTTACATCTGAGGTAACAACTTTAGAACCTAGTGGTGTTGAAATAGAAAAAGGCTCGTCAATAATGGCATTATTTATGGCCTTGTCTTTTAAGCAGGTTTTAAACTTATAGATAGCGATATTTGAAAGATCATTCCATGCGGAATCTGACCAAAGGGATTTATGCTCTATATTTCCAACTAATTGAACAGGTGTATTAACAAAACTTGAAGCCGCTGTGGTCTCATTAATATCTTCAACCTTGTTACTACAAGACATTATTAACCCAAGGGTTAATAAGGTGATTAATGGAAATTTTAGTTTTAAATCTCTAAACATATTATATTTCAAGGGTTTATAATATGTATTAATTTGCAAGATTGATTCCAATTATGAATCGTAGAATTGAGGGTCTAGGGCCTGTTCAAAAACCAAGACTGCCAAGAAGGTAATAACTGTCTAAAGTTTAGACAGATTAAAACTGAAGAGTCTTGTATCTAAAATTATACCAATTATCTAAATCGTTAGCGTACCAGGGACTAAAGCGCCTATCTGAAGCTCCACCTGCCAATACCGTTTCAGCCTTATTTGTTCCAAGGTCACTGATAAAGCGGTAGCTTGGGCAAAAAGTTGTTTCTCTTCCATGGGCACGATAGACCGCCCCTTGAACAATGGTGGCCCTATTTCCTTCAAGCCCAAGTGGACCTTTATCAAAGCCTAAAAAGGCAGGTAGTTTACCATCAAAGAAAATATTTTTTATCATAACTTTTCTTTGTGCGCCCCAGGTGCGTATTTGATTGGCGCTGAACCTAGAAAGGGTTTTATCTAAAACATCTTTGAATAGTTTTGTTTTATCTTCAAACCAAATGGAGTCATTACTTTTTAATAAAATCTCATCAAAATTATTATAAAAATCAACTACAAGTCCGGTCTCTTCCATCACGTATTCCCAGACTTTAGGGCCAAACATATTTTTACCGAAGACTTCCATTAAAAGATCTGAATAAAATTCTTCAAAAAGAGTAGCTCCGATACTATTTCGATCATACTTTAAGTCCCAATTACTAAGAACTCTACCAGTAGGAGAGTCTGGAATTAAGGGCCTAATGATCTCAAAATATTTTTCAGCCTGTAGGCTATAGAGATCCTTTTGAATCTCTTTCATATCTTCAATATCAACCTTTTTCTTTTGGTTTAGGAGCTGCGTGATTCTATCAACACGATACGATCCCATCGGCATATTGATAGAAAGAGGTTTACCAGACTGATTTCTATTTTCATTTGCGGAAGCTAAAAACTCAAGGTTTGGATCTTTAATTCTTGCTAGGTTTGAACTTGGGTGAAGACCTTTCCAGTTCATATTTAAATCCCATCCAGGTACTGGGTATAGACCACTATGGGCCCTTCTCGGGAGAAGGCCAGATTGTTGGTAGAGAATTTCTCCTTCTCTATCTCCGATAATCCAATTACAGGAAATAGTTATATCTTTAACCAGCTCGCCAGCTTCTTCGGTAGTTTTAACGGTTAATAGCCTACAGATTGCTTCGACAGAATTAGCCGCGCCATTTTTATGGCCTGACCAGGCCCTTGTAAGATAGATTCCATCCTCAAAGCTTTCGTTTGGTGCTTTTTCTAAAACCCCTCTGTCGTTTTCATAAACCTTAAAAATATAATCGTCTTTGCCTTTTCTTTTGATAACTTCCGATCTTCCATTAAAATCTTTATAGTCACCGCTTTCTTGAAAACGCCCATCTACGACTTCCTCAATAAAGTAATCGATCATATCCATAAAGCCGTAAGTAAAACCAATTCCAACATTTTTATTTCTTCCCATGATCATGCCGGGAACTCCGGGCATATTAACACCCATGAGCTTTTCATCACCCACAGTAGCGATGAATTCATACCAAACCGCAGGTAATCGATTGCATTCAAGATGAGGGTCGTTGCACTGAATGACGTTTCCTGATTTAGATTTATTGGCACCAATCATCCAGTTATTAGAGGCCTTCATTTTTGGAAGTGCCCCTAAAAACTTAATACTATCGGGAATTGAGGGTTGGTAGATTTTTGCTTTCTTAACGAGCGTAACTATTTCCTCTGACATTTCATCCAGATGGGGGGTAAATAGATTTTTTAATTTATCTAGATCAACGTCATTCTTAATTGATTGAATAATAAATTTTTCTACATCTTGTTGAGTTTGAGCAAGGCCGATATAGGCCATTATTTTAACAGTGGCCAAAGTATCGGCTGCGGTCCAAGGTTCCGGCTTAAAGCCAACCAACTTAAATTCAAAAGGTCTTGCAAATCGCTTTAAGTAATCATTTACTCCGGCGCAGTAATTATCTAAAAAGACCTTTGCCTCAGGGCTTAAGTTTTCAACTTCTTTTTGAGCCTCTCTATAAATGGCCATCTCTCGCATAAAGATATCAATTTCAAGAGTTTCATCATCGGCCTTTAAGCATTCACTTAATCTACCCTGGGCGATGGTTCTTACTAACATCATTTGAACCATGCGATCGTGAGCATGACAAAAGCCCATGGCCATATTGAATTGCTCCATATTATCGGCGAAAATTTTTAGAACCCCTTCATTTGTTCGAGAAAGAGTTATTTGATGAGGACCTATTTTATAGGAATTATTTTGAGTCGTTATTTTCATATCCAATATCTTAATGGGCCTTAGCTATTAAAGAAATAAGAATATTGGCCCCAGGAGGGGCCGGCTTATAAAGAATTTTTGGTGAAGTGGGGGGCGAGGACCAGAAGGTTAGTTGGTCGCTGCGATGAATGGAATATAACTTAATCCCGTATTCAGCGCATTAGAGCCCGTTGACAGCTTTTGACGGATATTGTCAAAGAGCTACTTTGTTTTGACAAGGTAGGCCCATTTTTGTCAAAAATCAGAATATTTTACAAATCGAGGGCCCGGTGAATATGCCATAGCGGTCTATCACGATAAGAATAGTGATTTTGAACTTAATACGAATGGACTAGGGATTCCGAAAGAGGGATTTGGCTTTAGTAATAATCCTAGGATTCTTTTTGGAGCTCCAAAGTTTAAAAAAGCTAAGTTTAAACTAAAAGCATCTGAGAATAAAAAGATGCTAATAAAACTAAAGCATTTTTAAGATATTTAGTCTCTCAAACCGTCTAATGTTTAGTCTGTATTGAATTAATTACAATATTTATGTTTAGTTTGCATATTCGATGTAGGATCTCTCTACAAAGCTATATCCAAAGGTTCTATTGTGAAAAAGATTCTCGTTTTTGCACTGATTTTTTCAAGTTCAGTTTATGCTAAAATGCCCGTGTCTAAAATTGTAAATTCACTTCTCTCTGTTGAAAGAGTGAGAAAGGTATTTCCCGGCTATATTCCTATTCCAAGAGAAGTTGAGTTTCGACTAGAAGTTTTTGCTGAGTTATCTGCATGGAATGCAAAAAAGCATTTTCCTTATGGTAAAGATCAAACAGAACATGTTCAAAATGAAGAGATACAGTCAGTAACACTTCGAGAATATAAAACCGATAGTAATGGAAACCCTGACACATCAAGTCCATTACAAGATATTCAAATTAAGTTCGATAAAAAAGGTAATGTCGTAGCTCATAGTAAGTTTAATCCTTCAAATAAAACTAATCCGGTTAATATCAGTTATATAGAAGAAAACTCATTGAGCATTATAAACACGAGCATGAAACACAATAATTCTGAAATTAAGCTTTTAATTAATGAAGATGAATCTGCTGTACTTACGATTACTAAACAAAGTAATAGCCTAGTTTACAAAATTGATTCCTTAGGTAGGGTTTTTAGTAAAAAGACAAACTATGGTGTAGATGAGGTGTTTAGTTATAATAAAGATACAGGCAAAATCCACCAACACAAGGTTACCAACAGCTTTGGTATTTATGATTTTCAATTTGAATGGAATGGAAATGAAATACTTTCTGCCAAAAGAGTTTCTTGCGTAAATTTAAATGGAGATAGTAGAAACTGCATTCCTTTTAATATGGCAGGGGATATTTATACGAGTACTGGCTCAGAAGATTCTTTAACATCAGAGGAGCAATTTTTAAATTTAGGTACAGGTGTTCCTTATCGTAGGATAAATAGAAGTATGACTCTTAATTATGGGAGTTCAAATATTTATAGTTATAATTATAATATAAATTCATATAACCAAGGAAGTCATAAGCATGACTACAAAGTTTATTTCATAAACTTTAAAAACGATGGCAAATTGAGATCAGTTAATATAAATAATAAAAGTAATGGTAGGTTTGGTAGGTTTTTATATGAGGCTAATCAAATTGACTTAAAAACATTTTCAGTTTCAAGTCGTAGTATAAATGGATTGAATAACCTTAATTCATTAATTAATCAGAGAAATTTAATTAAATTTAGATCTAATGGAGAACTTTCTAAAATAGAAAGATCTAATTTTGATCATGATGCAAAAAACAATAATAAAACGATCTTGAAAGTAATTGATACAACATACTACTAAGAGTTGCTCCTAGCTAGGCGGCCAGTTTTTGCAGTCATCTCAATTTGCCTATCAAGCTCATCAATTCCACCTGAAATGATCATTCTTGATTCTTCTAAAAGACTATCGATATCAGCTTTGGTTTTACCGACAGTAGAAATTGGTTCATGTACTTTTATAAGAACTGTGCCAGCTTCTAGTTTATTGAAGTTTAAGCATTTATGAAAGCTAGAGATGGAGACGGGGATTATGGGAAGTTCCCCTGCAACGGCTAAGTGATAAGCTCCTTTTTTGAAGGGCATAAGACCTTTGCCTCTTGATCTGGTTCCTTCAGGCATGATCCATACAGAAGTATTTTTTTCTCTAACTCTTTTGGCCGCCAAGTTCATACTCTTTAAGGCCTTTCTTTTGTTTGAGCGATCTATAAGAATATTTCCCGACAGCCAGTAAAATTGCCCAAAGAAGGGGATCCACTTTAAGACCTGTTTTCCTACAGTGACTGTACGGTTTGGATAAAAGCTACCGACTATAAAGGAGTCGATATTATCTTGATGGTTAGAGATGATTATGGCCGGTCTGTTTTTTTCAAAGATTTCTTCCCCTTCAATTTCGGTTTTAACACCTAAAAAGAAATTGCCTAGAATGGCAGAAGCTCTGGCCACCGGTCTTAGTACTTCCGGATTAAAAGGTCTAAAGAGACACCAGATAAAGCCAAGGAAGCAAGTAGCTAATAAACAAATATAGGCCAGGGCCAGTCGAATCATACTAATCATAGAGGAGGAGATTAGCAGGCATAGGCTCGCATTCCAAGCCCCCCTGTATGCCTAATTTTCGTCATTTACATGCTCAAATGCCTTTGGTGAAGAGCATTTTTATCTATATAGGTCTGCGTCACAGACGCGTCTGAATGACCAAGGTAATCCCTAACATAAAGAAGATCTTTAGTGCTTAGATAAAGATTTGTCGCGCAAGACTTTCTAAAACTATGGGGTGTAATTAAATCTTGGCATGCCGCTCGTTTAATCATTTTATTTATCAATGAGCTCATGGCCCTAACGCTCATAGGTCTATCTTTTCTGCCTAAAAATAAATAGCTCGTTTTAGATTTTCTATGAGTAAACCAGTACTCAAGTTGATCAAAAATTTCATCAGCTTTTTTGATTTTAAGAGTATGAACTTTACCGCCTTTTCTTGGAAAAGTGATGGTTCCACTTTTTCTATCGAAAAATTCTTTTCTTAAAGCGCAAATTTCGTGAAGCCTAAGTCCAGCGTAATATAAGAGGTATAGAATTAGTCTTTCTTTAGTTCGCCAGGTTTTTTCATGAATTTTTTCCCAATCTCCAGGCTTAAGGTAAGAGGTATGCTGAATATTGATGTCTTTGACTAGTATTCCATGAACTTTAGGCTTTACTGGATTGATTAGAAAAAATTTTGAATGATCTTCGTGGGTCTGTTTTAGGTAATCAAAAAAATTTTTAAGACTGCTTAAATGCCTTCGCCTGGAATTCACACTTAAGGGGGAGCGATAATTTCCGGCCCCAATAACCCTCTTTTTTATGAAGAAATTTTTAAGCCTTTGAACAAGGTTAAGTTTTGGCGTGATAAAGCCGCCATAGGTGAGAAAATTTTGATATTCGCCAATATGATGGGTCTTAACTTTTGAAATATCACGGCCGTATTTTGACTCAAACCACAAAATAAATTGTTTTAAATCGGCCCTATAGTTTTGGATGGTTCTATCCGATTTATTAAGTAAGAGGCAATTCTTAAGATAGATTTTCAGCCAGTTTGAATTTTTCTTTCGCATTCCATCGTCCTTGATGATTACATAAAATTTGTATTTTAAAATGCCTATAATACATATTATAGGTCATTATATCATGCTAAGTATATGAAAATATTGAAAATGTTCATATTTCAATCCTAAGCCCGTTTTTTCATGAATAAGGGCCCAAGCTAGGCCCATTTTAAAACTGGTTCCTAATTCTTGACAGAAATGGTCTGGCGCGTTAATATAATTAGGCACCCAAGGATTTCGGGTGGCATAGATCAGTCAGGTCATAGAGTTCAAGGAGTGAACATGCGAAACAATCCCTATATTTTAGGTCTACTAATTATTCTATCAGTCTTCTTGTATTTTAAAGAAGATCAAAAACCAAAATTAACCTCGATCAGTTATATAAAAACTCCAAAGATTAAACTCGGGATTAAGCCCCTGGTCCTTAAAAATAGCTTTCACGCCCACGAGTATGATCAAACTGCTAGAAGTTTAGAACTAAAGGCCGGAATGGGCGAAAAGCTTGAATGTAGTTTCTCAGCCGGAAGAGTTTTTAAAAGCTGTAAAAAGGGAGAAGTCATAAGCTGGAGCCAAGGAGCTTACCGTAGCGATTTTAGTTTTATTGTTAAAAATCAATATGGGGCAAAGGTTCAATTCTCTCCTAGAAAACATAATCCCAATATCAGTTTTCACTCCTGTGATAGGTTTCTTAAAACTAAAACAACGGAGTTAACTCTAAGGAACACGATTAGAAATATTCAAGATACCAATAAGGATGGAATGAAAATCATCTGTCTTGATTCCAATCAAGAAATAGAGTTACTTGATGGACCATTAATTATTAATCGAGATGTCGCTCTAATTGGAACCCATGCTAATCCGCCGGTGATTAGAAGCGCAGGAGATTTTCCAGTCTTTAAGAATGAAAATAAAACTCTCTTTCTTTATAATCTAGAGCTCGAAACAGGACTGGCCGGTAATTATGGATTAAACCTAGGAGTTGGGTCTTATCTTGGTGCTGATAATCTAAAGATCCTAGTTTCTAGTGAAGGCGGTGAAGGTATTCATTGTTTCGGATGCACCATCGACGGAGACCGAGTTAGTGTAAAAACATTAGAGAAAAACTCAAAGGCAATCTTCTCTAGCTTAGGACTTTTAGAGTTAAGATGGGCAAGCTTAGTTGTAAATGGCGAGTCTTCCATGGCCTTAAAAACAGATATGGGTAGTTTTACTAATATTTTAGAGAAGTCTGTTTTTATATCCAATGAAACCGGTCCTGCCATTGAGATGGTTGAGTCTGGTCTATACTTTAGTACAGGTGTTATCGAGCAAAATGGGGCTGGAGCAGCAGTCTACTTATCAGATCTATCAGATTATATTGGCGAATTTCAATCCATTACAGTCAATTCTAATAATATTGGATTTATGATTAAGAATGCTAAAAATGTTTTTTTAAAAGATATATTGATAAATTCTAAAGGAGCTAGAATGGTCAACTTGGGCTCTACTAGGCTTAGTCAAAACTAAAGCTTCTTTCAAGGCCGGCAAAGACTCTGGTGCTATCAGACATTAATATTTGTTGATTGGTATTTAACTTATAGGCCCTTAGATATATTTTTGTAGCTTCTTTAGCAATATTCCATGAAAGCCCACCGCCGTAACCGTCACGGTCATTATGTCCATAGAGGGCCGAATTATAAAAAGCGGGGGCAGAGTCAGATTGATTATCAAAATATTCTATATCAAGTTTAAAGCCATTAAATTCAAAATTAAATCCTAATAAATAGCCTGTGTTTCTATTATTAGGAGCTTTGTCATTAAAAAGGTATTGTCCCTTAAAGCCAAGGGAGACACTCTCTCCTAAATTAAACCCTAAGTTAAAATTAGCATTATATCCTTGGAAGTCATAAAGGAAGAAAGTTGTTGATGTAGATGAGCCGCCAGTACTATTCCCTAGAAACTGAGAATTATAGGCTACATTTGCACTTAGGTTATTATACTTAAAGCGCATGGCCTGTGCCTTGAAGAACATTACGTCACCGCCAAGATGCATGCTTATTCCTTCCATTAAAAGAGAAGGGGCTCCTTCATCAACACTTCCGAGTCTATTTGTTAAAAAATGATTTGAGGGAACAGATTGAGCTAAGAAAAAACCGAAACGATAATCTGCTATTTCAAAATTCAAAGCTTCTTTTGATCCAACAAATGCGCTATCAGTTAAAAGAAGGGGGGAGTTGTACTCGCCTTGATTTAAAGCCCCAGCTTTTAGTAGAATTTGTTCGAGAGGCTGATACTTTAATGAAGCTTCTTTTAAAACTAGATCTTGTCTTGGTTTGAACTCATCTACAAAAAGACTCTCATTGCTTCCAGTCTCTAAAACTGCTCCTGCAATAATATGGGCTTCTAGATCTGGAAGGACCGTTTGTACGATATCCCCAAACATAGAAAAGCTAACAACCCGAGCCTCAGTTTGCTGGTCATCAACTGTTGTGGCAGAAAGCCCAGCCTTGGCCTTAATATAGGTGGGGGGATTCTTGAAAAGTGCAGCCTCAGCAATTACACAAGTAAAAAATAAAAATAGATAAATAGTTAACTTCATTAAGAAAATCTTACCATATTTTTATTAATTTTTTTAGCTTATTGACTGAACGCGCGGCATATTCGAAAGTGGGGCATGACCACTATAGCTAAAAAGTTTAAGGATAAATTCACTAAAAAAGTTTTCGCCTGCCCAAATTGCTCAAAGCAGCTTCGGGTACCTATAAGACCAGGTAAAGTTCTAATGGTTACTTGCACAAGATGTAGTGGACAAATCCAATTATCCTTTAAAAGCCCATTAAGTGAACTATTTAGCTGGGAAAAGGGACGCCCTTTCTCTTATAACTTTAGAATGTTTAGTTGGCGTTTTAAAGGCCTTCCAATGCAGTTTAAGATTAGTCTCTTACTGCAACTAATTATTATGGCTTGGATGATACAGCTTCTCGCTGGGATGCTTATGGCCCCGAAAACTCCATCTGTGGAGCCAACCACGCCAAAAGCAGATTATGTTCGAAAAATCTAAATAAAAACAGCTATTTAACTTTATTCACTACTATAGATTTTTCCTAGTTTTAGGTATAATAATAGGAAATTTTAAATTTATAGAGGGACCTTTATGGGCGTGCAAAAAGAAATCAAAGAGCTTGAAGTTGCGAAGCTTCCAGAGCTTCAACATAGAAACTTTAGGAACGATGAGTTTTGGAAAAAGATTCCTGGTTGGGCCAATGTCTCAAGAGCAGAGTTCTCTGATCATAAATGGCAAACTAAAAACTCTATTCGTAAGATCGATCAATGTAAAAAAGTTTTAGGTAAACTTTTAAAAGAAGAAATATATCAAGATATGCTTGAGGGTCAGAAAATTACCCCAATGAATATAAGAATTACTCCCTATATTTTTGCTTTGATCGACTGGGAAGATGCTGCCAACGACCCTCTTCGTAAGCAGTTCTTGCCCCTTGGCTCTCAGTTTTTGGAAGATCATCCTTTTTATAGAGAAGATAGCTTAAGTGAAGATGACGATTCACCAGTACCAATGATCACTCATCGCTATCCTGATAAAGTACTTTTTCTGCCAACCTCTATTTGTCCCGTTTATTGTTCATACTGTACACGTAGTAGGCTTATCGGTGGATCAACTGAGTCTGTTGAAAAAGAAACCTACGGAGCAAATCAAAAGAACTGGGAAGCAGCTTTTGACTATTTGATGAAGATGCCACTTATTGAAGACGTGGTGATCTCTGGCGGTGATAGCTATATGCTCACACCAGCACAAATTGAACATATTGGAGAAAGTCTTTTAAAGATTCCTCATATTAGAAGAATTCGTTTTGCCACTAAAGGAATTGCCATTTTTCCTCAGAAAATTTTAACTGATGATGCTTGGGTTATGGCCCTTAAGAAAGTTCATAGACTTGGTCTTTCTTTTGGTAAACAAGTTGTGGTTCATACGCATTTTTCATGCCCAAGAGAAATCACTAAATGGTCTCAAATGGCCATGGACCGTCTTTATCAAATCGGTATTCTTGTAAGAAATCAAGCCGTCCTTCAAGCAGGAGTTAACGATAAAGTTGAAGATATGGTGCTACTAACTCGTCAGCTTAGCTACATGAATATTCAGCCATATTATGTTTATCAACATGATATGGTCCCTGGTTGTGAGCATTTTAGAACTACTTTAAGAGAGGCGGTTGAAATTGAGAAGGCCGTTCGTGGAACTACGGCCGGATTTAACACTCCTACTTTTGTTTGCGACCTTCCTGGTGGCGGTGGTAAGCGCCATGTGGCTTCCTATGAATATTACGATGAGGAGAATGGCATCTCAGTTTGGCGTGCCCCTTACGTAAAGCCGAATGAGCACTTTCTTTATTTTGATCCCATTCATAAGCTTTCTAAGGAAGCTCAGGAGCGGTGGGCGGATCCAAAGAAGCAACAAGAGATGATTGATGCGGCTGTTAAAGCATCTGGAGTTCAGTCTTAATTTTCCTAAATTCAGGGGCTTAACTTAATAAAACTATGAGTTAAGCCCTGAAAACTTTTCAATAAAATTGCTGTTACTCCTTAGGTTAGCTAAACCTAGCCATGTCAATTATGAGGAGAAAAGAATGCGAAATTTAGTAATTTTTATGGCTGTAATTTTTAGTTTTTCAGCCGTTGCAAATGAGAGAGTCGAGATTGCAAAGAGCTTTACTGGAGCTTATAAGCTGAAAGTAGAACTTCACAACGACTTAAAAGAGCCTTGTGCCCCAGAGCTTAGAGTTAAATATTGGAACTCAGAAAAGTTTTTAGACCTTCAATTTTTAAATCAAGAAGAAGGGATCTACTTTGTGAACCAACAGCCTAGCATAAGACAGTTTTTAGAGAACTCTTACGTATTTGATGTGATTAATAAAGTTAATATTAGTGAAGATGAAAAATATAAAACAGTGACCAGAATTAACTCTACTCGTATCGAAGAGAGAACATATAAAGGAAAGCCTGACGATTATGAAATTCGCTCACAGGTTTTCTTTTCGGTAAATCCTTTTAATAAAGAAGTTCGTTTTGAGACAATCGATAAGAAAAATAAAAGAAAAGAATGTCTCTACTCTAAAATTTAAAGTAATAAAAAGATAATAATGGCCGGTGGTAATCCTTGCAGGATTGCCGCTGGAATCATTTTTTTATTCGATACCGCAAGCACAATTCCTGCGCCCATCATGACAGCTGAAGACGCCGCCATCATTCCCACACCTAAAATATGACCATCAAGTTTTATGAATAATCCAGCTAGGAGCATCATGGCTAAAAAGAGATTATAAAAACCCTGGTTTAAGGCAAAGGGATAAACAGCTGGAGCATCTTTTTCACTGACGAGAAATCGCTTATGGGCTCCTTTCATAAAAAACACAGACTCTAGAAGAAAGGCCGCTATATGAAATAAAGCTGCAAAAGCAGTAAGGCAAATAAGAACAATATTCAATGAAGTCTCCTAGGGCTATTTATTCTCGGCCCTGTCTGATTTTCTTTTCTTCATTGTATCTTCAATACCAGCTAAAAGCTCGGGATAAGTTTTAATAATCCTCGAAAAGTCCTCTTTTTCTAGTTTATAAAGATCGCAATAACTTTGTGCCCGTACATTGGCATTTCGAGTTGTTTGCTCGACTAGGGCATTCTCTCCAAAAAACTGACCTTCATGAAGAGAGGCCACAATATTCCCATCTGAAAGGATAACTTCGCAAACACCATGGGCAATAATAAACATTTCATCACCTTGCTCTCCAATATTGATTATATTTTGTCCAGGAGAGTAATTTTTTTGTTCAAGGGCCGAAGCAACTTCTTTTAAGCAGGCCATGGAGCAATTCTTAAAGAGTGGAACTGATTTAATTAACTTCATATTCATATAAGTTTGAAGTTCAGTCTGTAAGGCCTGGGGGAGCTCCCCAATTATTTTTTGATCATTATTACTAAGCCGTTTAGTAAATAGATGATTATAATAATCAAAAGCAGCGGTTTGAAGTCTACCCGGGATATTATAGTGCTTCATAAAAAGCTGAAGATCAGCATACTTTTCATTTGCCTGTTCCTTATACCTTGCAGCTTCGTTTATCATTTTTGTGACATTACCAATCACAACACCATAGAGACCAACACCTGTGATCATTATAACCATGGTAAAAAGTTTCGCTCCATTTGTAGTGGGAGTAATATCACCATAACCAATTGTAGTTAGAGTGGTAATCACCCAATAGACTGCATCTATATACTGTGAAGTAATATCAAGATTTCCTTTTGGTGGTTCAAAATAAATCCAAGCACAGGCAATAAAATGCACGATAAGAACAGAACCAAAAATAAAAAACTGCATTTTAATATATTTTGGAATTAGCTTTAGGTTGGAGACAAATTTGAATAATTTAATAATCCTAACGAGGCGAAAAAGTCGTAGCCATTTAAATATATGTAGTCCATGGCTCATGCCTAAACACCATGCAATTACATCAAAGGGTATACAAGCGATTATATCGACAGTGAGGAGGGTCCTATACTGCCAGACACCCATCTTAGTCATATCTTTGTGCTTTAACTTGGCCCGCTGACGGATATGATAAATTAGATCTGCAATAAAGAGAGCGGATATGATGAGGTCGCTTATGACCTGCCAGGTTTGAAGATTGGTTTGGAAAGTAAAGCTAAATGGGGCTTCACAGGCCGTAAAGGCCACTGCCCAAAATATGACTCCTAGCCATAAAACTTCAGCTTTTGTGAGCTTATTGCTACCCATTAGATTTCCCTTTAATTTGTACCTACTTTTCGGCACTTATCTCATAAATATTAATACTTAAGGTTGACAAAAATCACCTTGCTCCCAAAATAGGGGAGTAGATAACTTTGTACTGCATGGAGCGATACATGATTAAAAGACTTGGTTTTTGGTTCTTAACAAACTTACTCGTAGTGATACTGGCTTCCACAGTTATTACTTTTATTACGAGGTACTTTGGAATTCAGCTAGGGGCCGGATACGAGGGGCTTTTCGTCATTTGTTTAATATATGGTTTTGCAGGAAGTTTTATTTCACTTGCTATTTCAAGGTGGTCAGCAAAGTCCATGATGGGAGTTCAGCTAGTTGATAACGACCCAAGGTTTAGTGACCTAGTTCAAACGGTCCATGCTTATTCTAGAAAAGCTGGAATCGAAGTTATGCCAGAAGTTGGTGTTTATGACTCTCCAGATGTAAACGCTTTTGCCACCGGCCCAACTAAAAATAAATCACTTGTAGCAGTTTCAACCGGTCTTCTTGAAAATATGAATAAAGAAGAAAGAGACGGGGTACTTGCCCACGAGGTGGCCCATATTCAAAACGGTGATATGGTTACAATGACTCTTGTCCAAGGTGTGGTTAACGCCTTTGTGATGTTCGCCTCTTATGTAGTTACACAAATTATTAGTAATGCTTTAAGAAGTAATGATGACGATGGACCAGGACTAGGCTTTTGGGCCCAGTTTGCTGTTAGACAACTTCTTTATGTTCTCTTTGCCTTTTTGGCCCAACCAGTGGTTGGTTACTTTTCTAGATGGAGAGAATACAGAGCAGACGCCGGCTCAGCTGCTTTAGGTGGAAAGCATAATATGATTGCGGCCCTAGAGAATTTGAAAAGAAATCAGGACCTACTGGAATCTCAAAAAAGTGACAATATGGCCGCTTTTCAGATTGCTTCAAAGAGCCAGATCCTGGCCCTTATGAGCACCCACCCTCCTCTTGAAAAGCGAATTGAAGCTTTAAAAAGGGGAGTACACGCTTAAAATATTTTAAGTGTTTCTTTATACGAATTGATTAAGTCTTGAACACACTCACTTACTGTGGGTGTGTTTTTTATTAAAGCTGAAATCTGTCCAATCTCAAGCTCTCCTTCTTCAAGGTCTCCCTCGAGCATCCCTTTCTTTGCTCTACCTTTACCCAGAATAGAGGCAAGCTCTTCGGCACTGGCACAGTTTTCTTCGGCAGTCATTATATCTTGAAAGAATTTATTTTTTAAAAGCCTTACAGGAACTAGGTCCTTCATCGTAAGTAAGGTGTCTCCAGACTTGGCATTTTCAATGGCCCTCTTAAAATTTTCATGGGCGGAGGATTCTTTCGTTGCGGCGAATCTTGTACCAAGCTGTACTCCGTCAGCCCCGAGAGCAAATGCTGCAGCTATTCCTCTTCCATCTCCAATTCCTCCGGCCGCAATTACAGGAATAGAAACCGCATCTCTTATTTGGGGGATTAAAGACATAGTTGTAATCTCATCCCTACCATTATGACCTCCGGCCTCAAAGCCTTCCGCAACAATGGCATCTACTCCAGCAGCTTCGCATTTCAGTGCCAGCTCAGGAGAGGAGGTCACGTGTACAACGATGCAGCCTTGATCTTTAAGCATTTTGGTATATTTTTTGGGGGAGCCGGCCGAGGTAAAGAAAATTCTTATGCCTGAGTCTAAGGCCGTTTGGATCTGTTCTGGAGCCTTTTCGTAAAGCAAGGGAATATTAACGCCCATAGGTTTGTCAGTTAGGCTATTTGCTTTTATTAAATGCTCTTTTAACAGGTCAGGTTTCATCGAGCCAGCACCAATAAGACCAAGACAACCGGAATTACTAACGGCAGCGGCTAGCTTTGAGCCTGAGACCCAAACCATTCCACCTTGAATAATAGGGTATTCGATATTAAAGAGATCGGTAATAACTTTAGATTTAAATGGGTTCATGCTTACTATTTACTTTTTCTCTTGAGGGTAGTCTCAAGGGCTTTGATAACTGAAACCATATCAGGAGTTGGGTACTTCTGGTAGAGCTCTTCAATAATCGGAGTCGGCTTACCACCTCTTTCTCTATAGGCCATAAGCTCTTTAACGAACTCGGCTGAGATAAGGAATATTTGCTGCAGTGAAGTTAGCTTGGTTACATTAGCTGTGGAAAAACCCTTTCCATTCATCGAGCCGTGGTGATGCTTTACAATATCGTCCACACCAAGGGGAGCTTCAGGATGTTTTCTGATAAGAACTGATGATTCAAGAGCATGATTAAAGACTAAGTCCCAATCTTCCTCAGAGATCTCTGCCTTTTCAAGCTCTTCATAGGTGGTGATCTTGGCAAGGTCTTCATTATCAACAAAGCTTATATCTTTAAAGAAAGCAGCAAAGGCCAATTTCTCATGATCTGCTTTAGTTTCTATACCTAAGTTTTTTATACATTCACTGGCAACAACTGAAGTCATATGGCAATGCTGATAGAGATAAGATGATTTTGAGTTGATAATCTTATGAAGAAGTGTACTCATCTCACTGCTTTTATCAAAAATCTCTACCATATTATCGACGATTGAATCTGTCAGTTGAACGGTGGCAGAGGTAAAGCCTAGTTTTAGGATTTCTTTTGTAGCTACATTATAGGAATCAGCCACAACTTCAATTTGCTCGTCAATATTCTCAAAATTATTTTCTAAAATTTTGACTAACTGGTCACTTAAAAAGTTTGTAAAATTCTTTTGAAGTTCTTTTGGAATATAAAAATGGGTAAGACCTTGTTCAACATATCTTTTAACCATGGTCTTAGAGAAAGTGTCTCCGGAATGGATCCTTTTTACGAACTGAAAATCGTCGGGTCCTTTTTTAATTCTTATAAAAACATCACAGCAAGAGGTGTCGAGTCTTGCAAAATAACTAACGGGGATTGGGATATAATCCGGTAATACTTTTTTAGCTAATATCTCTTGGGAAATCCCTAGAATTTTAGCTGAAGTGTTTATGACTTTTTCCCATTCGCTAGCATTTTCGATAATAACCGCATGCTCTGAATGACTTTTGGCATTCCCACCTAATATGATAAGTCCAGTATCTAGCTTTCTATCATTTATATAATTTACTAAAAGCTTCGCTGTATCTTCTTCACCGATTTTATGAGAACAAATAATCAAATCAACATTAGGTAAGATATTTAAAAGACCAATAGCATCTTCTGCATTTTTCCTTGGAATAACTTCTACGCCCACATAAGTCGTCAAATTGATGCTTAAGAGCTCATTAAGGCTAGGGTTATCTTCAATGAGGACAATCTGTCCCATAAGTTTTCTCCATTGGTTATTAATATTATCGGAAACTTACAGAAAATTTTTATAGTTCTAAGTCGCTCATGGGTTGAATTTTTGGATTTGAAAGCTTTGTTAAAAGTTGATCACTCATCTCGCCTTTTCGAAAGCCTCTAGTAGAGCTCCTTTTGCCCATAAAGCCCTGACGTTCTTCAAGGATCCACCCAGCACAAAAAAGTGATTTTTTTATTCTAGATGAAGCACTGTAGGTTGAAAGGATGACCGATTCACTTGATAAATTTAGGAGTGTTTTAAACCATTCTTCTGTCCAAAGAGTTGGGTTCCTTTTTGGGGAAAAAGCATCTTGGTAAATTGCATCGAATTCTTTTTCAAAATCAAAGTTTTTCACGGTATCCCTAGCATCGCCTAAGAGAATGATGGCCTTTGAGTTTTTCTTAGTACCTATTAAGACATTATCTTCCTTTGTAAGTGAATCAAATAGATTGAACTGCTCCTGAGACCAATAAACAAGTTTTTCATCTAGCTCCGTTGAGTAAAAGATAAAGTCATCATGGGCCTGTATGCTTTCTTGCCAACCAGTACCAAGACCAAAGCCGACCTCAAAAATGCAAGCAGCGTTTCTTTTAACTATCTCGCAGCCCTCTACATAAATATATCGAGTCTCACTGGCTGCGCCATGAGTGCTATGACAGGATTCATTAAAGGCCTCTGAGTGTAGGGTAGGCGAACCATCGGCCGTTAGCACTACTTGATACTCTCCTATGCTTCCTTGGAATTTCAATGTCTTATCAATGCTCACTGGTAAATAATTCCTCTTTTTTACTAAAGACCTACTGTAATTACCCGAAAAGCTACAAGTATGAAAGTTACCTGCACTATTCTTTTATCAATTCTATTTTTAGCTTCTTGCGGAGTAAGCTCTAGGGGTCCAGCAACGAGCTCTCAAATTGGTCAGGCCCTAGTCGCCGGAGGCGAGTTTAGTGACGATGAAAAGAATACGGCCATAAGAATTTGTTACGCCCTAAGATCTAAAAACACTAATTTTAGAGCAAATTTTCTCGATCAAGATTTTAGATTTCTAATTACAGAAAGAGATTGTGATGGAGAGGAAGCGAATAGCACTATCACTGCTCAGTTAAAAGGCCAAAGTTCAAATGACCAAATGATTTATAGTGGTCTTGATTCAAGCAAGCATTTTGCTAATGTTATAACTGACCAAGATGGCCCTATGTCTGGTTTATGTTCAAGTTTACTTCAAGGAGGAAACCCCCAGCGTTCCATATTAAGTGGAAATGACCTGGTTTCCTTTAGCTTCTATGCTACATCACAAGACTTTATGATTAGGAGAGTGGCCAACAAAGTGGGCGAGGGTTTTATTATAAACCTTGAAGAGCGGTATACGATTCTAACTGATCCGACGAGCTCAGGACTTAAAATCGGAAAGGTAAGTTTAGCAACCAAAGATGAAACCTGTTCCAATGGGGCCGTGGCCACTATAAGTCAGCAGGCCCTTGATTAACGCTTAGCGTTTCACACATCAATAAATTGAGGTTAGGATTTTCTTCTATATATCTAGGAGAAAAAATGAAATCTATCGCCATTGTCATTATGACCTTTTGTTTAGCCGGAAGCTTATTCGCGCAGGACAGAAGATTAATTAAACAGCAAATCAGAGACCTAAGTTTACGTATCGAAAGAGATGCCCCTTATTCAGACGCAACAATAAATGATTTAAGAGAAGCAAAAGATATGATGAGACAGTCCTTGGCCCTTATTAATAATAATGGCGGTGGTAATACTGAGATTTATAAGCTTTGTATTAACTACGCTTTTGAAAAGTACAAAAGACAATACTCTCAGTCTGATGCTCTCGACAGAGCTCAAACAAATTGTAGAAATGTTGCTGACATCGACATTCTTAAATTTTTATTTGAGAAGCATTACCGCGGAAACACAAATGGTGCGGCGATGGACTTGGCCACGGCTCAGTCTGACTTTAGAGTTAAGGGACGTCTGGACCTAATTGAATTTGCTTATGACAAACACTACAAAGGTAACACCTCATCTCAAGCGGCAACAAAGGCCGTGGAAAATATGAGGATTATTAGAAATACAAGAGGAACGCTTTCTTGTTTTCAAGAATACTTTCCAATTCACTACAGAGGGAATACTTCGTCTGTGGCCATGGATAAAACGGCTCAAACCTGTTCAAGATTATAGATTAAAATAAGGAGCTACTTCGGTAGCTCCTTTAGTTTTTTAAGAACCAGCTCTTAATTTCCAGTCCGTATATATAGCCTCAAGTCTTGGCTCTATTAAAAGTTTATAACGATGAAAGAGCTTCGAGCGGCTAGAGTCCTTATCTGCATGCTCAGCCAATACTCTAAGTGTCTCCATATAGGAGAGGGCCTGGCATAAAGTCTCTGCATGCTCCATTAGTCCATTAACATTGTCTTCATTGGCCCAATTTTTAAAATCGAGCATCTTAGAAGCTTCAGGTTTTAAAGACTTAAAGAGAAGCCCTAACATTTTCTTTTTAAAGCGATAGTGAACGCTATTAAATTCTTTATGCCATTCTTCTGCTCCACTTAGAAGTTGCGCGCCAGGGTGTTTAAAGAACACATTACTAAAAAAACTTTTTGGATCCTTGATCGCGTACTTAATAATATCTTTTAAGGCCATTAGAGCTTGGATTTGACTTGTTCCCTCATAAAGAAGGGGACCAAAGCTATCTCTATGATATCGCTCTACTGGGTATTCATTCATATAGCCGTAACCACCAAGCATCTGAATTGCTCTTTGGGTAAGATTAGTGGCAGCCTCACAAGCATAATATTTTACTAGAGGAGTTCTTTTTCTGGTCCAGAGCCACATATCGTCGAATAATTCTTTTTCCTCTTTATTCAAATCACCTGAGGCCTGTCTTTTATTTTCTAAATATAAGTATTGATCAAACTTACTCATGGTATCCATAAGCATGGCCCTGATCGCGTCCCTTTCTGTTTCGTAATCTTCCATATTCCTTTTAAAGAGAGGAAGGTCAGCAATGGACTTACCGAACTGAACTCTACCTTCGGCATATTCCCTGGCATAAGATAAACCGGCTTCAATCGTACCTAGGGCCTGAATACCAACACAAATTCTCGCTTCATTCATTAGATGAAGCATATACTTAAAGCCTTTTCCTTGCTCGCCAACAAGTTTCGCTACTGTATTCTCGTAAACGATTTCAGTCGTAAAAGATCCTTTCATTCCCATCTTGTCTTCGTTTTTTGCTACCGTAAAATTTAGACCTTCTTTTCCAGGATGATCTTGCTCCACAAAGAACATAGAGATGCCGGATAAATTATCTGGATCTCCTTTAACTTTTGCTAAGACAAAAGCGACCCCTCCGCCACCATTGGTAATAAAAATTTTAGATCCATTTAAAAGATATGTTCCGTCTTCTTGTAAAACGGCAGAAGTCTTCATCATTCCTAGGTCTGATCCACAGCCTGGTTCAGTTAGGTTCATTGACCCAGAGATCTCTCCGGCAATAACTTTTGGGATTAACCTTTCTTTTGTTTCATCATCGCAGTAACGATAAATCATCTCCCCCATGGAGGTGAAGAAAGCAATCTGTGAAGATGAGGCCATACAGCTTCTAGAGAGCTGACCTAAGAACATCATATAAATAAGAGCTGGAGTTTCAAGACCGCCGTACTCCCGAGGAAGAGGGAGACCATAAACACTTAATTCTTTGGCTTCCTTATAAAGCCTTTCAAGGGCGGGACCTAGAACGGTTCTTCCGTCCACAACGCTACCGGCGCCTTCATTATTAAGTTGTTCACCAATTTCTTTAACTGAATTTGCGGCCCAATCTCCCGTGGAGGTGATAAGCTCTTCTAAGAATTGCTTAACATCATCAGCAGTTTCAAAACCATCTTCTGTGGGAAACTCTGGGTAGTAGAGATTGATTATCGAATCCCAATCAACTGCATTATTAAATAACCACTTCCATTCTGACTCATCGCTATAAAAATTCACGGCATTCTCCTTAATATTAAGAAGAAATTTTAGCATTAAAATTTATGGGAGGGTATAGGAGGCCTTACTGATTCTCTTCTTTGGGGGCCGAATCGTATTCTAGAATTTTGTTTATATCGCCCTGCTTAATTATATTTGTCGTTTCTTGAATTTCTGGGCTAATACCATTGGTCGATAAGGCTTCTTCAATGGCCTTTACATGGGCGGCTGGGTCATTACCTGTGCCTCCTGATGCTGGTCCTCGATCATCACCATTTCCAGCCCCGTAAGCAGAGCCTTTAAGCTCAAGGGCCATACCTGTTGTATTTGATCCAGAGTTACCTTCATCGTCCTGAGTCTCAATAAAACCGGAGACGATATTATTAAAGTGAATAAGTTCAGTATAACGTTCAGTTCTACTGGTTAACTCATCTTTAATCTCATTTAGTTTTGCTTTAGTATCTAGAGACTTAACTCCATCTTTTTCTGTTTCCTCAGCAACTTTACCTTTTAGTTTTTCTCTAATCGATTTTATATAAGCTTCTCTTTCCGCATCAAATCTTTGATTGATTTCTCCAACTAGTTTATCCACAATATCGGGATCATTTTTCATTTGGGAGATTTCTTCCTCCGTATAGCCTTGATCTGTGAGGTACTTTGTAACACCTTCTTCATCTTGAACCTTGTCTTCGATTCTTTTCTTTTGACCCCTAGAGCGAAGCTCTGCTTCAGCTAACAGCTTGGCCGCCTCTTCTCTTTCAGAAGCGCTAGTGGAAACAAATTTCTCGCAAAGAGACTCATCCTGAATTTCACCTTCCTCATTTAAACATTTTTCAAACTCATTTTTCTTTTCATCATTAGCTTCTTTAAAACCAGAGTCTTCCACAAGCTCTTTAGAGGTGAGAGTTGTGATCTGCTCATTTTTATTTGAATCATACTCTTGGAGTTCTTGCCCTTGATCTAGGCCTAAGCGAACAGCTTTTCCTCGTTCTATTCCAAGATCATCCATCTTCTTTTTTATGCCATCAAGAGCGATAATATTTTGCTTGATTTGCTTCATATAAGTAACTACGTTACAGGCCCTAGTTTTAGAATCTGGATAATTGCTATCATCGAGCTTGCTATAGGAAACAAATTTATCTTTACCATCTTCTTCTATTCTAGCTAAGCCTGTTCCATAACAAATATGCTTTAGGTTCCCCATGCATTTATTAAAATGTTTTTGAGCAAGGGGCTCGTTGGTTTCCGGGTCAACGTCTTGTTTTCCAAGCCTCTCAATATTTTTCTTTCTTAATTTTTTTAAATCGTCTTTATCCATAGGGACTAAGTAGTTATTATCCACATCCGCATCTAGACAGTAGGAAGAGATGGCCTGGATAACATTTTTGCTTAATTGTGACTTATAAAGCTCGTGGTAGACCATATGATCAGCAACTTTAAGTTTTCCTTTTTCCGCCTCACCATAGATTTCTTTTTTAAGCTTAGCCGTTAAGAATTCATTTAATTTTTTAAAGGCCGGATCTTTCTTTGCTTCTTTTAAAAAACCGCTATCAAGAGATTCGAACTTATCTTTGTTCATGTCTGGCGTATCGCCTGCATAATTTTCACCTACGGCCTCAAGGGCCTCAGTGACTTTACCTTTTTCTTCTTCTGTAAGAGCGTAGGCGGGATTTGGACTAGTTTCCCCAGGTACCTTTCCTTCCCAGAGACAATCGCTTACAGCGGAAGTTAATTTTTTTGTTCCTATCAACTCTTTACATTGATCATATTTTTCTTTGGCAGCGCCAGATTCTAGGATTAGCTCGAGGCGATTTTCATTGAACTCAAGGGAGCCCTGAATGGCTTCGCCAGAAGAGGGAGCTCCGTCTGCGCCACTACTGGCCGGAGTACGGTCCGGAGAGTCAGAGGCTGAAAAGGTTTGCGGATCACCTTGTCGATTTTTAAAATCTCCATTACTCCAAGCTGGAGCAGCGATGATTAAGCTGAATAGATTAAGGATAATCCATAGTTTCATACTTAAATTATCGGCTATTTCTGCATATTTCTTGAGTGAATTCCTCCTGTAAGTGGGGGAGGGGGGCTATTCCTATAATTTCAGGTAGATAAAGGCTATAAAACTATCGCCATAAGGGCTGCCAATGCCCCAAAAAATAGGCTATAAAGCACCCCATGGAAGTTAAACAACCACAGATAGGCTCTTTAGATGAGAACAAGCTAGAGGCCATAATTGAGAACCTAGGGATTCCTGAGATTAGCGCTGACGTTCTAAGAACCGCCGCTCTTGGAAATATTGTCTTAGATGAACTAAAAACGGCCTTAGATGAAACTGAAAAACCAATTCACTAAAGCGCCGGCCCTTGATAGCATAAGCTTATGAATTTTAAAGAAAGGGCAATATACGTCTTCCCAATATCTATCTTAACGATTGCTCTAGATCAGTGGACTAAGTACCTGGCCGTGGTCAATTTAAAAGGAATGCCCGAAATTCCCTACCTCGGTGGTTTTTTCAGGCTAATGTTTGTGACCAATAGAGGTGCCTGGGGCTCTCTAGGGTCTGACTGGCCAGAGCCCGCTAGACTTGCTGCCCTGATTATTATCCCGATTATTTTTATTCTCCTGCTCGGGGCCTATATGTTTTGGCCAAAAGTTAAGATCAAAAAATTTGAGCTTATTGCCTTTAGCTTTATCCTTGCTGGGGGAGTGGGGAATATGATCGATAGAATCCATGCTGGAGCGGTTATAGATATGCTCTGGATGGGGTTTGCCGAATATCGCTACCTACAAACCAATGTCTTTAATATCGCGGATGTGGCCATCATGATTGGCTTCTTTATTGTGGCCATAGAATGGGTTGTCACCTCTGTAAAATCTGTTTTACGTAAATAATGTAAAAGAATTACCATTAGGTTGTTATTGCTAAGGCCTTTAGGTACAAAGCCCCTGCTTAAATATCGCGGGGGAATATTATGAAAACACTAATCAGTAGTTTAGTTGTTACAGCATCCATTATTGTTATCTCAACAATTATCTTTTTACCGGCCTTTCAAGCCTAAGATACTGTAATTAGGAATAACGAAGAATATCACTAATGTATTAAGCTCTTCTAGCCGTTAAGTCGGTGAGGAGAGTGAGAATGCACCATTCAAAAGGATTGATTCCTTTATTAATTATATTGCTATTTTCGAGCAGTGTTTTCGCTGATGAGATTACTCATTTAGAAAACCCTCTTCATTTTTTCAAAAAATATTATACTAAAGAACAGCTCAAAGAAATCCATAAGCTCAATATGAAAGTGCTTATCGAAATTGAAAAAAAGACCAAGTATCCACCTAAACTTGAAAAGGAACAGGCCAGAGTTGATTGGTTTAAATACGCCTTTCCTTTTATTAGCTCAGCAAATGCATTAGGGGTAAATGGTCGCTGCTTTTTTGGTGGCTGGATGACTGATCAAGGTAAAACTTGGTGTCATGAGCCATGGAGATACGCAAAAGTTCAAGACATTAAGGACTTTGGACCCACTTATAATAGCGATTTTTATTGTGGAGGAAAAAACCTCTTTAGATGTAATCCGACTATCTTTGGCATGCCTAAAAATCCTGATCCAAAACTTGGAAGAAATCCTGAGAGGGGAATCTGTATCGAGATATCTTCTTATGATCACGTCACAAGAAAATGTACTGAACAGGCCATGAAATATTTAGACGAGTTTGTTGAAGGTCTTGAAAAAGACAGTAAGGGACTCTCTAGCTTTTTAAAGCATACGGCCGAAATCCTTAGATACTGTGAAGTTGATAAGCTTGATTATTGTGTCAAACTCAAAGAGTATCTAGAGCTGGTGACTAAAAAGGCTGCGGAATGTGAAAAAGCACAAACAGGTGCCTTACTTCCAAAAGTAGAGCCGCCGCTAGACTCAAGTGAGCTAGATAAAATCGTAATTAAGCTAGAGCCCACTCCGACTCCAGCGCCAGTCGTTGCGGCTAAGCCTACTCCAGTTGTAAAACCAACTCCCGTGGTTACACCGACTGCCACACCTAAGCCAAAACCAACAGCGAAACCAGAGCCAACCTTAGATGAGAAAATCGCTAGGTATAGTAATAGTTATGGCACTCAAAAAATGATTGAGCGAATGAGGCAAACCTTCACTAAAAACTGTAGTGACAGAGGCTGTGTAGGCACTAAGACGAATGTTCCTACCGGTAATTGCTGGCGCCATGTTAAACATGGGATTATGGCCGGTGGCTATGCCAGAGTTTATATGGAAGATCTTAAGATAGATTATCCTTATACAAGAACAGCAAGTGCTAAGTATGCTGGGAGAGACTTTTTTGAAGATCCAAAGGTTGGGTTTACAAATTTACTAAAAACTGAAAAATATAAAAACATGAGTTCTAAAGACGCACCTAAGGGAGCTGTGTTAGTATATGAAGGTGGGAAGCATGGCCATGTTGAGGTCAAGACTTCAGATAAGGAATATATTAGTGACTTTAGAGAGAGTCATCCGATAGACGCCAGCAACCCCTACAGAAGAACAACAAGAAAGCTTATAGGTGTGTATGTTAAAATTGATTAAAGTTCTCCTTTTAAGTTTGTTTTTGAGTCAGCTCGCAAGTGCTGATATCAATAAATATCTTCCCTTAAAAAAGAGTCATCTACCTGCAGTTTATAAAGTCATTGGAAAGTCAGTTGCCGAGCTTGAAAAAACTAAAAACGAAGCTCTCTTAGGTAAGATCCTGGATGTTTATATCCAACATCATAAATTTGATAAGACCTATTATTTCTATGAAATCTTAGCGCCTTTTTATGGTAAAAATAAACCTATGGTCCTAAAGGCCCTAAAAAAATACAAAAAGAAAGATAGGGAACTGGCCAAGCAGAATTTAGATATAGCTCTAAATGAACTTATTAATGGAAATGGCTAGACTATGAAATCACTAGTTCTAATAGCATTTATATTTTTGATTAGTTCTTGTTCAACAGATACGAAAGTATTTTCGGTTAATGAGAAGAATACTTGGTTTATGCAATACCCAGGAGAAAAAGATATAGCACTTCCCATTTACTGCATGGCCAATGAGCACGAAAAAGGAGCCTCGCCAATATGTTATCAAGCGAAGCTAGAAAAAGGGGTAGCTCCACTTCCAGCTCCAAAAAAGATCATAGAATCCAAAGCAGACAAGGTGACTCCTTTGGACGAAACTCCCAATACGGCCGTCGAGCTAGACAATCGTTAGTTTAGTAAAATGAAAAATAGTCATAAAGTAGCAATTAAAGAGTTAATAGAATATTATTCGCAAGATACAATGCCTTCATTATCCAGCTGAATATACTCCCTAAGGATACCACCGGCTAGAATAGCAATTTCCTCATCAATTCCAGGATCTGACAATATGGATAAAGACAGTATTCTTGACTTAAAATAGATAAGTATCGAATGATGTTTTGCTTTGGACTGGATTGGCTTTTTGTTAAGCCTTGTTGCTCCATTATAAGTTCCAGTTTTTCCACCCACGATTAGACTCTTAGGTAAGTACTTGCGCGCCCTTTTTGAACCTGTACGGGATAAAAACATTGCTTTGATTAATTTTTCACTGTTTGAATACTGATAGTTTACCGTTAGCCTTAAAAAATCGGCTACGTCTTTAGCGGAAATCTCATTTCCGTGCACGCCGTTTAGATCTCCTCTAAAACCGGTACTTTTAGTTATTCCAAGATCATCTTTTAAAAATCTATCGACCTCGATCATTCCAGCCTTTACAGACGATCCTCCAGAGAGCTGTTGAAGTATTTTCCACGAGGAGTTATTTGATTCAACGATCATGTCGAGTAAATATTGATGGCCTGCTCGATCAAATTTAGCGAATGGTGAGTTTAAGTAAGCTCCTGCTACGAAAACTTTACTCAAGGACGCCCCATAAAAAAGGCGCTCAGGGGAAAGGCTATTGGCCAAGCGTTGACCCATTGAAAGGTCATCTAGAATCCATTGTACTCGGTAATTTTCAATACTTTGTGTTTTTCCTTTTATAATGCAGTATTTATCTTTTTCTAAAGAACCAAAATCTTCACCGGTACCTCTTATTATTGAAGTAGGATTTGCCTTCGAAGAGAATCTATATTTAGTTTTAAAATTTAAATAATTATATTCGTTACTCAAATAGAAGGAGGGGAGCGAAGGATTAATTCCTTCAGCCGAAACTGATAGGGCGATAAAGAGCCCTAGTAGCAAAATAAAGAATTTATTTAAATGATAATACACAATTACAAATTAACTAATATTTAGATCTAAATGTAAAAAGTTGAAAATTATACAGCGGGTGTATAAAATAATTGTACAATAATTAGTCAGGTCAACCTTTTTACCTTTTTTTAGAACTCTAAGTCTCTGATACCAGAAATATATTTTGGCATTTTATATGCATTTAAGGAGGCATTCGAGAATAAACGAGAGAGAGAACCATGAAAAACCTATTTTGCTGTTTAAGCTTATTCCTTCTTACTTATACTTCTGTATTTGCTAATGATTTTAAGGTAGGGGACCCTGTTAGAGTTGGGGCTCAAGAGGGAGTTATCACACAAATTAAAGATGGCAGAGTGTATCTAACTATGACTAAGCAAGTTCAGCCAAGAGATGGTAGCGTTAGAGATATTCAGGCCTTTAATATGCGTTTGAATGCAAACAAGTTTAATGCAACAGCAATATCCTTAGTACCTCTTGAAATTAATGATAAAAGTGAGTTTAGGCCTTCTGATAAACTTTTGATTAAGGACAGCAGAGTTAATTATTACCGTGGGAACGCCCTTGTTAACGCCATAGAGTTTGAAGGAAAAGTTTTAGAGCTTTATGCTAACGGGTATGCAAAGATCGAGTATTCTGAAATTCGTGAGCTATCAAACAACGGAGCTTTTCCAAATAAATTACCAAATACCCAAATCAAACTGATTAAGTTAGATGATGTTGCAGCTAAAAACATAACACCCCTTGGTAGTGGAGAGTTAGTAGATTTCTTTGCTGCTGGTGATGACGTGATTTGCACTAATAGTAGAGGACAAGAATTTGGCGGAAAAATAATAGAGTTATACAAGTCCCATGAGGCAAAAATAAAGTTCACATTTACCTATGCCGGTGAAGTGGAAAGAAAAATCAATGAAGTGGAAAGTATTATCGAATTAGATAGCTGTAACGGAGCAACAAGAGACTCTAGAATGGCCAAGGCAAGCCCAGATAAAGAAGTAGAGGGAAGTGATGATAAAGAAGAAGTCTCATCTGCTAAAAGAGAAGCTAAGAAGTCTCCTAAAATTGAATATTATTATGAAGATGGGAAGCTTAAATCTAAAATAATTTCTAAATAGAGCTAGATATCCTTACTGTTTAACATGGAAGTTAAACCAGTAATACTGTTAGATTCCTAACACCCCCTGTAGAAAGCACTCCTAGACCCGATGTTTGAATAGATTTGTGTAAGAATAGACAAGTAATCAAATTCGGAGGAAAAATGAAAAACGTATTAGTTTCTATACTAGCTTTTGGAGCATTACTTTCATCAGCTTACTCAAGTACAGGCGCATGGTCTGCCTACATGATTGATAGCGGAAGAAATGAAGTTAAAAAAGTAGGTGTACTTACTTTTAGTGATAAGAATACTGCTCAATTAGTAAACTTTGATAATTTTAAAGTGGATTGCTCAGTTGCTGATGGAAGAGGGGTTATGCTTGTAAACCCAATCCTAGAAGCTGATCTTATTTTACATTGCAAGGACTCAGATGGAGAACGTCAAACAATCGCCATTGAAAACGTAAAAGCTAATAAAATGCACGGAATTTTAATCGAAGATATTGGAAATCCAATTTATTTTGTTAAAGAAACTGAGTAATAAAAAAGTAGAAATAGGTTAATTAAAGCTACCTGAGGCTACCCCATATAATGGTAATTATGAGGGGTAAGCCCTAGGTAAAATACCTAGAAACCGCTTATTCAAGCAATTTTGATATAAGTCCACTTCCCAGCATCTTATGTCCTTTTTTATTAAAATGACTGCCGTCTTTTGCAAAGATATCTGGGGTTTTATAAAGCTCTTCGATAATGGGCTCATCTAATTTTTTAAGACCTAGGTCTGCTGTGATTTCATCATAAATATCGCGCAGCGGACTTGCCCCTGACACGTTAAAAATTCTAATTTTCTCTAGGCCCACTAGCCCTATTATTTTCCTTAAAATTTCCGTGGTATGGACGGCTTCTTTTTTAACATATTGAAGGTCAATAGATCCTTCAGTTATCTTAACTTCCAAAGTTTTAGGCTGAAGCCTGGCTTTAATTTTATAAAAATTCGACACAAAAAAATCGGCCATCCTTAAAAACTTAAGGCCTTGGTATAGCTTAAACTTAAATGATAAATCGCTATGCTTGTATTCCTGTCCATTAAGAAGAAATCTACGGTCAAAATTTACGGCGTTTTGAGAGTCTAATTTTGTTAGCTCAAAAGAGTTATTAATAATGTCATTTGAACAAAATTGAAGAATAACTAGGTCTGGTTTTATCTCATTCAAAAAAAGTTTAAGACTCAAGTACTGCTGGTAAGTTCCATATCCAGCTGCACCAAAAGCATAGACGTTATATTGATGAGTGAAGGATTCATAATAAACTTCTTCTTGGTTCACATCTAAGCCTTGCGTATATGAATCCCCAATAACCAACAAAGTTTGTTTGTCGGGTTTATGTTCTTTTGGAAAGCCTCTAAAGCCTCTGTGGTCAGTAAAGTAAATAATGGGGTCATGACCAACAAAGTTTTGCCTTTTATTCGTCATGGGGACCTCTGAGGGCCTCCAATCTAGTCTCTTATCTTCGGCTAGAGGGTAAACTCCCCTATCATTGCCTAAAAACCATCCATGACCACGTAGACCTAATTCGAGCAGTGCAAAACAGAGCAAAATTGAAAGAAGAGGCATAATGATTTTCATAGCTTAGATTATAACCATTTTCTTTAAATAATTACTGTAGTTTTAGAGCTATTTTGACGATAATTCTTCAATGTCAAAGAGACTTATCGCACTCCTTTATTTTGTTTCCATTTCTAGCTCATTCGCAGGTGGTTTTGAAGGCCTATACGATGATGGCAAGTGGAACTTCATCAAAGAAAGAAAAGGATTCAAGATTTACTCAAGAGAAATGCCAGGCTCAGATATCCTAGGTTTTAAAGTGGAAGGAAATATTGACGCCCCCATTTTGGATGTCATGGCAACGCTTAGAGATGTTCAGCTCGCTACCGAATGGCAGCCGGATTTAAAAGAAAAAGTTACGATAAAGGAAATTGGAGATGACGAGGCGATAACTTATTCAAGAGTTGATATGCCATGGCCACTAGATGATAGAGATTATGTTATCCATAATAAACTTCTAGTTCATAAGGAAAAAAAGCTTCTTTATGTAATCTCAAAGTCGACAGATGTTAAAGGTTGGGAAAAAGGAAGAAGGGCCGTTAGGGCGAATATTGGTTACTCCAATATTGGTCTAAGACCCGTGTCAAAAAATAAAACTTATGTTGAGTGGACCCTATTTGGTGAGCCCAATGGCAATATCCCTAATTGGGTTGTGAACTTTTATCAGCAATCATTTCCCATCGGCTTCTTTAAGGCCGTGTCTAATAGGGCCAATAGTAAAAAGATTCCCGTACTGCCTGGTCTTAAGAAAAAGCTTACTGAGCTTAATAATGTTTTAAAAAAAGACAAAAAAAGGGCAACCGCCAGTAAATAAAAAAAGGGAGCTATCGCTCCCCTTTTAATCATGTTTAATTTTTATAACTATTCTTCGTAATCAAATCCGTATTTCTTAGCAAGGCCTTTGGGAACGGCTCCTAACCTTTGCTCTTTCCTAATCTTTGCTCGCTTTGTCTTTTCTCTGTTGATGGAGTATTCATCATCAGGTTCTTTGGCTATAACGAAGTTGGCCAATCTGTTTGTATACCTTTCAGTATGACAGCTAAACAATGGAGGAAACTTTTCCATGGCAAAGTCTTTTTTTCCTTTTGATGGCTCATTCCAATTTCTCGACTGAGTTAAAAGACCTGCCGCTAATACTTTTTGAATATCAGAGAATCTATCAAGGTTTAACCCGGTTTCTTCGTAAAACTTGGACAAGCCACTATTCTTTTTATTATCTAAAGAGTTTTGATGAATAAAAGCCTTCTTACTTCGGAAGTTGCAATTATCAGTAGCAGCAGGATTCATCTCAGCTAATGCCTTTCCTAAATTTACAAGGTGTTTGTACTTAGAGGTCTTAGTGGCTCCTTTTTCAGCTAAGGTTGGCAACTTATCTGCTCCGGCCAGCTCATTTAAAGAATCATAGTAAGCAGGAAACCTTTCATAGTCCGATGATTTGTAGCCAAGTCTTTTGGCGTAAGTTTCTGAGCCATAGATAAACTTTCCATCTACGATGACTGCGTTTAAATCTTTAGCATAGGCCTTTCGGACAATATTAGTATATGGATTCTCGCTGTACTTTCTAAGAGCGATAACTGTACCCATTGCGCCTACTTTAAGCTGACCAATTCCATGTTCTTTTTTGGTGATATTTATATCGTAATGATTGATCATCTTAGCTGGATTTTCAGTTAGCATAAGATAAAGCTCCTCATCACTAAACACCTTTTTTAGTCCTTGATCATATGGGTCTTTGTCTACGTAGGCTGCCGCTAATTTAATCTCTTCTAAGATTCCTCTTGTTCCAGTAGGAAGCCAATCAGATCCAAGTGATAATGTGATTCCTGCTTTTTTAGCTTCAGCAATATCTAGGGTTTCTCCATATAAAAGGAGATTTGAATAAAGTGACCAGATTAGTCCCATGCCTTTCTTGGCCATATGCTTATAGTGTTTTTTATCAATTCCAACACCGTGAACAAAGTTAACATACTTTTGGTCAAGACCCATAAGCTTAACGAGTTCAAACTCAACCATATTGTATGGATCTTCTCTTCGTCCTTCAGCGAGATGGGCGATAACGGCCGCACGGTTGGATTTCGCTAAATACTTTTTTCTTCCTGCAATTGTTTTATGAATCCAGTAAGTATAGCGAAGAAATTTGGGGTGAACTTTTTTAAGATCACATTTTGAGGTCAGGATTTTTTTATCTGACAGCTTTTTAAGGGCCGTCGTGTTAACTGTCGATGCACTAACTCCAGGGATGTCGCAGTATTTATTGACGTACTTAGCAAGTTCAGCTTCGTAGGTACTCCCCTTCTCAATTCCAGGTCTAAGCTCATCCCAAACAAAAACCATCTCATTTGGCAGAACTAAATCAGTTGGGGCCTGAACTTTATCTTTTCTTGAGATATAGGAATCTTTATCTTCAACCTGCATGATTGAAAAATCAGATATACATCCAGATGGTCCTTGTAAGTATGTTGTCCCGGTTACCATGGCCTGAAGCTCTGACCATCTAAATGCGGCACAGTTCATAGGTTTACCAAAGCCGATCCATGGATTCATATTTCCTGAAACAGAATACTTGTATTTACTCCATGCTCGCCACTCAAAGCGATTTTGAAACTGACCTTCGGCTAAATCCCAAACATCAATATTATTCTGCTTAGTGTGATTATGAAGATCGATTAGTCCAGGATAGAGAAAATCAAAAGTTGTTTTACTATAAGAACCTGGTGTTTTGTATTTCGCAACAACAACAGTTGCACCAGCGTCTTCAAATTCTTTCTTCACTTTTTTATAAGTTGCAGAACTTTTGATAGGCTCGACGGCCGTGATAACTCTATCTTTAATCTCTATATATCCAAGTCTATATTTTTTCCCGCCGAGATCTTCTTTTTTAAGATAGCGTCCAGGGATATTACCGAAGACCACTGTCGTTTCAGCCAATAAGGAAAAACTTAGAAGTAAAGCAGACAAGCTTATTAGTATTTTCATTTCTACCTCTTACCTATTTTCTTTTAAATAGCTATGAGCTATTTTGTTTAAAATATCAGCACAAATCTGTACTGAGTTAACCTGATTGAAGGAAGCATCAGATCCCTCAATATCTCCTGAATCCGGAAAGTCGACATTCTCTAGTGCTTTCATAGCTACCTTATAGGTATAGCTTAACTTTAATCTTTTAAGAGTCGTATAAAATCTTTCAGGAGATTTACCGGAGAGTCTTTCTGTATCAAGTGCCCAACCAACCATTTTACTGACACGGTTTCGGCTTCTTTTATTGGTTATAACAGACTCATAATGACCTTCAATCCTAGCAGCTAAGTATTGAATAAGGTCTCTTGTTTCTCTTGCCTTAATTTTTGAATAAGCTTCTTTTGTAACTGAGGCTAATCCTTCTTGGCGAAACTTATCAATAGCCTTTTTATATTCTCCAAGGATGTATTCCATGGACTCTAGATTTAGATTTACATTTTTATCAAAACCTACAACTAGTGGGTCAAGCTCTAAAATACCTTCAGCCTTAGTCATAACTTCAAAAGCAGCAACTATTCTATGAAATTTAGGGGCGATGGCGATATCATTAGGAACCCATACGGCCTCCGTCATACTTTCACCGTCATAAGCGCTAATCTCATTAAAAAGCTCTTCAGTTCTTTCTAAGAAATTTTCAAACAAATAGTAACGAGGATTGGTTTGATCCATCTCCACTTTTAAATCTTCAATATTTTGGATTAAGAGATTGAGTCTTTGATGAGCATTTAAATTAGTTATTTTAAAGTTCTCAATATAGTTTGAGACAGTTCTGCCTTTGAGATCAACACTTTTACTGGCGCATCCAGAAAATATGATCGAAGACATGATTAATAAAATGGGAAGTTTTAAAAGCTTCACAAAATCCTCCTTGATTCTGCAAAAAATAAAAGACGGCCGAAGCCGCCTTGTATTAATTAAGAATTATTTTCTTTTACACCAAAGTTTGTATTCAAAGCTCTTCTCATTTTCTTTAGAAAACTCTGCAAGCTCTTCTTCAGTAACTTCTACCTCTGTGATCTGAGGGTCATCTGAGCCAATTGTATTAACATTTTCTTTGGCTCCGTAGTAAGCGAAGTATGCAGGAAAAGACTTTTCCTTACCCTCTAAAGATTTTTTAGGAAGAGAAAAACGTACATAAGTTGGTAGCCAGGTTTTGGCAGCAAGCTCTTCACTCGTTTTGTTGTGAAATTTTGCGAACTTTAAATTGGCTTCGTTTTCTCTTTCATGCCTATAAAACTTAATCTTCTGTTTTGATTTTGTTCCAAAGAGATAAGCACTTTTAACAGAAAGCTTTCCGCCGGACGTTTCACTTAGTTCACCGCTGACTTTTACTACTGGCTTTCCATACTTAGTTTTAACCTTTCCTTTTTTCTCTACTTTATAAACATCGCTATAGCTGCAAGTAAACTTAACTTCAGCAAAGGCCGAAGTTGAAAGAAGAGCTGCAAGCATTCCAATTTTAAATAATTTCATAAATCCTCCAGTCCTTCTTATTGGTTTTTAAAAGCGTTATAAGATTTTACTTCTTCAGAGCTCATGCTCCCTGACTTCCACTTCGTGGCCCATCTAGGCGCATAAACTTTGTAGTAGTCACCAGAATACTGAGGATTAGAGCTTGAACCTCTGTAGCCTCTAGCTGCTCTATCTCCACTTGTTCCCATCCACCATCTTGTATGAACTGGAAGGTCAAATCTAGGAATAATCGTTAAAGACATTTTTTTAACGGCTGAGGATGAATAGCCTTTGTAGCTTATTCCAAAATCCTTTGCCACTTTCTTAGCAACATCTTGAGCAATTTCTCCAACTCCTATGACTTGCTTTACTGAACCAGCTTCGATAACCGCTTCAATTAGAGCATCTCTATACTCAGTTACTTTTTTGTCGTTAATGATTTCTTTTCTTTTGGCAGTGCTTAGATCAAGAGAATCAACTGGCAGAGTTCTGATGATGGCGTATTCTTTTCCAGACTTATCAAGAAAGGATTGAAAACGTTGTCCCATTTCACCTGTAAATGCTCTGCCTGAGAAAAAGTCATCATGTGAAAACTGGTCTGCAATAACTAGGATTTCAGCATCTTCCAAACCACCTCTGTAGAAACCATTTGGTCCAAAAGACATATGCTGAGTAATGCCCATAGCTTCCCAGTCAATACCATGAAACCAGTCAAGCATTAACTCAGAAAAATCAAATCCTGGTCCGTGATCATAAAGCATATAAGCATCAGTACAGGCCTTCGGTGATTCGTAAGGTACATCACATTTTGCCATTTGCTTCGGAGCTTTAGTCATTTTATCGACAGGATTTTTGTACTTTATATTGTCAACTTTGGTAGCAGAACATCTACCATTTGGCTCTTTTGCTCCGTTATTATAGCAACCATTTTTTGAGAAGACTTGAATAGTGTGAGATCCTCTTCTATTGGATGTCGTTCCCCACTCCCCCATTCTCCAGTTTGTTCCAAAAGCAAAATCCATATGAGGGATAGAAGCATTTCCGTATTTATATTTTGAAGAAGTACTTGCCCTTTTAGCTCCTGGGTCTTTGCTAAGCTTTATCTTCTTAGAAGAGATAGCTTTAAGAACTGTTTTAGCTTGCTTATCAAAAGCTCCTAAGAGTCTTTTAAGAGCGTCTTCACCACCGTTTCTTGGAGATGCACCACCTGGATGAGGCACCCCAACAAACATAATCGTTTTTCCATTATGTTTTACAAAACAGCCACCACGTCCAACTGTTGAAGATGAACATTTACCGCCTAAGTGTCTTGCGTATGTTGCGGCTGTATCTTTACCGGCCGTACCAACACCAATAACAAGGGAAAGGTCTTTGTTCTGATCAACAACGGTATCAAAGAGCTCATGTCTATGTTGAACAACAATTGAGTCAGGATTTTGAGCTAGCCAAAGTAAATTATCTCTTTGTTTTACTTTTGTTGGGTTCTTAGCATCTTCTCCGAACAGAGAATACTGACCTGTAATTGTATAAACAAAAGTATTCATAAAAAGATAAGATTGGTTGATCCCAATATGATTTAAAAACTTTTGCATCTTTGTTCCGGTCGACCCAGTAAACGATCTATTCGAAACGTTCTCGTCTTGTGCACCTTCTTGACCGATGACGAAAACTTTTACCTCATTTTCACCTGTTCTTCCTCGGTACCACATTGGCCCAAACTTCCATCGAAATTTTTCACCTTTACCACCAATTACTTTACTACCAAAGGCTCGGTAGTTGGGAGTATTAGCAAAGAGATAAGTTAAATCAGAGTCCTTGTCTGGACCTTGATCATAGTCATAAGTGTCGCCTCTTTTCTTAGAAGAAGAAATAGTACGATCACCCCATGTTCCGTGACTACAGCTCGCCATAGCTAGCAAAGCCGTCAATGCGAATCCATTCGCAATCCATTTTTTCATGTTGTTTGGCTCCTTAAATTTATTTTCTCAACCTGAGTAAAGTTGCACTCGGACAAAATGGTAGCATTCCGTAACGCATAAGCCTAGGGACAAAAAATTCTGTTTGAATTAAAAAGGGAATTGCTCGGTTAAATTTTCAAGTGTCTTAACTCTTCTGGACTACAATATAAGGGCCGGTTGTATCTTTTTTTAAAGATTAGGAGCTCTTTTTTTGTTCTCTCACCTATCTTTAAAATAATTTTTTTATACCGAAGTTTTTCTTTGTTTAAATTAATACCATACTTATTTTCTCGGGATACGAGCTTATTATATTCTAGTTTGGCTGACCTTATGGCCCGTCTGTGAGTGCATAAATTATACCTATCTCTTAGAAAGCTAACTTTTACTTCCCTTTTTATGGATTTATTTTCGAGAGTAACAACTTTCTTAGTTTTTCCACTTGGTCGGTAGGGGTTCGATTTTTTACTAGTTCCACAGCCGAGCAAGAAAAAGAGAAAGCTACTTACTATCGTTATGTGTTTTAAGTATTCCATTTTCGAATCTATATTCCGTTAAAAAAAAGTCTTTATCTTCATACTGCCAACGCTCTTCTAAAACTTTTCCACGCTTTTTTATCCTAATATTATCTGCTGGAGGTCTTGTGATCAAAAATTCATTCTTGTTCATTCCTACCCATACCTTTCCTTTACAGATTAGGTCTGATTTTTTCTCCATGACACCCATTCTTTGTATTTTATCGGTGGGCAAGGGAAATTCTTTTTTAAAGTACTTATCGAGTAAGATATATTTTCCATTTGTAAGCTCTAGGGGTTTACCAGCGATGGTATCGAATAAGAAAAACTTATTATCCTGTTTAACTTCAACATATCTTCTCTCAAACCTTGCATGAAGCCTTATGATCGCTGAAGGCTCACAGCGCTTAAACTCTGAGATATCTGAATAGCGATTAAGGTTTTTGACATATTTACTTTTTAATCTTTGAGGTGGGTGTAGAAAATAACCCACCCGAGCGTGATAGCGAAGACTTTCACCCTCTTCCACCGGTTCGACTTTTACGGCCCCGCAAGAGGCTAAAATCAGTGAAAAGCTTAGACCGGTTAGAACTTGTAAGTATTTTGTGGATTTTGCCATCCAGCATTTCTCCCTTAAATTGGGTGATTATTCCCGCTTTATCAATAGTTTAAACCCTACCCTATCAAGTTTCCAAGGCAAAATGACACTCATGCCATCTTTTAGATTTTCCTGATAGAATAATGGAGGAAGATGCACGGAGGTACTCTTTTCGTGCTCAATACAGGAGGTATTGAAATGAAAGCCATAGTAACAAGTCTATTTATCACTCTCATTACATTTACGTCGGCCAATGCCAATACTTTTGGGAGTTACGATACAAATACTGGTTTTGACCAACAGATTGAAGAATCGATTGCTATTGTTAAGGCTTCTAAAGAGCTTAGACAATCATTGAGAAATGATAGATCAATTGCAGGTATGACTTCTAAAGATGAAAAATGGGCCAATGAATTTGAAAAAATTATGGCCGACAATAAAACCGACTACCTAAACAAAGCTTATCAAATAAACGATTAAAAACTTAGAGTATGAATTCTCGTAGTTGCCTGAACGGGCTCTTGAAGTTTGTTCAGGTCTATACTCTCTGGCCTAATAGCGATCTCTTCAATTCTCATTAGAAAATCATCAGTACTTAATCTTACGTTTTCTTTTTGTTTGGCCTGTAGAAAGGCTTCTAAAATTGCAAAGTTTATAAAAGGGATCCCTTCGATTTGAGGAAGGCAAACTAAAACTTCGCGAGCACCAATATCTATCAATTCTTTTTTAAGAGAATTATTGAGAACATCAACAATGACTTTCTTACCTCTAGTATGTTCCAGATCTATCAGCTCTAAAGTGGCCATATTTCCTACGAAAGTATCGCAGTGGAAAAATTCTGTTAATGCAGCAGGAAGGTTCCTTTTGTTTCTATTGAACTCTGGGATAAGACTTCTTTTAATCTTCATTCTTTTAAAGATTGGCCAAAGGAGTTTAGTAAAATTCTCAAGAGAGTCTACCGACTTAAGAGAGTAAGGCATTTTTAAAAAGAAATATGGATCCGCTAAGCAAACCTCGTGAACAAACTCTTCACAAACATCCAGTAAGTTTTTTTGAAGAACTCCCGAATAAAAGGCAAATCTCTCATGCTTGTATTGCTCAGAAGAAGACATAAAGTGTTTTCTCATTACCCAGGGGATATAAATATCCTTTAAGGTCTGGCCATCTAGAACGAAAGTCTCACGAGTATGATTGACAATATTATCTCGCTGCGGGGGAGTAAAGCTGTTCTTTTTAGTCTTAATAACCGGAGGTAGTCCAGAAATACTGATGGCATCACAAAGGCCGTCGTATTTTTCTAAAACATCTAGAGTTGCTTCGTAATCAAAATTTGTCCCAAGCTGAGTAAGGCGAAACTTCTCCCCCATAAAATCTACGATTTCATCAAAATGAGCATGATCCGACGTATAGGCGATATTTAGAATATGTTTCAATTTTTACTCCCTCCCCTCTTTATAGGTAGATAATTATTATATTCCAAGCTCCTAGGTATAAAATACTTAGACAGTCTAAGTGTATGAAATTACAAGGTTTCACCCATTGACAAAAATCAGTCCTATTTGTCAGCACTTACCGTAGTGCGTTATTGATTTTATTGCTATGTTGAAGAAGAAATCAAGGCTTAGGAGCTTAAAATGAAGAAGATATTTATACTATTGGCCCTCTTAATTGGAGCAAATGTTAATGCCGGCTTAGTCGATCAGCTTGAGCCCGCAAAAGTTCAAGAAAGAGTCAGACAAGAGTTTGCTGATTTAGATATTAACTTCAACGTTGATCTTTTAGATGTCGACCTTTTTGAAGGTCTTGGTCTTTCTTCTAGATATAGATACGAGGTCGAGCCAAGTTATGAGAAAGGTCTTCATTCTAGAGTAGATAAATGGCAAATAAAATTAGACCTAAAGCCTGGAGATGTTTTAGGGAGCACTCTAGACACTCCAATTTACTTTAATATTAACCGCAATTCTGAAGTTTATTTTGTTAGACAATATAAATCTAAAAAGAAAGCATTAACGGCTATGCCTTATACATTGGCTAAATTGCCAATTACCGCTAATCGCGCGATTAAAAGCCTCAATCCCGGTGACTTTGTAAGCTTGCCAGCGAGCATGAGTATCGTCATAGGTGCAAGTGCTTCGTCTGCGACAACTGGAACGACAATTGGTGTAGATGCTAAGGCTAATGTTTACTACGTCCTCAGTGGTAGCTTCTTAATTCATATTTACAGAATGAAAGACAATAAAGTTAGATTAAAACTTTTTGCCAACAGAACAAGAACAGCTGGTACATCCGCAGAAATTGAAGGTTCATCAAATCTATTTGGCGTTAAGATTGCTAATAAAATTGTTGAGAATGTATTTGAGTTAGACTTTGCAGAAATCGGCTATGAGAAAGCCAAAGGTCGCCAGTTTATTATTGATTATGTTTTTGATTTAAATAACTCAAAAGCTAAAGAAGCCTACAATAATATTTTATCATCCACATATAAATTCAAAGACGTTATGGCGCTTGGTCAACATTTAGGAAAGAAACCACTTAGCAAAGTCCTACTCTCTACTTATGAAAAAGCTGATAAGTTATTTAAAGAAGACTTTGAGGCACAAACGCAAAAACCTAGAGTAGATAGAATTTTTAAAGGTTTTAATAAGTTTGATCAAGATAAATTCAAATTAAAGCTTGGGCTTATCGTTGCAAAACTTGGAAGCAATAGAACCTATACAGAGAATAATATTTCTTTTGAAGACGATGCTGGTCTTAGGCATAATTTTTACTACCCAATTCAAACTAAGACTTGGGAGCAAAAAATTCGCCTAGGTTTCTTTAAAACTAAAGAAAGAATAAGCAAGTCCTATTTTGCCTTAGTTCCTACAGGTATCGAGGACAATGGGGCCAATTTTTCAGACTTTGGTCTTAGGTATGAGCGCCAAGACAAAATGTTTAGAAATGATGAGCAGGCAAGTGTTAGGGAGTTTATGGCCAATAATCTACCTGCACCAGTATTTGAGCAAATTGACTGGAAGGATTGGACAGATTTCTCAGGTAAAAAAGACGCTCGTATATTTTATCAAATTGTTTTAAAGGCTTCAGCTTTTGATCAAATTCCTATTCTGACGCAAAAAGAGCTAAAAGAAGCATTATATGCATATGTAAAAACCAAGGCATATTATGCTGGGAATCCACTAGACTGGACCTGGGATAGGGCAATTGACCTGGTTACAACTGAAACTTTGACTAGAAAATGGCAACTCAAAAGTCTAGCTAAGAAACTTCATCCTATTCTCTATAATAGAGATTTAACTGGGAAGAAAAGAGTTGGAATGCTGATGGATATTAGAAACCGTAATAAATTTCGTGAATTTGGTATTGGTTTTATAATGAACCTTATTCCAAAGGAAAAACTAGCTGATCACTTGCAAGTAAAGCTAGAGCTATCAGCTAAAGATAAGGAGAAGGTCGATTTTAAGTTTGGTAACCAAGAGCTTAGTGATCTTTATCGCCAATTACAGCATGTTCAGAATGCTATAAATAATCGATCGTATGACTTAAGATTAAACTCGACTGAGTTCAACAACTAATATTTTGTGCCCCTTAGGGGGCTACAAAAATGCTTTATTTCGGTGTAAACTTTCTTTAAGAAATAATGTAGAGAAAGTTTTATGAAAATATTTGCAACTATCATTTTCACTGTTCTTTGTCTTCCTGCTCACTCTGAAGTTATTCCAAGTGAGGTCTCCTCTAGACTTAAAGGTATAAAGTTAAACTACATAGCGGAGTATAAAAAACAGGTCCTTTATAGTGATATTGCTAAAGCTATTTCACTAAAACAAAATTTCTTTGACCTCATCTTAAAAAAATCACGACAGGTTATTCCAGGTACGGCCGTATACTTAACAAAAAAAACTTTGTTAGATGCAGACTCTCTTTATGATTTTAAAAGTCCTTGGATGCTAAACGCTCCCCTTGCTAATAATACTCATCTAACTATGGAAACAATGATTATTATGAATGGTCTGATTCTTTTTGGTTACTCAAAGGAGAGTCAGGTGAAAGTAGCGAACTACAGCTACTTTACTAGCAATTTTACCTATCCTAAAACTATTAAGTTGCGCTTAAATGGAACCACCTACTTGCATGAGCCACCCCTTAGTGGGCCTTTGAATATTGGTATTTCCGGATTTAAATACGTTAATGGAAAACTTGAAATGCTTTATAAGGTTTTATTTTTAAGTTTTACTCGTGAAATGAAGACATATCCTATAGAAGCCCGAAAACTTCAAAGTAAGAGTCCTTTCAGTCGAAGTTCATTTTATTAAAACTGACCTACAACCGTGGTGATAAATTCCACTCCCAAGACTAGC